>ERZ651776.3190-NODE-3190-length-16690-cov-4.066815_pt1 | contig 16690 bp, 15 predicted proteins | sample MGYA00514761_ERZ651776 | MGnify/ENA metagenome assembly ERZ651776 | reverse complement strand
AAAAACTAATTAGGTTTTAAACATATAATTTAAGAGAAAAGTGTTATGAAGATAGGCGTACCTAAGGAAATCAAACCTCAAGAAAATAGAATTGGTTTAACACCTGAAAGTGTAAAAACATTAGTTTCAGAAGGTCATGAAGTTATCGTTGAAAACAATGGTGGTTTTGAAGCAGGTTTTGAAAACGAACAATACACAAATGCAGGTGCTAAAATTGCAAGCACAGCAGCTGATATTTTTAATGATGCTGAAATTATAGTTAAAGTTAAAGAGCCACAAAAAGTTGAAGTAGACATGATTAGAGAAAATCAAATTGTCTATACTTATCTTCATCTTGCTGCTGCAAAAGAGTTAACTGAAGGATTGATTAAATCTAAAAGTATTAATATTGCTTATGAAACAGTAACAGACGATAGTGGAAGATTACCTTTACTTGCGCCAATGAGTGCGGTTGCAGGGAGAATGTCTGTTCAAGCAGGGGCACACTGTTTAGAAAAAAATCAAAAAGGAAGAGGTCTTTTATTAGGTGGAGCGCCTGGTGTAACTGGTGGTACTGTTGTTATTTTAGGAGGTGGAGTTGTTGGAGAAAATGCAGCAGTTATTGCAACAGGGATGCAAGCCAAAGTTCATATCGTAGATAAATCAGAGGCAAGATTAAAACAACTTGTTGAAATGTTTGGTGATAAAATAATTCCAGAACAAAGTGATAAAATAGATTTAAATCAATTAGTTTCTGAGGCTGATCTTTTAGTAGGTGGTGTTTTAATTCCAGGAGCAGAAGCACCAAAACTAGTTACCAAAGAAATGATAAAATTAATGAAACGTGGATCAGTTATTGTTGATGTTGCAATTGACCAAGGTGGCTGTGTTGAAACAAGCAAACCAACAACACACGGTGATCCAACTTATATAGTTGATGATGTTGTTCACTATTGTGTTGCAAACATGCCAGGTGGAGTTCCAAGAACTTCAACTCTTGCACTTAATAATGCTACATTGCCATTTTTAGTAAAACTTGCAAACAAAGGTTATCAAAAAGCTTTAGGTGAAGATAAAAACTTTTTAGCAGGATTAAATGTTCATAAAGGTCATGTTACATACAAAGCAGTAGCAGATGTTTTTGGACACAGCTATGTTGCTCCTGATGAAGCAATTAAAATTTAATATAAACCAAAAATAATTATTTTTGTTTTTTTTCCCAATTTAACGCAGTTGTTAAAATATGACTTAAGCTGTTATATTTTGGTTTCCATTTAAAATGTCTATTAAACTTTTTTGTGTCAGCAACAGAAAAATAAATATCTTTTTTTCTGGGTTTCCCAACAATAAAAGGTAATCGTTTTTTTAATATAAAATTCATACTTTTAATCACATCTAAAATTGAAAAGCCTTTTCCATAACCACAGTTAAAAATTTGAGACTTTTTATCTTTTATTAGGTATTTTGCTGAAAGATTGTGGATTTGAGCCAAGTCTGAAACGTGTATAAAATCTCTGATTGTAGTTCCGTCTTTTGTATTAAAATTATCACCATTTATTATTAACTTTTTTCGTTTGCCGGTTGCAACCTCACAAATAACTTTAATTAAATTTGTAGAAGCTTTGGCAATCATTCCCGTTCTTTTTTTGTAGTCTGCACCTGCAACATTAAAATACCTTAGAATTATATATTTTGCTTTATGGATTTTCGATTTTTTGATTATAAATTTTTCTAATTTAAGTTTTGATTTTGCATAAGGATTCATTGGACTTAATTTATCATTTTCTGACGTATCAGAAGATATAAAAATTCAAGCCAAATACTTAGAGTCAATAGAAATTTGTGATCTATATGAGCTTCCAACAATTGGGTATGTATTCGGGTATATTAGGTCGTATGCAAACTACCTTGGAATAGATGGGAATTACGCTGTAGAAAGGTTTAAAAGTGAAAGCAGAAGTACAAATGATAGCAAATCACAAAAATCAAGTCCTTTAGTTAAGCCTAGATCTTTCAATAAGTATTTCTTGATCATAGGGTTTTTAGCCCTCATCATCCTTGTATTAATTCTATTCAGACCAAAAATATTCTCCCAAAATGTAATTTTGAGTTTTAATAGTAAGAATTTAGAACCAGATTATATATTTTCACCATCAGAAATAGAAAATTTTTTCCCTGTCTATTGGAAAAATAATTACATCGCATATTCAAATAATGGAACTATAATACTGGAGGCAGTAGCTCCTACATGGGTTCAAGTTAAAGATATAAATGGTGAAATAATTTTTTCAAAAGTTATGCTAACCTCGGAAAGGTGGAAAGGTAATATTGAAGAGATTGAATCAATCTCAGTGCGTGATGGGGGCGCCCTCAAAATTAAAAAAGGATTACAAAAAGGATACATTTTAGGTGAACGAGGTGAAGCAATTATCGACTATAGACAATTTAAATAATCAGTGCAATTTGTGACCAAGTATGTAAGTAAACCATATATGACTTCTGCAAGAGATAATATAGATTCAATTCGTCCATGGCGTACTATAGAAAGAAGGAAATCTAGGAAAATTATGGTTGGGTCTGTTCCTGTTGGCGGGGGTGCACCAATCGCGGTTCAATCAATGACGAATACAGTCACTCATAATATTCCAGAAACTTTAAAACAAATTCACGAGTTAGAGGCCGCCGGAGCAGATATTGTTCGTGTTTCAGTTCCTGACATTCAAAGCAGCACTGCTATGAAAGAGATTTGTGATAAAGTTTCAGTTCCGATTGTAGCTGATATTCACTTTCATTATAAACGAGGAATTGAATCTGCTGATAATGGAGTGGCTTGCCTAAGAATTAACCCAGGAAATATTGGAGGACAAAACCGCGTAAAAGAAATTGTAGCAGCAGCAAAAGCAAATAATTGTTCAATACGCATAGGCGTTAACGGAGGCAGCCTAGAAAAAGAATTATTAGAGAAATATGGTGAACCATGTCCTGAGGCAATGGTAGAAAGTGCCCTTATGCACGCACGAATGCTAGAGGATGAAAACTTTGATAATTATAAGATTAGTGTCAAAGCCAGTGATATTTTTTTAACGATGGCTGCATATCAAAAACTTGCCGATTGCACTGATGCTCCTCTGCATCTTGGCGTTACAGAAGCAGGAGGCAAAAGGATAGGTTCAGTGAAATCTTCAATTGGTATGGGCAATCTATTATGGGCAGGAATAGGCGATACTATAAGAGTGTCTTTATCAGCCGACCCTGTTGAAGAGGTCAAAGTGGGGTTTGACATTCTTAAATCTTTAGGGATTCGGTCCCGCGGAGTAAATATAATTTCGTGTCCTTCCTGTGCGCGGCAAGGATTTGATGTTATAAAAACAGTCCAAATTTTAGAAGATCGTCTAGCACACATTACTGAACCAATAAGTCTATCAATCATAGGCTGCGTGGTTAATGGTCCCGGAGAGGCCTTGTTCACGGATATCGGATTTACCGGCGGCATGGCTGGCTATGGGATGATGTACGCATCTGGCATAAAAACAGGAAAGACCGATAACAAAGAGATGATAGATAATATTGTTAGAAAAGTTGAAGAGCGTGCGGACTTAATAAGAAAGTCTCAATTGGTTAGTAATATATAAATATGAATTATTCTCTTACATCACCACTGCTTGCGATACTTTTTTTAACTCTATCACTAGGATTTGTAGGGATTGCTTATTATATCGCAAAACCTAAACAAAAAGGGAAATCATCATTCGAAGAAGAAATACTAGGTCGTATTTCGCAATTATCGGAAGATAGTGCCAAACGTGAAGTACTATTTAGAGAAAGCCTTGATAAAAGACTTAATACAGTATCCGATCGAGTTGGAAAATCCATACAAGACACTCAAGAACGTAATTCTAACAGTCTTAAACAACTCCATGAACGGCTTGCTTTAATTGACCGCGCACAAAAAAATATTGAAACTTTATCAACTGAAGTTTCGGGCCTTCAAAATCTTCTTTCAAACAAACAATCACGCGGAGCCTTTGGTGAAAAGCAAATGCAAGATCTAATCGAAAACTATCTACCTAAAGCATCATATTCATTTCAACATACCCTTTCAAACGGAAAGCGTGTTGATGCAATCATACACTTGCCGGGCGAGCAAGATGATGTGGCTATTGATAGTAAATTTCCAATGGAGTCTTGGCGGCACTTAACTGATGCAGAAAATACTACTGATGAAATTCAGGCAGCCAAACAATTTTCTCGTGACGTAACAATACACATAAAAGACGTAGCAGAAAAATATTTAATTCCTGGCGAAACCCACGATGTAGCAATGTTGTTTTTGCCTAGTGAGGCAATCTATGCAGAGCTACATTCCAATTTTCCAAAAATCATTGATAAAAGCTTTGAACTCAAAGTTATGATTGTATCGCCAACAACCTTTATGGCAACATTACATACGATACACGCAGTGATGAGAGATGCTGCAATGCAGGAACAAGCTCATATCATTCAGAAAGAAGTGACTTTGTTAAGCAAAGACATTAACCGTCTTGATGAAAGGGTTGAAAATTTACAAAAGCATTTCAGTGCATCTACTGAAGACATAAAAAAAATAAGAATTAGTACTGAAAAGATAACAAAAAGAGCAGATAAAATAGAAAATGTGGATGTTAACTTTATAGATAACCAAGACGAGAGTATAGCAAAAGGAAGTATCGCTAATTTAAAATAATTAAACGATAAAGTTTAATATCACAAAATTCTACGACTTTTCATAGCAGCAGTTATAGTTCCATCGTCAAGATAATCTAATTCACCACCGACCGGGACACCGTGTGCCAATCTTGATATAATAACATCTTTATTTACAAGATGGTCGGTTATGTAATGAGCAGTAGTCTGACCGTCAATGGTCGCACTCATCGCTAAAATAACTTCTTTGACATGATCGTCGGTTGCCCTAGAAATCAAATCAGAAATATTCAAATCTTCAGGCCTAATTCCATCTAGAGCAGATAGTGTTCCGCCTAATACATGGTACTGCCCTCTAAATGCTCCTGCGCGCTCCATAGCCCAGAGGTCACTAACCTCCTGAACGACGCAAATAATTGTTCTATCTCTTGATAGAGAAGAACAGATATAGCAGGGGTCGTTTACATCAACATTACCACATTGACTGCAATTAGATATTTTATCAACCGCTTGAGTCATAGCAGCAGCTAAAGGCCGCATTAAAACTTCTCTTTTTTTAACTAGGTCTAGTGTAGCCCTGCGAGCAGAGCGTGGGCCTAAGCCCGATAATTTTGATAATAACTTTATAAGTTGTTCAATTTCAGGACTGACATTTGAAGGCATTTGATTGACCTATAAGTGATTCATATCATGCTAGCCAATAAGTTACTAAAACTTAAGAGAAATATTCAAAATTCTTGATATTTAATTAATTTCTAAAAGCCGATGGCGGCAGACTTAGGACCGCGTGGATCAGCAGAGCCAACTAATAAATTACTATCCTGCCCCACAGAGTTTACTCGACCTAAGATATCATAATCATAGTTTCCGTTCTCATCTAGTAAGAATTTATGCCCCATCTTATTCAGTTTTTTTATGACATCAACAGATATACCTCTTTCAATATCAACAACATCAGGCAACCACTGATGATGAATACGTGGCTGATTAACAGCTTCGGAAAGATTCATATTCCATTCAATTACATTCAAAACCATTTGTAAAACTGATGTGATTATTCGTGATCCACCTGGGCTACCTGTAACTAAAACGACCTGTTTATCTTTTTTTATAATCAGAGGTGTCATAGAAGACAAAGGCCGTTTTGCTGGAGCAATTTTATTTGCCTCACCTCCAATTAATCCATAACCATTGGGTGACCCTGGCTTGGATGAAAAATCATCCATTTCGTTGTTCAACAAAAACCCAGCACCATCAACACTATAACCACTTCCGTATGAAAAATTTAAAGTATAAGTCACGGAGACTGCATTTCCCTTTCTATCTATTATGGAGTAATGAGTTGTATTCATACTTTCTTTTGGCATTTTAGCACCTGGCCTAATATTTTGAGAAGGAGTAGCTACCTCTAGATCAATATTGGTTCTTAATGCATCAGCATAGTTTTTTGAAGTTAGTGATTTTACAGGAATATCCACAAAATCTGGATCCCCTAAATATTCAGACCTATCTGCATAAGCCCGTCGCATGGCCTCAATCATTTTATGTAAATATGAAGCTGAATTATGGCCATTACTTTTTAAATCATATCCACCCAAAATGTTTAACATTTGTATTATATGCACCCCTCCTGAGGAAGGTGGAGACATTGCATAAAGGTTATATCCTTTGTAATTTCCAATAACAGGCTTCCGAGTTATGACCCTGTAATTTCTTAAATCTGCATGAGTAATTAGGCCTTGGCCCGATTTCATTTCAGATACTATTAAATCAGCAGTTTCACCTGAATAAAAGTCCTGAGAGCCAAATTGAGCGATGCGTTTTAACGTCTTGGCTAAATCTAATTGCTTAAAAACTTCACCCTCGCTACGATTTAAAAAATATTCTATTGAGCTTTTATCAATTGATAATTCGCTACTGTGGTTATTTAAACTTTCAGCCAAGTGATCACTTATTATAAAACCATTAAGAGCCAATTCTATTGCTGGGCGCATTACCATTTGACGGGACATAGTGCCATACTTCTCCAATGCTTGAAGTAAGCCCATCACAGTTCCTGGAATACCCGATGACAACCTAGAATATTGTGCCCGATCTGTATCAACCTCCCCCGTTCCGTCAAGGTACATATCCTTATTTGCAGCTGAAGGAGCAGTTTCTCGAAAATCTAGAGAAATAACGTCTTTTTCTTCAGCTAAACTTACTAGCATGAAGCCTCCACCGCCTAGATTTCCAGCTTGTGGGTGAGTAACCGCTAATGCAAATCCAGTAGCAACAGCAGCATCTACTGCATTACCTCCCTGAATTAAAATATTTCTACCCACTTCAGATGCAATAAAGTCTTGCGAAGAAACAATTCCATTTTCTGCAGTTACTAATTCACCCAAATTACTATTATCAGTATAATATCTAACTACATTTGACTCATTAGATAGAGCTGGAGAGAAAAATCCAAGTGAAATAATGCAGAGCATAAAATTTATATAAACTTTGTACAAAAAACTATCCTACAGAAGTTAGGGATTCTTGAGCAAGCTGAGTTATACTTTTATAGTCAAGCTTTCCAGTTCCTAGGATAGGAATCGATTGAACAAATATAATTTTTTTTGGGACTGCCAATTCTGGCACACCATGTGCTTGGGCCCAACGAAGTAGTTCGCTTCGCTTTGCATTGGCATTATTGCTAACCAGAACTATTTGCTCTCCTTTTCTGGAGTCAGGAAGGATTGCAGCGGCATTTATAAATTTTGGCCATACGGCTGAAGCACAATTCTCAACTACTGTTAGGGAAACCATTTCTCCTCCAATTTTTGCGAATCTTTTTAGTCTTCCTCGGATTATGTAATGGCCCTCATCATTAATTGAAACAATATCACCCGTATCATACCATCCATCAGCCAGAGGCGTTACAATGCCAGGGTTGGCACTTGTAATGTAACCTTTCATAATATTAGGGCCTCGCACCCAGAGCTTTCCAGCGTCTTTAAGGCCCTCAACTGGCTCAAGCCATGCCTCTATACCTGGAAGCATTCTTCCGATTGTACCCGCATGAATATCTCCGGGTTGATTAGCTGCAAGTACAGGTGCACATTCGGTAACACCGTATCCCTCTAAAACTTGCATATCAAATTTTTCACTGGCCACTTTTCTAGTTTCTTCGCGAACTTTTTCCGCCCCGCACACAGCAATCCTTAATGAAGCCATACCTCCATCAGCACTCGATCTCATATATTGATTCAAGAAGGTATCAGTTGCAAAAAGTATAGTTGATTTGGTTGATGCTATACGGTTGGCAATAGTTTTCGTTTGTAAAGGGGATGGATGTAATACAACTTTCCGGCCACTAAAAATAGGCCAGAGAGTTCCTGCTGTAAGACCATAACAATGAAAGGTTGGTAATGGATTAAAAAATATATCAGTTTCTTCAAGTTCAACATGCTGCTCTATTTGTTCAATATTGGATAATATATTCGAGTGTGACAGCACTACCCCTTTAGGACTTCCTTCTGTGCCTGAAGTAAATAAAAGAACAGCTTTATCATCGGGTGAAGGTTTAGGCGAGAAAATAAATGGAAAGATGGGGCCAAAAATTGCAGTCAGCTTACTAAAAACGCTTAATTCTTTTTGGAGATCTTCAAGGTAAACTACTTTTACTACGGATGATAACTCATTAATTAAATCAGAAATTCCAGCGATTTCTATGAATTTATGAGCCGTCAAAACAATAGGTATTGGGCCTGTAGCTAAAGCATCTTTTAGATTTCTGATGCCAGAGGTAAAGTTTAACATTGCTGGTGTTCTTCCTGCCGCATGAATAGCTAAAAAGGATATTGCAGCACCAGCACCAGTAGGAAGCAGAATGCCTATATTGTCATTTTTTTTCGTTAAATTTCTCAATGGTAATCCTAAGGCAAAAGAAGCACGCATTAAATCAGAATAATTTAACTCTCTTCCATCACCATCGATTACTACTCCCATGTTTGATCCATGTACTCTAGATGCATCTAAAAATGCATCGAAAACCCCTCTGCGGGTACGGCTTTTTCTTAGTTCTGATAAATTCTCTGATTTTAATGTATCATTCTTCATGAGGCCCCTTTAATCATCACATATTGAGATGATAACCTAATCTAAGTTTTTCTTATAGGGATAAATTCATTCCTGGCGGAATTGGTATATCGCCCATAGCACTTTTCATTGTCGCAGCCTGCTCCTGGTCTAATTTTGACTTAGCATCTTGATATGCTGCAATAATTAAGTCTTCGGCCATTTCAATATCAGCTCTTTGACTGGAGCCAAAAAGAGAGGGGTCTATGTTTAAAGACTTCATATTGCCGCCTCCAACTAATTCAATAGAAACTAATCCACCGCCAGATTCACCCTTAACAATTATATCTGAGACTTTCTCTTGAGCTGCGGCTATTTTTTTTTGCATCTCTTTTGCCTGCTTCATCAGTCCCATTAAATCTTTCATTCTAGTTCTCCAAAATTACCTCTGATTACATTATTTTGAGTAGGCTCATCTTCAGAGTTGTAAATTTTAATCAACTTTGCTTTACTAATCAATGAATGCGTAAAAATGGGGTGAGATTTATCTTTTTCATTTTGCTCAGTTTGAGATAATTTTTCTAGCTCTTTTATTGTAAAGCCCCCTCCATCTACTTCAGGGGAAACTACCCATAAATCGCCTGTTAAATTTTTTAAAGCAGAAACAATACTTCCAGATAAATCCTTAGGTGCTCCGTCAGAGGGCTGGTATATGATCATACCCTGTTTGACTTTAATAGGCTTCACATACCTTTTAATATCTGATTTTAAGATAATATCAGAACTAGGTAAAGCCGCTATAATATCTTCCAACGTATTAAGAGTTAATACTTTATTTTCAGGAGCCACAGTTTCTTCAATAATATCTGCATTTAATACTCTTTCAGCTGCCGAATGATGATTAGAATGACTCGCATTAATAGGGTTTGCAGATACAATAGACTTAGCAGTTTCCTCTTTAGTTGTAATCTGGGTGCTCATTTCTTTAATGATTTTTGTTGCTAGCTCTGGCGGTGGAAGAAGCCCTGCGGTAGATAGCTTCAATAAAACCATTTCGGTGGCCGCTATTGGTACAGGAGCAACTTTTACCTCAGTATATGACTTGATCAATATTTGCCATATTCTAGTTAACTGTCCAACTGTCAATTTTTTTGAGATTTCATGTAATAAATCTGCCTGCTCTGAAGCCATATCTGATAGAGCTTCAGAACCAAGTACTTTAGCCCTGCTAACCTCGTGACAGACGTCTAACAAGTCTTTCATCATTATGATGGCATCAGCACCATCATTGTGAAGCTGCCTTATTAAAAGCAATGCGGCCTTAATGCTTCCTAAAGCAGCCAATTCAAATAATTCTATAATTCTTGCTTTATTAGCCAGACCCAACATAACTCTAATGTTTTCCGCAGAGACCATCGAGCCTTCCATATCCGACTGAACAATCGCTTGGTCTAAAAGAGATAAACTATCACGAACAGAACCCTCAGCTGCCAAGGAGATTAGCGAAAGTCCTTCATCAGAAATATTAGCTTTCTCCTTTTTACAAATCTTAGAAAGATGGTTTTTCATCTCATCAGAACCCACTCTTCTAAGGTCGAATCTTTGACATCTTGATAAAACAGTTATGGGTACTTTTCGTATTTCAGTCGTAGCAAAAATAAATTTAGCATGGTCTGGCGGTTCCTCTAGCGTTTTAAGCAGTGCATTAAATGCACCTGTGGACAACATATGTACCTCATCTATAATGTATACCTTATAGCGAGCAGAAGCAGGGGCATAACGAACTCCATCTAAAAGCTCTCTCATATTTTCGACACCCGTCCTTGATGCTGCATCTATCTCTAAAACATCCATATGAGATGAATTCATAATCAAGTCGCAATGTTTACCTGAGACCGACAAGTCAACTGAGGGGCCTTCGATATTGTCACTCTCGTAATTCAATGCCCTAGCAAGCAATCGAGCTGTTGTTGTTTTTCCTATTCCCCGAACACCGGTAAGCATAAAAGCATGAGCTACACGAGAGACCTCAAAGGCATTTCTTAATGTATGCACCATGGCCTCTTGGCCAATCATATCCTCAAATGTTCTAGGACGATATTTTCGAGCTAGAACCTTATAAGTTTTATTCTTATTTATATCCATACATAACCTATAGAGACATTTAATGTCTTTAGCAAAGTAATGAAGTTAAATTTTTATACCTTTTTTAAAATTGGTAAATAAAAAAATTTACCAATGGCAACAGATAAAGAAATTTGATAATAAGTCATTATGTTAACAAAATTGTTCTCTTTTTCTATTTTTTTATTTGGAGCTACGGGACAGACACATACCAACGAAAATGCAATAGATAAAAAGACTCATTCTCTGGAAATCTCAGTTGAAAATGATTTACGCATGGATGTTACCCATAGTAGAGAAGAGAAGTTTCAAATTTGGAAATTAGAATTTATAGAAAAAGCAATTGAAAAGGGTTATACAAAAGATCTAACAGAATATTTTATTATGCCCGCAAAAATTGAAGAAAAAGCACTTCAAAGAGATAGACAGCAACCGGAATTTAACACTCCTATATGGTCATATCTAGACCAGGCAGGTAATCCTAATCGACTGAGAAACGGAATAAAAAAATTACATGAGAATGAAATTTTATTAAATGATATTGAAAAAAAATACAAAGTCTCAAGACATGTTTTAATAGCAATATGGGGACTTGAAAGTGCATTTGGGGAAATTATGGGTAATTACAATCCTATAGACTCACTTTCCACTTTCGCTTTTGAAGGAAGAAGAAGAGACTTTGGAGAGCAGCAACTTTTTGCACTTTTAAGCCTATTAAGAGATGGGTCTGTTCAAAAAAATCAATTGTTAAGTTCATGGGCCGGAGCAATGGGAATGATGCAATTCATTCCAACTACATTTAGAGACTATGCTATTGATTTCGACAATGATGGTAACAAAGACTTATGGACAAACAAATCAGATGCATTGAGTTCTGCTGCTCATTATCTATCTAGACATGGGTGGAGATGGGGGGAACCGATTGTAATGGAAGTAAGCACCAAAAATGGTTTCGATTATAGTCTTGCCGAAAACTCGCAAAAAATGGTGAGTGAATGGTTGGAGCTGGGTATTACTCAAATGCCAAATCATGAAAACCTTAAAATATACGAAAATTTAAAAGCCAAGCTTATTGTTCCGAGCGGCCACAAGGGACCCAAAATACTAATATTCAAAAATTTTGACGTAATAAAAAAATATAATAACTCAACAAGCTATGCATTAGCTGTTACTTCATTTGCACACGCTCTTAATGAAAGAACGGCGATTACAGCTGAATGGCCAAGGACTGATAAGCTTTTATCATTAACGGACAGAGTTTCTGCTCAAAAAAAACTGAAAGAATTAGGTTACAAACTCGGTTTAATAGACGGTGTTATTGGTCCAAATAGCAGGAAAGCTATTCGGGAATGGCAGAAAGACGTAGGCATACCAGAAGACGGCTATTTAGAGAAAAATATTTTAGACCTACTGTTGAAACAATAAAGTCACTCATAAAAAAATCTTACCTAATCTTTTCCAACAGCTTCAGCTATGGATTTAAAGCCATCTGCCTTTAATCTTAATAATAAATCGGTATTAATAGCATTTACTAAGCCAGGGCCCTCATAAACTAAGGCTGAATAAATCTGAACTGCACTTGCTCCAGCTCTTATTTTTTCATATGCTTGGAGACCATTGCTGACACCCCCAACACCAATAAGGTCAATTTTGCCTTTAGCAGCTGCATAAAATTGCCTTAGAGTTTCAGTTGATAAATCAAAAAGTGGTTGACCGGATAGTCCACCTTTTTCTATTTTATATTTACTTTTTAACGATGAAGGCCTCGCTACAGTTGTATTCGAGACAATTATTGCATTTATTCCATAAGATCTTGATTGTTCAACAATACGTTCGATCTCACCTAAACCAAGGTCTGGAGCCACTTTAAGAAATATAGGATAGGAGGGCCTATCCCCGGCAAGTTGAGCACGCACTTCAGAAACACGGCCCAATAATTCTTCCATAGCATTTTCATTTTGAAGGTCTCGTAAACCTGGTGTGTTAGGTGAACTAATATTAATTGTAAAATAATCAGAAAGGCCCCACAGGGACTTTAAACCAATTGCATAATCTTCAACACGGCTTTTACTATCTTTATTTGCCCCTAAATTAGCTCCTACCAGACCATTTTTTAACTTCCGTTTTTCCAAGTTATTTTTAAATTTATTCAATCCAGCATTATTAAAACCCATTCTATTTATAACAGCTTTATCTTCAACTAGCCTAAAAAGTCTTGGCTTTGAGTTTCCATGTTGAGGCAAAGGAGTGACAGTACCGCATTCCACAAAACCAAACCCTGCAGCAAGCATTGGTGTTGAAACTTCACAATCTTTATCAAATCCAGCTGCTAAACCAATAGGGTTAGGAAGATTTAAGCCTCCAACGTTAATGGCGAGATTTGACGAAATTGAAGCCCTAAATTTTGGCCCCAAACCTCCACCTAAGGCTTTTATAGTTAATTTATGAGCATTTTCAGCGGGAAGCTTTCGTAATAACACAGTCCCCAGTTCATGCATAAGTGACATATCTAATCCATTGTAATAATACTTAAGTCATAAACACCTTTGGCATTAGGTGACAAGGTCCAGTGATTAATAATGTAGCTAAATTTTAAATCTCCATAAAAATGTGGAAATTTAGCCCCACCTCGAGAAACTTCATATTTTAACAGTTCAGGGTTTTTTTCCGCATCAACCGCAGCTATCACTAAACTATCATTACCATTAAAATGTTTGGATAATGTCTCTTGCAACTGAGTTATTGTTGACATGTGAATAAAACCATCTCGTTTGTCGTCTACACTACCTGAGAAGAAACCATTTTCGAGTATCTCTTCCCATTCCGCCTTTAAGAATATTTTATAAATAATATTTTTTTGCATACTGGTTCCTATTTGTGACTTGCACAACAATATAGCAATTACAAAATTATCGCGCACAGAGAATATACTATCGTACGCAATAGGACACGACAGATTAATTCAAGCTATCAGACATTCATTGAGATTGGCAATAAGCACTACAGTTATAATTCATGAAGGGAAATTCTTATGCGCTCATACAAAAAAATTATTAGTGGGGTGGCTATTGCATTAAGCCTTCCCGCCCTAGCTTGGGGACAAGATGCTCCAACATTAGAAAGCCTAGCAGCAAATGATGCTTTTGTTTTTAATACACTACTTTTTTTACTAGGCGGGTTTCTAGTTATGTGGATGGCGGCAGGATTCGCAATGCTTGAGTCTGGTTTTGTTAGAACAAAAAATGTTTCTATGCAGTGCCTGAAAAATATCAGTCTATACTCAGTAGCAGGATTAATGTTTTGGGTATTAGGTTACCAATTAATGTACGGCGGAGGAGATTATTTTGGTAAATTTGCAATAATGAGCTTTGCCTCAGAAGATATTGCAACAGGTTATTCATCATATTCTGACTGGTTTTTCCAAATGGTGTTTTGTGCAACAACAGCATCAATAGTATCTGGAACCGTCGCAGAAAGAATTAAATTCTGGCCATTCATAATATTTACAATTTTCCTAACTGGGCTGATCTATCCAATAGTAGGTTCATGGGAATGGGGCGGAGGATTTCTTGATAGCAAATACAACTTCTCTGACTTTGCTGGGTCGACTCTTGTACACTCTACTGGCGGATGGGCCGCTTTGATGGGAGCAATCATTTTAGGCGCTCGTAAGGGTAAATATAGCGAAGACGGAAAAGTAAACCCTATACCAGGATCGAACATGCCATTAGCAACTCTAGGCGTTTTCATACTATGGCTAGGTTGGTTTGGATTTAATGGCGCCTCACAACTTGCCATGGGAACTATTACCGATGCAGATGCAATAGCCAAAATATTTGTAAATACAAATATGGCAGCTGTTGCTGGGGTTATTACTGCAGTTGTTTATACACAGTTACGCTATAGAAAAATTGATCTCACAATGGCATTAAATGGTGCTCTGGCAGGACTGGTAGCAATAACTGCTGAACCGCTAACGCCTTCTGTTCCAGCGGCACTACTAATCGGATCCATAGGTTCTTTACTAGCTTGTTTAGCTGTTCCCCTATTAGACAAATTTAAGATAGACGATGTTGTTGGAGCAATTCCAGTACATCTAGTAGCAGGAATATTCGGGACTATTATAGTGCCCCTTACAAACGATAGTGCTACTTACTTCGGCCAATTAGTTGGTATTGTATCAGTAGGTTTATTTGTCAGCCTTATATCAGCAATAATTTGGTATGCTTTAAAACTCACAATAGGAATACGAGTTTCAGAAGAAGATGAATATGTGGGCCTTGATCAATCAGAACTTGGAGTGCCGGCATATCCAGAATTTGTGAAAGGCTAAACTCAGACATACACTTTCCCCCTCGCTACTATTTAAGCAGCGAATACCTTCCCCGGCCTTGCACAAGTTGTGTGCAAAGTCGGGGTTTTTTTGTTTAAATAATATGCAATTCACAAGGTTGCACAATTTAGATTATTTAATCTTGTTACGACGAAACAACAATGCAGTAACCAAAAATAAAAAAAGATCGGGAAATCATGAAAAAATATTTATCTATTATCGTCGCACTACTGTGTGTCAGCCCTACTCAAGCACTTGCTTCTGAAAGCATAAATAGTGGAGATACCGCATGGGTTTTAACTGCAACTGCGTTAGTATTATTTATGTCCTTACCTGGACTAGCATTATTTTATGGTGGACTAGTAAGAGCGAAAAACTACCTTTCAGTTTTAATGAAAGTATTCACAATAGCTGCTTTAGCATCCATAGTATGGATAACAGCTGGATACTCAATAGCTTTCGGTGAAAGCAACGGCTGGTGGGGAGGTCTAGACAATCTTTTTCTTGGGAGTGTAAACAGTAGCTCGGTAGCCGATTCAATACCCGAAACAGTATTTTTATCTTTTCAAATGACCTTCGCTATCATCACTCCAGCACTGATTGTTGGGGCTTTTGTTGAAAGAGTTAAATTTCTACCGGTACTGATATTCACAGCGGTTTGGTTGCTAACAGTATATTCTCCGATAACTAATTGGATTTGGGGCGGAGGTTGGCTTTCAAAAGCTGGACTAGTTGATTTTGCAGGTGGGCTTGTCGTACATGCAACAGCAGGTGTTTCAGCTTTAGTTTATGTACTTATGCTCGGTAAAAGAAAAGGATTTCCTAATGAATTGGCTGTTCCACATAGGCCCGCAATGGTCATGATTGGAGCATCAATGCTTTGGGTTGGCTGGTTTGGTTTCAATGGCGGCTCTCAACTTGCCGCTGATGGTGGAGCTGGGATGGCTATATTAGTGACACACATATCAGCTTCTGTTGCTACTCTAGTTTGGGTAGGAATTGAAGCTATCACCAATAAAAAACCAACGTTAGTTGGCGCTGCAACGGGCACTATTGCTGGACTTGCCACAGTGACCCCTGCTGCAGGAGTCCTTGGTCCAGGCGGGGCTGTAATATTGGGTTTATCCGGAGGATTAATTTGTTACTTTGCTGTCAACTTAATCAGGATAAAACTTAAAATAGATGATAGCTTAGACGTCTTTGCAGTACATGGAGTTGGAGGAATACTTGGAATACTTTTATTACCTTTTCTCTCTGCGACAGCACTGGGAGGAACAGGGGAAGGCAATTTCTCTATTCAACTGATGGGAACTACAGCAGTCGTATTGTGGTCAGTTATTGCCAGTACTATTATTCTGTATGTGCTGAAAAAAACTTTAGGTTTAAGAGTTTCAGAAGAGCAAGAGTATGACGGACTTGATATAAGTTTACATGGAGAATCAGCTTACAATTAAAACTAACTATATTGCGAACACATTGTTAAGCTGCTTATAAAAAAAATTTAACAAACTTGCATATATTTAT
>ERZ651776.3189-NODE-3189-length-16692-cov-4.919290_pt1 | contig 16692 bp, 12 predicted proteins | sample MGYA00514761_ERZ651776 | MGnify/ENA metagenome assembly ERZ651776 | reverse complement strand
GGGTGGTGAAATTGGTGATCTCCTGAGGGCTTTTAATGTCCCCCCTACCAAGTGTTGAAGACTTCTTTTCTCTCTTTTTTTTTTCCGGCGGAAGTTCGGATGTGACCGGTTGCCAAAAAAGAAAAGCCTTCGTATCAACCCAAAAAAAAATAGTATCATTCTTAAAGTAGTATAGGGACCAAAATGAGGTCGTTTACACACATGGGGAAAATGTATGAGAAGGATGCTCGAGCAGCAAGGGCAAGAAGACGAGCATCGATCAAAAGAGATCAAGAAGCAAAAGTTGTTGCTGTCCCCCAAAGAAGGAAGAAGGCTACCCCCGTGAGCGCTAAGAGAACCATGATACCGAGTCCCATTCGGTTGCCTACGCCCAAAAAAGAGGAAGAAGAAAGGGTAAAAGCTGTTTCAAGCCGTAACCCCAGTGGAATTAACTGGGAGAGCATCACAGAAGTGTTTGGGTCATGCATCTCAGCAGCCAACCTTGCCGGGTTGGACTCGATGGTGCACTCTCCCATTAGTAAAGCTCGCTCACGAGGAGCTGGGATATTCGCGTGCGCCGCTTCGACACCTTCAAAGCTCGAGAAAGGGAGTAACGATATGTTGGACTTGATTGCAACACCTGAGAAATAGACTCGAAAAATAATGAAAAACAACGAATAGAGCATTTAGCTAACAGGGACGCAAAAAAATACTCCAGTCAGAAATAGTTTTCTCACTTATGTTTCCGCTTAAACCCTTACACTCTTAAACCTCAGTGATAATGACAGGCTGGTTAGCAAGTCCGCAGGTGTTGGTTCCCATCTCCATGCGGATGAAACCATCCTCCCCCCACCCGGCGGCCCAGCTGTTCCTGACAATCCAGTAAGGCTTCCCGACCCTGGGTACATTCCAGCCAACAACCTGGATGGCGTGGTCCAATCGCGCGGGGTCAGAGGAGCAACTATCAGCGGTGAGGATTCCACCCTGGTAGCTGTTGAAAGTACTGGCATCGACAACGATGCTGATTCCTCCGTGGCTCTTGATGGCACTGGCAAGGGCGGCAGAGTCCTCAACGCAGGCGTCCTCTCCGGGCTTGCAGGGATCAGTGGCATATTCCCAGGTGCTGACGGTTCCTCCGCTCAATTTGGGAAGAGGACTGGTGCAGTCCCCAGTGACTCCGGTGGTACTAGTGTAAGGGTAGTCAGCCTCGGTAGCCATGCCGCCGGCAGTCTTGACGTAGTCCATGGCGGTTGAGGGGTAACCACCCTGGCATCCCATGTCGCCGTTGCCGACATCACAGCTCACAATCTGCTGGGGAGAGAACTCCGTCAAGTCGTTTCCGGCCATGGCCCAAGCGGTCTCGATCGTCTCGGTGGCACTAAACGCCCAGCAACTGCCGCACTGAGCCTGGTCCTTGACATCGGTGAGGAAGCCATCATCAGCAAGGTTGTAAGTGCTGTTGTTGTCACAGTTTTTGGGGTGTTAGATGTGATTCTTGAAGATGTGATGATTGTTGTGTGATTAATTGAAGAGCAGCTCAGCAGGTCATGCATGAGCAGGTAAATCGGTAAGTGAAGGGATAATGCAAAAAAACTCACCCAGTAGCGTCGTCGGCAACGCGCCAGTTTCCGCTGTGGATGTTCAAGGTGGGGAAGTCCTCGGCAGTGTAACGCCCTCCGAGCATCATCTTCTCAAACTCTTCCTGGGTGAGATCAGAGAATTTGGTGACTCCGTGGACCTCATCAGCGCCCTTGGCCTTGAGGATGGCGTTCTTACGAGAATTCTCCTTGACGTTCTCGGCAAAGATGGCGAAGCGGTGGTCGTGCTCATCAGTACTGCGGTAAGCAACTCCATGCTTGGCCTTGAACTCCTCAAAGAGATCACGGACAGAAGTAGCAGCGGCAGAGACTGCCAGAAGACTGAGAAGAGAGAATTTCATGTTGATGGTGTAAACGTGATCTGTGTGGGAGTGTCAAATGTTAGTCAAGGTCGTCAAAAAAAAATTTATTAAGGTGAAACTACATGAAGATGATAACAGGAGGGAAGAACGGGCAGCAAGTGCAGCAAGTGACACAAGGGGGATAACAAAACGATAATCAATACTTTTACGAGCAGAAGGTGATCATGTGTGGCAATGGGAATGCTTTTTTAATGTTCAATTTCACTTACAGGTGCTAATTAATTTGTGTGGATCCACGAGCAAATGGAAAAGCTTGTCCGAACAGCTCCGGCTAACCCCGGCCTCACAAAATGAAGAAAAAAAAGCTGATTCCCTTCCTAATCCTATTAAAGAGTTTATCGGCCTCTTAAGTACCCTCAGAGCTTAGATAATCAGTAGAGACAAGTAGATCATAATAATAACGGCATTAAACCCTTGTGCAACAGAATGGCAGACGATGACCTCTACGGCGACATGGAGTTCGATTACTCACACAACGATGAAGAAGACGACGATAGGTTCCGTCGGGACCAGTTAGAGGACGTCCCGGAGCTTCCTGCCGCCGCGCCCCAGGTCGGACTCCCTCCTGGCTCCTCCTCTGCAATTCCACAAGCCCCGCGACCTGCTCTCACTGGGTGGATCTCTTCAGCGCCGGCAGCACCGGAACCACCTGCTCCTGCTAGTGGTGCATCGCCACCGTCTGGATCTGGTGCCCCCCCGGCTGTTTCCTCCGATTATACCCAAGGAGGCCATTATGGTAGCGGCATAGGGGTTGGCTTTGGCAACAAGCCGATCGCCCGGTCAGCGACTGGTCAGCGTTCACGTCACATCCACGATCGCCGGCAATACCAGATCCCTCCCGGCCAGACTCACCTCACCTTCAAGGACTGGCGGACAATACAGCTCACGGGAATTCCCAAGCACATCACGCACCACGACGTCGCTGCTTGGCTGAAAGAGAAGGACACCTTCATTGTCCAGATGGAGCTGGAGAAGGATTTGGAGAACAACAACGGGGACTACCAGAAAGCTACCTGTCAGCTCGGCAGCAACGAGCAGGCGAACCGTCTGTTCCGGTCCCCGGAGCCGATCCTGAACAACCGTTTCATCCGCCTCTCCATCCTGCGGTATAACTTGAAGCAGGGCATCCCCGAGCAGGATCCCTTGTCTTCGGACGAGGAGGATAACGACGATGTGAACCGGAACGGGCACGCGTCGGGTGAAGGCGTCAAGGAGGAAGGTTGGGAGGCGACCAGCGAGTCGTTCAAGGCGAAGAAGGCGCAGGAGGCGGAGGTGCTGAAGAGCGGCGGACCCTCGGAGTATGGGGGTTATAACGATTACAGTGGTGGCTACGGCGGATACTATGACGATTACAGTGGTGGCTATGGGGGTAGGGGTAGGGGCAGGGGCAGAGGCAGGGGGAGAGGTAGGGGAAGGGGGAGAGGGTACTACGGCGGGGGCTACGAGGACTACTACGGCTACTCTGCCTCTGCCGGAAGAGGGTACGGAAAGAGAACCTACGACGAATTCGAGGGCTCGTACGAGGAAGAGGACGACGCTAACATCAAGGAAGACCCCGACGGGTTTAGCGCCAACGTCAAGGAAGAACCGGTGAATGTTGAGGACACCCAGGAGTACAAGAACATCAAGACGGAGATCGACGGCCTCGGAAGGCAGGAGGTCAAGCTGGCTAAAAAGATCGCCCTCATTGAAACGCTGCTGGATAAGATTAGCGACGAGGAGAAGAAGGCGCCAAAGCTCAAGATGAAGGATGACCTCAAGGCAAAGCTCGATGCTTGTAAGGAGAAGATCGTCAAGAGAACCAAGGACCTCGGGGAGGTGAAGGTCCCGCCCCCCAAGAGGCGCTATAGAAAAAGGCAGAGGGGGGATAATACGTGGGTGAAAACTGAAGACGGTCTCGAGGATATTGCCGTCAAGAAGGAGGATGGGCCTGGGGGGGAGGATGAGAAGGGTCAAAAGGAAGTTGCGGTGAAGCAGGAGGAGAAGGCTGCTGAGGAGAAGGCCGCTGAGGAGAAGGCCGCTGAGGAGAAGGCCGCTGAGGAGAAGGCCGCTGAGGAGAAGGCCGCTGAGAATGCGGACGCTGGCAAGGCGAACGGCAACGCGAACGGGAACCCGAACGGGGACGGGGATGGGGAGGCTAATGGTGGCAATGACAATGACAATAACAATGACAAGAAGGGTGAGGCAGTGGAGGACTCTGCCGAGAGGGGAGGGAAGGCATCGAAAGATCAAGAGTCTGAACCACCAGCGCTGCAAACGGAGGAAGGTAAGAAAGGGGGGGGGCAGGAACAGGAGCCGAAAGAGACGGAGAAAGAGGAGACGTCCGAGCCTGAGCCGGACATCACCGACCCCGTCCCCGAGGCTTCCAAAGCCGCCGAGGATCCTGATGAGCTCGCAGACTATGGCGAGGACGATGATGAATGAGGTGGAAATTTATTGAATGCCAATACATGTGGGGGAAATAACGCAGTAGGCCCGAAAGAAATAAACATTTACGCTGGCAAAAACAACATTGGTATTGTTACAATTAATGAAATCAAAAACCTCTTTCCACTCGAGTCACCACTTGAGCCACTTGTCGCCCCTCTTTCTATTCCCCCCTCCGGTTTTCCTCTGCCTAACGAGTTCGTGCCCCCTGCAGTGTTCAACATCTCCAACTTTGTGAACGTGAAGTTGGTGCGCAACGTGAACATAATTGCTCCTGAGCTCCTTCATTCTCTCCATTTTCTCCTTCCTCTTCTCGTTATTGATGTGAATGCTCTTGTCGTTTTTGTCTATTTCAGACTCCCCGCCGACCTCTGGGGGTTTGATGGAAATGCCGGCGCCCCATCGTTGGTTCCAGAGGATATTCTGCATTAAGAGGGACTTTCCCTCCCCCCAGACGCTCTTGCTTGTAGGAACCGGGGCGGATCCGCCATTCTCCTTGCTGCTATCCTTCTTCACCTGTTGCTGATACATCATGATTTTCCTCTCTAGCTTTGCCCTGGCATATGCGTAGTAGTAATTTTCTAACCGACTCTCGGCGTTCTTTACCTTTCTGAGGAATTTTGGATTGGTCTTCTTCAGAAAGCGCCTCATTTCCTTTCTTCGAAGCTTGTCCTTGTATTTATTGAATTCTTCCTCGCCGTCCGCAACGCCGTCATCAGAGCTAGTGCTACTCGAAAGTGACTCGTCGTCGTCGCCAGAGAGGCTGTCAAGCCCATCACCGCCGTCATCAGTTTTGTCATTTTCTCCCTTCCCATTCTTCTCAGACCTCTTCTTGGAAATTTCTGTCCCATCGCTCGTGAGTCCGCCCCTTCCCCTTCCTCTGTCTCTTCTGCTCTTTCCACCATGGGAATGTTTGCTAAACCTGTCAACGGGGTGCTCTTTTGTGTCCATCCAATGGTTGCTATTGATTAAGCTCCAAGTGGCCGTCTGTCCAAATATACCGATGTGGGCCCCTTTAAGAGTCCACACACTCACATTACAGTCTGTGCTCGCGGTCAGTAAGAGCTCCTTCTCGCCCCAGATACCGACGTGTTGAATGCTTACGAGAGGACCAGTGTGCGCTTTCCAAAAAGCGATCTCATAAACCTTTGGAAGAATATAATCGCTTTCCACCATTGAGTTTCGACGACCGCGACCGCTGCCATCGCCGCCGAGGCTGCCCACACGTGATTGTCGGCCAGCGTAGGTGCTGCGAGTTTGACGCGTGGAGGCGCCCTTGCTCGCGCCAATTCGAAATGCCCCTCCAGAGGGAGAAACTGAGGTATCTGGAATGGAGACGCGCCCTGCATCGGAGGCTTTGCGGCTTTTTGATTCGCTTGCAATTATGGAGGCAGCACGGACCCAGTTGCTATGATTACTGGTCGAGCCAGTAACTCCATTATTGCTTTCGAATTTTTCATCCCCGGTGACGCTAAACCTTCGGTGCAATCGATGCCCCGCTGCCTTTTCCAAGCTCTTGAGACTCCAAACCTTGACATATCCTCCTGCACAGCCAGTGAACAAGTAGTCGTTACCCTTCTCATCGCTCGTCATGCAGGTGACGCTTGCATCTCCGGGATGGCAAGACTTCATGACGTGGCAAAGTGAACCATCTTTCACCGACCAGAAGCGAATCTTGGAGTCTGCGCCGGATGAAACGAGTGTCTGCCCGAGTGTCTCGCCCACGCGTTTGCGAGCAAGGAAGAGCAAACATTCAATTGCTGATTTCCCAGAGTTATCCGAAGTATTCGGAATGTCGCTGCTATCATTCATTCCAAGGTTAGCGTGGAGATTTTCGATATCTGTTTTTTTCGCATCTTCTATTCGACGGCGCGCCATCTCGACCTCGCGCTCCATTATCTCATGACGGATTGTCTTCCTGGCACCTCCTTTTGCTTTGACAAACTTCTTCTTTAGGGTATCCAGCTGCTCATCCTGCAATGCGTCGGCCTTGGAATCAGGCATAACGTCACCAATGGTGTCGACCTCGGAGTCGGATCTTTCTCCCTTCCCAAGGATTGGGTTGAGATCTCCAACTCCAGCAGCGTGAGCAGTGTGGTGGTGCCTCGGCTCGTTAATTATTTTTTTTACCCTGTCAAACTTGGCCTTCTCGTTCTTCTTATCCTCGACGATTTTTCTGTGACTAGCCCCGAAATGGTATTGCTTGTGCTGGGTGTGGGAGCCTTCAGGTTTTGAAGGCTTCAAAGAGGATGAATTTTCGTCAATATCTTGGAGAACATCATCGAGGACGTCCCCAGCAAGGTCATTGAGGAGATTACTGCCTCGACTGGAGCGCTGATTCTTTGTATGAATGATTTTTTTTCTCAGCGAATTCGCTAGTGACAGTTTATTTTCTTGCTCCTCCTTCTGTTTTTGGATTCGCTCAAGTTCCTCGTTACTCTCAACATAATCGCTCAGTCTCAGAAAAAAACGGCCACTTCCACTAGCTAAACTCCATATGACAATCTCTCCGTCATAGCTTCCCGTAGCCAAGAGCATGGGCTCGCAGTGTTGTACACACAAAATATCATCCGAGTGGCCATGGAAACCGGGCGCAGGGAGAGTGCGGTGGGGCTCGACCTCCTCCTCGTCATCATCCACATACATGCGAACCTTTCGGTCCCAACCAACGCTGACAATAAACTTGTGGGCAATGTCATCTGTGCCGCCTTGTTCCAGTATGTATTGCACAGCTGTAACCTCGCTATCGTTATTAAGTGCCTGATCTAGCGAAGACTCCCCTACATTGTCACTGTCGTCCTCGCTCGAGGGGTTCATTTCTTTCAGCTGCTGCCCATTGCTAAAATTCCACATCCGAATGCTCCCGTCGTGTGCGCCCGTAATGAGCCGCCTCATACTCCAGTCGAAAGCCATAGAAGTGATCTTGCTATCACCGTGCAATCGGTCGAATCGAAAAACCATCTGTCCCCCTTCTAAATTCCAAACTTGGACTACGCTGCTATTATCGCCACTGACGACCTGTTGGAAGTTGGAGTTATATAGAGCAGCACAAATGGGGGCGCTATGACTCGTGAAGTTCTCTCGGCCCTCGCTTCCTTTGTGGTGCCACAATTTTATGCGGTTTCCCGCCGTCAATAGTTGCTGCTGCTCGGCGTCCCAGAATAGCGCTGATAAACTGTTATCAGGTCTGTAGTTAGTGTGATCCATCGTTGTCTGCATGCACCTCCAAGTCGCAGTGTCCCAAAATTTGATTGCCTTGTCTAACGACATGCTGATAAGCCTGCTATTAAATTCGTCCACTGCAAGGTGGGTCACAGGAGCGAGATGACCGTGGAGGGTCTGCATGCTGCTGCAGGTGTGTGGGTTCCAAGTGAGAATGGCTCTGCCGCCACCGCATGAGGCCATACACTTGGTGCTGCGGACGTATACCAGGTCTTGCACTCCACTCTTGTGCCCGGAGAAGGTGCGCTCGGCAGTCTGCTTGTCGACATTAAAGAACTTGACCGTCTTGTCCAGGCTACAAGTTAATATCGAAGGCTGCAAGTCCCCAATGTGGCAAACGCGGGTGATCCATTCCTTGTGGAGCTTGTGACGATAGTAAGATATCAAACCCTGGCGTTCCAAATAGTCACTTTTGCCCTTCCAGTATTCAAAGGCATCATTGCCATCCTTGTCGAGACCCTCGTCAAAATTGAACTGTGGCTTGAGCTTCAAGCAATGGATGTACCCGACGTCGTCGCCAAAGGTCAAATACTGCCGAGTGTTGGTCACGTTCGTGTGGTAGGCAAGGGACATGGGTGGATGTGTCAAATTCCTCAACCTGCAGCTGACTTCCATTGTATATAGATCGAAGAACGTTATCATCCTGTCCGCGCTTGCGACCGCTAATTTGTTGCATAGGGTCATAACGACGACGTCTGAGATCCACATTTTTTTCGTGCTCGTCTTAAGCTGCGCCACTCCCCCTTTCATGAAAGTTTCGGCCCCTGGGATGGACTTTCGGTCCGCATTCAGCTTCGTGTAATGAAAATTACTTTCAACGATGGAAACGGTCCTGATGTGATCTAAGGTGGTCGCATTCCAAAACCTGAAGGTTCCGTCCCGGCCTCCAGTAACGTACGCATGGGCAGGAAGTTTGACGCTCGTCAAGCTGCTTATCATCCCACTGTGGTACAGTTTGCTTTCGCCCTTCTGCTCGTGAAGACTGATGAGGTCCCCGCACTCTACATCATCGGTCATACTGTGTGCTCCAGCCTCCATCTTCAGAAGCCAGTTCGTAAACTCGTCCCAATCAACGTCACCGTCACTATTGGCGTCAATCTTCATGAACATCATCTGAAGCTGCTGTCGGGAGAGGTCAGCCCCGATGATGTGCCCAAACTCATGGATAAATTCGTCGAGGTCGAGGCCTCGGGACTCAAAGCACTCGACCTCAGCTTCAGCTGCATCAGCTGAGCTGATCTTTTTGTCGCTGTCGTCGACATTGTTGCTGTCATCAACATCAATGTTTTGTTCACCAGTGTTGTTGTCGTCAAGACCATTGTTGCCGTCGTTATCGTCTTTTTTGCGGCCTTCAGAGTAGTCGCCCGCATTATCTCCAAAGTCGGTATCCTTTTTCTCTTCAACTATGCCTTTTGACGCCGGTACAGAACTAACGGGGGTCGAAATTTTAGAGGTCGAACTTTTCGGAGACATTTTTCTGCTTATATTTTTAAGACTGTTGTCTTGTAGCAATTGGATTTCGTTGTCACTTTTTGTTTCGTGGTCAGGGTCCGTGTCGACTTGCAGACGAAGTGGTATTTCCAGTTTTGTCTTTTCATCGTTCCCTAAGCCCCCAGCCCCAAGGTCGGCTCCCCAGTCGACTTCATCATCATCACGACCATCGTTATGACTACTGCCATCGTCTTCGTCCTCGTCGCCCCAGTCTTTCTTGTTTTTCTCCTTTATCCCGTCAAAACCAAAACTCCATTCGCTGCCTCCGTCGTCTCCTAGAACCACCGTCTCCTCTTCTTCCTCGCTACTTTCCTCTTTTTGAAAGAAGACCTTGCGAAGCTGCGTCAGGGTTTCAAAATCCAAGGCGTCCTGAATACCAAATTGAATTTTCTTGGGGCTCTTGTCCCCACCGCCAGTGTCGCCATCCTCTGTCTGGTTGTCACGACGGTTACCATACATGGAGAACGAGTCTTCGCCTGCATTCTTGTTTGGACTGTTGATGCCTTCCATGGCGGCAGTCTTTGCGAGCTGAACGCGCATCTCAGGACGCACATAACGTTTGTCCTTGTTCTTATTATGGTTGTTCCGAATTCTCGACAAGACAGTTTCTCTCGGTTTGTCTACCTCTGTAGCTTCCGATGCTGCGCGAATTCTTCCCCCGCTATCGATTTCAAATATTGTCGCGCGACTGTAGTCGCACACTCTATCTTCTTCAGCCTGTTTCTTGGCCAGAGCAGAGAGACGCTTGCGCTCCTCCAAATGCCTCTTCCGGATTGCCTCCAGTTCAATTTTGGCATCACGAGAAGCGTGGATTGCGTCTGCTACGCATTCAATGTCCTCGGTATTAAGACGATTGCGGGTAATGATTTTACGTTCACTTTCTGAGCGGGGTTTCGGTACATACAATTTCCCAACCTTATCTTCTTGTACTCCGTCAAGGGAAGCATGCGGATCCACCGTAACTTCGACCATGGAATCCAAGTCAGAGGAAAGTGGAAATTCATTGCTAAGAGGATTTGTGTCGAGGTGCTGGTGGCCATTTGTTATGACAATTGGAGGTTTTTTTATTCCTCTCTGCAATGTTGTTGTTTGAGGTATTGTGTTATCTTCTTCGGAGCTGGAGGAGGAAGAGCAGTCGTCGTCGCTCTTGTCGTTCGCATTGAAACTTCTGCGAGAGGCTTTTTTTCTTGAGGGTTTGGGGTGCCTCAGCAAGTCAGGCTGGAGGGGTTTTTTGCTCTGAAAGGGGGAGTCAACACCAAGCTTGCGGGAAGAAGGAATAATTGGCATTGTTGAAACCAACCAGATGAGCAGAGAGGTCCTGATGTGAGATTTAAATGTTTTTCATCTTTAACAAGTGGTGAGGTTGTTACACGTGAAATGTCTTGGAACAGCCGGATCAGAGATCAGAAATCAGAAGAATGAAGATAATTTTCTGCAAATCCAGTACTATTTTATGGCTGTTGATAAAATAATTATCGTATTCAAAGTAATTAAACTAGCGTCATCCTGATTGTCTTTTCCTAGATATAGCCTCTAGGGAGTTAAACTTTCATCTACCGGACAATACACTGCACCTGAACACAACTCCCAAAAAATAGCATGAAGAAAAAAGTTGGTGATGCGGCTGCAAATGACCAGGAAGCCTTCGTCGACTGGCTGTCTTCTGTAGCTTCGAATGATCTGAAGCCTCCAGTGAAGGGCCTTGGATACAACTTTATCGACAGTACCTTGGAAGAGGGTTATGTAAAATTTCACTTCTCCACCAGAATCAGGAGATACAGATTAGGCATGGTTGTATTGACCTTAGCGGTGCTTCTCTTTGACTTTATTCTTCTTCCCTATGATATTCCTTTCTACGTCGTCGGTACGAACATTCCTGCCTTCATAATGACGGCCATTGCCTACACGTCCGTGCCTGAAATGACCTGCACAATGGTGAAGAAAAGGGAGTTAATAAACACTATCTTGTACCTTGTGATCGTATTAGCGATGGCCACCTTCGGGGCTAGCACCAGTGATCTCTCAGCTCCGATTGTTTGTGTCATGGTGCTCGTCTGCGGACAACTAATCATCCCCATCAGTTACCATCAACAGATAATAGTGTACACTGTTTCAATTTTTTACTTGTTTTTTTGTTTGCTGGGTATGGGACTGATGGGGGGGTCCACTAATTATGATCAAATTTATAGGTGAGTCTACTGTCGATATTTCAGTGCTGCTGCCCTGTTGCTGTATTCGCTCATTTATTCCCCTCTTTCCTTTACACATAGTGACGGATACTGCATGAACAACATGGAATGTAGCGACGAGAATTTCAAGCCTGAGGAACTATCAATGGTCTGCTCCCCTATGGGCGTTGATGGAATCTTTTCAAAGCCTACAACCTCAACGAATATAACTTATGATGCAACAGACGGCGACGTCAGCAACCTATGGAACCTTGATAAAGCAAAGGTCGTGATTGAACATGTTGGGTCTTATGAAGGCTGCCGTTTCGTTCACAATAAGGTCATGTGGGTACCAAAGCAGATATTTTACCTATTTTGGTTCTGGGTTGGTATGTGCATTGCCATCACAACTGGCAACAAATCTGAAAGGTCCCGCTTTTATCAGCTCTACATTGCCAATAAGGAGAAGTTCCAGGTCCGCCACGCCCTGAAGCAAGCCCTTGAGCAGCAAATGTTCAACACGGAAGACTTCCAGCTAATCACCAGCATTCTTAAGCCAGAGGACTCAGGGACTAGTGATCCGCTCTTTGATCTCCATATTGACCAGACAAAGCTAGAGATAGGCCAGGTGCTAGGAAGAGGAGCGCAAGGGGTCGTGTTAAAGGGAACTTTTCAGGGGTTCCCTGTCGCCGTGAAGACCCTTATCAATGTCGGGAAGACTGAACTCGTCCAGTTCCGGAATGAGATTGCCCTCACCAAGTCACTTACCCACCCTAACATTGTGAAACTCATTGGGATCACAGTGACAAGGGAGTTACTTGGGTGCATACTTGAATTCATTAGCAACGGGACTCTGGAGGATGTTCTCGATAGGCAAGCGAGAAGGGAAATCTTTATGAGTTGGGAGGATGAAAAGCTGGGGATTATTGAAGGCAGTGTTGCGGCCCTGAAGTACTTACACCAAGCCGACTACTGGGATGAGGAGATCAAGAAGTGGCAAAAGTGCGTGGTTCACCGAGATTTGAAGCCGGCGAATATCTTAATTACCGGAACAATGCAACCAAAAATTAGTGATTTTGGGTGCAGTCGCTTCACCAGAGAGGATATTGCAATGACGCAGATTGGCACTCCTATCTATGCAGCTCCCGAAGTCATTCTAGGGGAGAAGTATAATGAAAAAGTCGATGTCTACAGTTTTGCCATAGTAATGGTAGGTTTGTGTCACGACATCGGCTGCTTAGACGACATTGTCTTGGCAGAAGTTGCACGAGTCAGTGAGCTGCAGAAAAAAGAGGGGAAGTCCGACAGCAAGAGCGCCTCGAATGTAATGAAGATGATTTCGAAGGGACTTCGGCCTCCTCTTCCGGAGGGAACTAAGCCTTGTTTGAGACAGATGATTGAGCAGTGTTGGCAGGGCGACCCTAAATTGAGGCCGAGCAGCTCTGAGCTCAATGATCTGGTGACACACTTTATCAGACCTCAACTCAAGGATCAGAATACTGATGCCGTGAAGATTACCGAGAAACTAGCTAGTGTTGCTAATACGCAAGAGAAGATGAGAAGAATGAGCGTTTCCATGCAGAAACTTCAGACTCGTGACGTTCCTGGGGGAATGGCACCTGGAGCTAGCCCAATGGTTGTGAGGAAAGAAGAGGGTGAAACTCAACTTAGCGTTGTCAAAGATGATGAGAGTTTAGGCAGCCGGGTGACTTTGATGAACACTACTAACGAACTCCAGAAGGAAGGGGGGGAGTCGTCAACGAATGCAACCGCAACTGCAAGTGCAATAACCCTTGTTGAAACCGGGAGTACGGCGAAATAGTGAAGGTGACTTGCGTACGCGGTGTAGTTTGGCGTGTTATAGGGCTTTAATTGAATTATTAATTGTGATACTTTTAATACTAGAACTCCACTCAATTTTTGGATACCATCAGAATCATCAATCATCAATCATCAATCATCAGATCATCAGAACCCACAAAAAGAAAAACCCTTTTCCCAAACTACCCCAAACTTGGTACAGTTCCCCTTTTTTTTCGTAAACACACCATGTTTGGCCGCCTGCAACCGACTCTTCGAATGCTTGCGCCCGTTGCAGCACTTACAGCGACAGCTGCTGCAGCGAGCCTTGATGCTGAGTCTAACCCTAACAAGCTTAAAAAAAACCGAATTGCTTTATGCCATGGGAATCATTCGGCTCACAGTATGGGTGATAGTGATCAAAAGCGACTTCAGGACTTGGAAAATACCATCGAGGTGATGCGAGCTCAATTAAAGGCGCAGTTTGATGTGAAGCAATTCACTGGGCAGGGAAACGCTGTGTTCAGCTGGGAGTCCAATCTGACTGATGCCTTTCCGAGCGATGCGAAACCGTTCGAGAGGGATATGCACGGCGGATTCAGTGAAGATGTCGATACAGGTATCGTGTACACCGGCATTCCAAATTATGGTCTATGTAAGATTTCTCCTGATCTTAAGACATGGACAAGGATCGGCAAAGATGAAAGGCTGAAGGATAATATCCACGGGATCTGCGTTTATGAAGACAGGGGCAAAAAATATATTGCTATGGCGCAGAATGAGAAGCAGCGGGTGCTTATCACTGCGCTCGACGGGACTGTGCTTCAGGAATTGACCATTCCTAAGGGTGGAGAATTCAACTTCGATGAGGCAAACGGATACTACAGCAGCAGAACGATCAAACAGCTTCCCTGGGATCAGAATAAAGTACCTCAATTTGCCGTGACTGATGTGGCATTCTTAGACGGGAGATTGTATTGTGTTACGGGCTACTGTCCCGGAGATTTTGTCTTGACAGCGACCTTTAATGTTGACGCCAAGAAATGGGAGTGGGGACCAATCGCGTGGGGGGGTAAGGATCCACTCCTCGGTACAGGACGGTCAACCCCCGGTAAATTTCAGACAGCGCATGGAATTTTCGCCCATGACAACCACATCTTTGTAGCCAACAGGGAGGCTCACCAGGTGCTTGAATTCACCAAGGATGGTCGCCTCGTTCGGACTTTGCCTGACATCCCAAACGGCGCGAGGATTTGCAACATCGCGCACGCAAAAGATAACAATTTTTTCGTTATAAACGCCTTGGCGCCAATTACCAGCACCCCAGAAAAGACAGCGAGCATTTATGCCCACTCTGGGGAGCGGCTTTTGAGTGAGATTCAGCCCGGACAGCTTGGAATTCCCGTTTTGAAGCACTTGCATCACGTTCACCCTCACTATATTGTGGATCATAACGGGGAGCGAACTCTTCACTTATTGATTCACGGCTGGAGTGCGGGGAAGTTTGCCGTTCTGAAGCACGAGAAGGATGGTAAGGCCAGCGAGCCAAACATGTGGAGGCGGACTGGCAATGAAATTAATGGCTAATTTTGGCGTCTGTGCTTTCCCAATTGCGCAATTTCTTTTAAGCGTGTATTTTTTATTGGTTCGCCTCTATTGCATTGCTGTAAATGATGCAACTGACTGCCTTCGATTGTCCTTCCAAATCATCATGTTTTGAATTTCAACTTCTCTGGCAGCGAGAATCTCATCTGTGTCCTCCTCCCGACTGAAAAATAGATCAACGTGATGGCCAGCATTGGGTACCTGAACAGCAATCAGCGTATCACTCAAATTCGCATTCACGCCTCCCCCCCTCCAAGGGTCCAATTCCCCGTTGGACCAAACAATGTTTGAAGTAGAACGAGCCCACACATCTAAATCACCATATTCTAAAAACATCCAGTCCTCTCTGGGCTGATCTCCCCAGTACTGGTCAGCACAATTGTCTGCCGCGGCCTCGGGGTCCCACGGATCACTCCAAAAGATGTCGGTGTCACCCCCAACCTGACCAAAGATTTGGAAAATTTCAGTGCAATACTGATAATTCCAGAGAGTCTCCTGGATCTCGGCTGCTTCGTTCACTGGACTAGTCAAATTGTAGCAATCGACGGTTCCGCTATGATTGTAGTAAATTCCAGCGAAATCCCGAATTCCCTCGATCAACTTTGTTTCGTCTTCATCACTGGTGTAGTCCTCCCCAAGAAATTTACACGCCTCTACAACAGGGAATGCAGGCAATGTCCCGTCATTGTTGATAATATATCCCGACGGGTAAGGATAGTCTCCCATCGCCATGTATGACAAGGCACTGTTGAGCCAGAAGGTTGCATCCCAGCCGCTTTCAGTGTAATCATCTGAAATGTCCTGGCACAAAGACAAACCAGATGACATTAGTGCCCTTCCGTGGTCGGTTTCGCCCAGTGATGCCAACCAACCCTTTTCGAAAGCCTTCCTCAAATTTGTTTCACAGGCACCATCATCATCCACTCCGCCATCAGACCTGACGTCGTAAGAAACCCCCTCTGCATAGAAATTAGGGTCGACATCCTGCCCCACAAAGGTGATAATCGGGGCAGAAGCAGCAATCACTCCATCGAAGACGCCCGGATACTTGGCGCGACCCCACGAAGCCAGCATTCCCCCATAGCTGCCGCCAAATCCTATTACAGACGTGTCCGCGGGAATGGAGAGGTCAGAGCGCACTTGGCCCACAAGCTCAACGTAGTCAGCCAAGGCCTGCTCCACACTTAAATACTTCATCATATCCTTATCATTCAGATCGAGCTGGGATCCAAAGGGTTGTGAAACGCCATAATAACGGTGCTCGGCAAAAAGCAATACGGCGTTGAAATCCGCAGCGTTCTCCCACATCAATCCTGTCGCATTTACATACAACTCAACATCAGCCTCATTGCCAAAGTAAAAGAATATGGTGCCAGGCTTCGACGCATCGTAAAAATCTGTGTTGAGAAAATATCTCTGCAAATATGAGTTCACGTTGAGAGGAGGAGGGGTCGAGGTGAAGTGATCGATGCGCTGCTCATAGAACAGTTCAGTGCAATTGGCACTTCCTGGAGTTGTCGAGGACTTTGTAGGGAAAATTCCTTGTGCTGGAGGTTGCCTGTACCGAAAGCGTGGCATCGATTTATAGGGAGCAGAAGTAGCAATAGGTCCTGCTAGCGACTTGGCTGATGCAGTGGTGGACAAGTCAGCCATGACGAATGTGGCGAACAAGAAAGAAGCAGCTCTGAGGACCATGGTAACGAGATGTTTAAAATATCTATTTGAGGCACAATAATGATATATATATGAGGGTTGCAGATTTGGAATTAAAGCGGCTTTCAGTGTTTCTTTTTCGGCAGCTTTACCCGGGCGGTGGGAGAGAGAAGAAAAGATTTCATTTCCCAATCTGGCTTTTTCTCTCATCGAAATCGACTATTCCGTTCCTTCAATCAATCCTGTGAGGCAATTGGGCAACGGTCTAATTAGCCTTTAGACGCCACTGCGATCGCACTGTATAAGGTATTATACCCACAAGGAGGCCGTTTACCTCACCTAGCAGGCCGTAGCAAACCTCTATCCCCCCCCCCCCCCCCCCCCCCC
>ERZ651776.3187-NODE-3187-length-16698-cov-4.615727_pt1 | contig 16698 bp, 21 predicted proteins | sample MGYA00514761_ERZ651776 | MGnify/ENA metagenome assembly ERZ651776 | reverse complement strand
TGCCTAATAAAATATTATTTTTAACGGTAATATAGGGTAATAGGTTAAAAGTTTGAAATACTATTCCAAAATGATCACCCCTAATTTTGTCTTTTACAGCAGAAGAGCTACCAACAATATTTTTCCCTAAAATATTAATAGCACCTTCTTGTGGTCTAAGAGTGCCGGAAAGTAAATTCAAAAAAGTTGATTTTCCTGCTCCAGAGTCACCATAGATTAAAAAGCTATCACTTTTTTTCAAAATAAATTTATTAATTTTTAAAGAAAATTTGGTATTATTACCTAAACTATAATTCAGATTTTCTACAGATATTAGATTTTTACTCATTTATTTCCTAATTCATAAATATAATTTTTAATAAATTGTAATTAATTACTGGCAGCTCTCACATATAACTGGAATTTCTATATTCATATTAGGACTTAAAATTAAGCCTAAATTTTTAGAACTTTTTTCAAGATTTAAACCCATAGCTTTATTACATGTCTCTATGACAGTTAAACAGCTAGTACATATATTTGTAATATGCGTATGTTTTTCTTCAGTATTATCACATAATATATATTTATTTAAAAATGATATTTTATGTATAACTTTTAATTTTACCCAAAATTCAATAACTCTATATACAGAAGAAATATTTAAATTTTTTCCTTTTTCTTTAACTATTGCATGTATATCATAAGCAGATATGGGTAATTTTGTTGCTGATAAAATATCTAATATCAATAACCTATTTGGAGTTATCGATTCATTATTTTTAATACAAATATCTATAGCTTTATTTTTTTTTTCATTTTGCATTTTTTACTCCATAAAAAAATTAACATGTTATTTTATTTTTGACAATATATTTCTAATATGCAATAACATTGCATAGTTAATTATTAATAAGGTGCCAAGTTACTTTTATTCAGATCCTCCTGGCACCTTATTTATTACTATGTCATAAAGTTCTGAATATAAACATTTAAATAAATTATAAACTTAATAAATAGCAAAAAATGAATATAATATCTAAAAATAAAATACCAAAAAAATTGACAATATTAACACTTTCAAGCTTATTTGCTAGCCTTAGTATGTGCATATGCTGCGCTTTACCTGCATTATTACTGTTACTCGGAGGAGGTCCTGTATTAGCATATATTTACTCTAGTTTTCCAAAATTAATTTTAATTGAAAAATACAGTCTTTTATTATTTATTATCTCAGGTTCATTAATAATAACTAGCGGTATTATTAAAATAAGAAATAGGAATCATTCCTGTCCTACAGACTCTAAAGATGAAAAATCATGCACTAGTCTAAGATGTTTCAATAAATATATATATATATTCTCTATATTTCTATTTATAAGCGGCTCGATATATAATTTTTTTCCTCAATTTTTTATCAATAATTCGTTATTAATAAATATTTAATTAAAAATTAAATATTTACTCTATTAGAAATTTCAATAAGATTTTCATCAGGATCTCTAATATAGATTGAATATAAATCACTAGTAGCGCCAATTTGTTTAATAGGACCCTGTTCTATTTTTATATTATTTCTTATCAAAATTTTTTCCCACTCTAATATATTCTTATTTGAAATAAAACAAATGTCTCCTGTTCCTGGTTTTGCAACTTTTGCGCCTGGCTTAATTAAGTTATTATTTTCATGCAAATTGATTTTTTGGTTGCCAAATTTTAGACATTTTCTTATTTCTCTATTTGGTCCTAACTTAAACTCTTCTAATTTCATACCTAAGACATCACAATAGAAAAAAACTGTCTTATTTAAATTTGTTATAGTTAGAACTATATGATCGATAGATAGAATCATATTATTTTATATTCCTGTGCAGTAACTCTGACATTTCTATAATTCTACTATCTTTTAAAGCCGCTGCTCTGATTGGAGCAATGGCCTTATAATCCCGATCATTAAACATATTTATAAAATTTATTCTTTTAGGATAACGTACTAGAATAGATATGTCCCAATCATCTATTCCTATTATAGAATTATGAACTTTTCCCATCCATATAGGTTCTCCTCCATATTTTGGCTGAAATCTTGCAAATTTTTTACCATAAACTTCATAAGCCTTTCTTCCAGTTAAGCCATCTACTCCAAAGCCTGATTTTGCAATATCTAAATATTTTAATAAATTTAACATAATAACAGGCTCTTCTAAATTACCCTTAGACATCAATTCTAGAGCACCTTCTTCTACATTAATACTAGCTTTCATTTCTACTCCACCGGTAATTCCAAATCTCTATAAAATTCAACATTACCATCTTTTCTATTATATAAGTCAAAAATAATATTAGATAAACATTCCTTAGCTTTACCTGATATTCCAAGCAAATCATTGCCATTATTCCAATCATTTTCATCCTTAGGTTTCCAATTTGCATAATCCTTAATCAAATTAAATAAATTATCACAACTTAAAGAATATATACCCTTCCCTTTTTCTACTTCTATTTCTTTGGAGCATTCTTCTATCAAGTAAAATTTCCATAAACCGTATGGTAATGTAGCACTATTTTTTTCATCAAATTTATAATTAATTTTCGTCTCATCATATACTTCTTGAAGATCCCAATAGCATTTTTCAATTAATGAAAAACATTCTGTTAATTTTAAATGATATTCTTTATAAATATTATTTTTCATTACACAAAACCTCGCAACCAGTACCATTTAAAAAATCTTCTAATAATTTTTTGTCTTTACTAGATAATAAATCAAATTCATCTTTTAACCATTGTAAACATTTAGCCTGATAAGGAAATGGTTTTTGACTCCATAAAGATCCATCTATCTCTGTTTCTAACACTTCATTATTATTATTAACTGCCCTTTGGTTAGCTATTAAAACTGGGATATAAGTTCTTCCAATTTCCTTAAAAATATTTCTTAAAGATTCTGTTAAATTATGGCTATCAACCAACTCTAAATTATTCGTTTCTAAACCTGACAAATCCTCCATAATTCCCACCCATGCAACAATTCTTGATGCAATATTATCAGCTATCTTAGTTGGAGTTGGATCAAAAGTAGCTAATTGTGTAAGCTGACCAAACAATGCAAAATCACTAGCTATAGGCTTATGACCAAATGTATATGGATAATTATTCATATTAATATTTAATAAATTTAATATGTTTTTATAACTTTTTTCTATAATATTGGATGTTATTTTATTACTACCTACAACGTGTAATCTAGAAATTTGACGTCGAGAAATATCATCTTTAATAGATTTTATTTGATCTTCATTATCTGTTAAAGAACTCCATCTTGATAATGTATTACCAGCTTTTCTAATATCTTCATTATAAGTCCACCTATAATGAAATGTAGCCTTAGTAAGCCATTCATCTGCATAATCTTCTAATAAATAATCTAAAAACTTTAATACTGGATTACTAGGTATGACTGGCCTAGATGAATATAAATTTTCTAATCTTCTTATTATAAATGTTGAATCAACCATAGGCTCTAATTTTTTATCTTTATTTTCAAAATAAAATGTAGGCATCAAATTTACTTTTGCTTTCGGTAAATAAGAAGTATTCATTATTCCTATTTCAAACAAACCGCCTATAATAAATTTATAAGGTATTCGTCTATATCTTAATAAACTTAACATTTTTCTTGTATAAGGAGACCCTGGAGCACCTTTAATTATTAAACTTCCCATCTTAATCTCTTTATAAAAAAACTATTTAAAATCATTTTAATTATAAACTATTAAAAATTTTGTAGTCAAATATCAAAGTGACAAATATTAATACCTATGATTTAATATTTAAAATTGAATAATTATATTGGATAATATTTTGCCTAATGCCGATTTTTCCTACGACCCTGTTACTGCTATTAATGAAAATGAAGCTAAAGGAAAAACAGCTGAAATATTTGAAGACATAAGAAATACTATGAATATTCCTCTTATTACCTCCATATGGAGAGGACTTGCAAGTATGGATAATAGTCTAGAAGATATATGGTTACTCACTAAACCAATATATCTATCGGGGTCTCCTGAATTAGCTCTAACGAATATGATAAATAATATAAATTTACCTACTCCTAGTATTAATAACCATTTTAAAGATCTAAAGAAAAGTGACTTAATACATATTGAAAATATTGTTACGGCTTATAATAAATCTAATGGCATGAATTTAATGGCCTTATCCGCTTTAGTAATGTCAGAATATAAACCTCGTGTGGCAATAACCAATATATCCAGAAAAATAATAGTCCCTACTTTTCCTAAATTAAGGAATAAAGAAGAAATCAGTCCTGAAAGCTGGCTAAAGGTAAGGAAAATTAATTCTCTTGGCTCATCTCAAGGTTTAGAATCTCATGTAGCTACTCTATGGAGACATTTGTCCTACTGGCCAGAATTTTTATCCGTTATATATGATAGCTTTAAATCATTCCATGAGAATGGAGACTTAGAAAAGGTATTTGTAGAAGTATTATATTATTTAAATACAAATGGCATTAATCTAAGAAGGCAAAAATTTAAATATAAAAATATTACTAATGAGGCCCTTACTACAATTAAGAACTACGTTTCTATGCCTAACCAAGTAATTAGGATGGTTGTTTTAGGAAATATGACCCTTAGATTAATTAAAAATATTAAAACTTAATTTTAGGATTATTAAGCTATTTACAAAAGATTGCCACAAGTTGCTTAAAAATATTTAAAATCATAGTGATAAAAATATATTATAGTTTATTCATAGAATTAGATAAAAAAGGGTACCCATTGTTTTTTAATTCTTTAATAACATTCAGAACATCTTCCTTTTCTCTATTTTGACTTAATTTAGATTTAGCTATTTGTTTAGTAACAATAATTTCAAACCCTACAATTCCATTAAGCATAGAAGAAAGGTATTCAGATGAAACATCATTCATCTTCCAATCTGTTTTTTTCTTATTACTATTTTCAAAAATATTAGTTAATTTTTTAACAGTTTTGAGTAAAAAATTTTTCTCATTATTAAAAGAAATTTTTCCATATAAATGTACGGATTGATAATTCCAAGTTGGAACATGCTCTTTCTTATTACGTCTTGTAGGATACCAATTAGGACTTATATAGGCATCTTCTGACTTAAATATTACCATAACATTATCATCATATTGTAACTCTTCATGCAGTTTATTAGCTCTTGCAATATGCCCAATCAATATTTTTTTAGAATTAAAAGATTTATATAATAATAAGGGGATATGGTTAGCTACTATACCATTTTTAGTGTTACCTACTAATGTAGCTAATGGATAATTTTCTATAATTCTCTTTATTTCTTCTTCTCTGTTCTCTTCAAAGTGTTTTGGAACATACATTCCATTTCTCCAAATATTTTATGTGAAGAATAAGCTATATTTTACTTTAAAAGGATTATATTGTTTAGCTACTATTATTTTCATTCTTTAATTAAAAATTAAATAAGAGCTATATGAATATTAAGGCATCTAATAACAAAATTGGTATATTCCTTATGATATGCGCGATTTTATCATACTCATTTATGGATGGCGTAATTCGGTACCTATCACAACATTATAATGTCATAACACTTGGGATGTTTAGATACTGGGTTTTTGCATTATTTATAATTATCTTATATTCAAGAAAAGGGAAATCTCTCAAAGTAGTATATAAAAGTAAAAACCCTTTGTTGCAAATTGTAAGAAGCATAATATTAACTATAGAGTTATGTTTTGCCCATTATTGTTTTTATAAAATAGGGTTAATTCAAACTTCTGCAATATTTGCCGTTGGACCATTAATTGTAACGGTACTATCAGTTTTCATATTAAAAGAAGCTGTCGGTTGGAGAAGGTGGACAGCAATTATATTTGGCTTTGCCGGCATTATCATTATTTTGCGACCAGGTATAAATGTTTTTGAACCCTTTTCATTTATTGCATTAGGTTGTGCATTTCTTTTTGCTCTCTATCAAATATTAACCCGCTTAGTTTCACGTTATGATAATAATGATACAACATTATTTTATACGGCAATTATAGGGGCAATAATTCTTTCCACTATAGGACCATTTTATTATAAAGAGGTTGCATCAATTGATTGGTTCTGGATAGCTATAATCTGTATATTGGGAGTTTTGGCCCATATATGTATGATAAAAGCTCTAGAACTTACTGAAGCATCTATGCTTCAACCCTATAGCTACCTTCATCTAGTATTTGTCTCAATGATAGGAGTAACAATCTTTAATGAAGCCCTAGAAGCGCCCGTTATAATAGGATCAATAATAGTAGTTTCTTCAGGACTGTATGCCTTTTGGAGAGAAAATTATAAAAAACTTAAATAATTGAATTTATACTTTGTTCAATAAGTAATTTATTTTCTGTTTATTTGGAGGTTTATTTAATAGTTTAAAGGCTCTATTTCAGATTTGACTTCTATCTCAATTTTAGAATACCAATCAGCAACATTTTTTATATCTTCACTTGATAGCATCTGAGCTATAAGGCTCATTTGATGATGTTCTAACTTACCAGATTTATAAGCCTCTAGTTTATCTATCATATAAAGTCTATTTTGCGCTATTAGATTAGGCACTAATGCAGAACTTCCAGCTGTTCCTGCTATTCCATCTATACCATGACAAACTGCACAGATACCTTCTGCAACAAGTCTACCCTCTGAGGTTTCCTCTGCTTTACTTATAGAAGTAATAAAGATTAAAGGTAAAAAAAAAATAATTTTATAGAATTGTATCATAGCTTAATCAAGAAAATTGAAATTAAAGTAAATAATGGGCTAGCATAACTAGCCCATTAAGATTGTCTAATTAATTAGACGCACGTTCTGTATCACCATAACTTATTCTGTAAACAACACCTGCTTTATCGTCAGATACTAGAATAGACCCGTCAATATATTGTTGTACGTCAACTGGACGTCCAATATATCTACCTTTTTCTGTCATCCAACCTTCAGCAAATGGTACAGTTTTTTTAGCATTACCGTTTTTATCTAAAAAAGTTACCATAATTCTTGCGCCTCTAGCTTTTACTGCGTTCCAAGAACCATGTTGCGCACTAAATATTGCATTATCATATTCTTTTGGGAACATATCTCCATCGTAGAACATCATACCTAGATCAGCTGCGTGAGCAATCATCTCTACTTGAGGTTTTACATAGATTTTAGCTAAATCAGCACGAACTTCACCTGAATAGTCAGCAGTTCTTACGTCACCACCACCATAATAAGGGTGACCATACCACATGCCCATTTTTGGCATTCTATTTAGTTCGCCTGGAGGAGTTTCATCACCCATGCCGTCAACTTGATTATCAGTAAACCATAAAGAACCATCTTGCTTGTTAAAAGCATGACCACCAGAATTTCTTATTCCAGTTGCTACTACTTTACGATCTAATTCTCCTGGGAAACGATTAAAACTAATCATTCCGCCGATTCCAACTTCTCTATACATATCTAGTTTATCAGCACCTGTTACGTTAAAAGGTTGCCCTAGACTTACGTATAGTTTGTTATCTGGACCAATTGCACAAACTCTACCAGTATGATTGTAAGATTCTTCATCAACTGGAATTAGTTCGCCTTGATTTATAATTGGAATAGCTACAGTGTCTGCACTTTCCATGAAATACTCAGCTGCTGGAAACCATAAAACTCTGTTTCTTTCAGCTATGTATAGATGGCCATCATCACTATAACATGGACCATTTGGAATATCAAAATTAACTGTAGGTGCGAATTGCTCTACAGTATCAGCGATATTGTCCATATCTCTGTCAGTTGCTTGCCAAACTTTATCTTTTCTTGTGCCGATCCATACTGCGCCTTTATTTCTGCTTACAGCCATGTTTCTAGCGTCTGGAACAACAGCAAATAACTCAATTTTGAAGCCAGCTGGCATCTTAATTTTTGGAAGGATATTCTTCCTAACATTATCTGCAAATTTTGTATTTTGGTCAACTCTGACCCAATCAACATCTTTATGAGTAGCTTTGAAACTACTTAACTTTCCTATAGCATCTTCATCATCTCTAGCGAAAGAAACTGTGCTTAGAGCTGATAAAGCAAATGCTATAAGTGAAATTATAGAAAATATATTTTTCATATAACTCTTCACTCCCTTTTTTTATTAATTAACATTTAAACGTTAACTTGATATAACGCTTTTAGCATAATAGTCAAATATTACATATACTATTTATATTAATTAATTTTACTAATTAACATAAATAAATATAAAAATAATTTACTTATTTCTCTTCTGATTTGTAACTACATCAACTAATACAGCAATAATTAAATTTAAAACTGTTATAGAACCAATAGCTATAAAACTAAAAAAATATACCCAAGACCACCAATAAATTTTTTGTAAAGGCAGCATTACTTGCTCCCAGCTTGATAATGTCAATACTTGAACAAGTGTAATCATAGATACTCCCATATCTCTCCATCTTTCAGGATCATCTTTAGAAAATAATATGGAGCCAAAAGAAGCATATATATAAAGAATAATAAATAATAATAATGATACATAAAAAACTCTTTTAATAGAAAGTAAAAGGGCTTCAATTAATTCTTTTAATTCAGGTACCGCAGAAATAAGTCTTAAAACTCTAAATATACGTAATAATCTAAATACTAATATAGAAGAATTTGGTCCAATCGGAATTATTGAGATCAAAACAATTAATGTATCAAATAAATTCCATCCATTTTTCAAAAAACGTTTTTTATTAGGTTCAGCTATAAATCTAATAAAAATTTCTATTATGAAAAATAGTGTAATCAATATATCTACAAACCAGAAAACAGATATTAGTGTATTATTTATTTTAAAAGTAGATGCTCCTACAAGAAAAGCTGATAAAATAATGGCAATAATAACTATTGCTTGAAATATTTTATGTTCTTTAACTTTAAGAAACATATTTTTTGAAAACAGGTCATTTAACACTTAAAATATCCAATATTTAAAAACAAAATTATTAATAATTATTTGAAGAAATTTTACAATTTCATATTAATAATTTAAAATATATAACAAATTTCATAGAAGAATTATAATCTTTAAAATAAAAAATTATAAGAATATAAAAACTAAATAACTAATTTAATAAATATTAGCATTTTAATTTTTATTATTAAAATTATACCTAAAAGTACAACATTTATCTCCATTCATTATTGTCTCTTTTCTTTCTAATGTTGCTTTTTCATTAAAACCTTCAATAAGTGATGCATCTCTATTACATGATAAAATAGCACCTAAATCATTTATACCCATAGCATTATACATTTCTGCATATCGGCAACGAGTAACATTAAAATCTAATTTTGAATCAGATTTCTCTATAATATCAATTTCTAAAGCGTTATCTTTAGTCCAAAAACTTAATGTCTTTAAAAATGCATTTACGTTATTACCATATTCTTTTGATAAATCTTTTCCTTGTTCTTGAGCTACTTTTTTTATAGTTCCTTCTAAAATATTTAAAGTTTTAGACTTTCCTAATACTAAAATTAAATTTTTTATAAATGGTATTAAAATTCTTGCTTCAGTCTCTCTTCTTAAAAGCACTCCAATATCTTTAGTTAAGTTATCTTTTAACATTTTTCCTCCCAATAAATAATATCTATATATTACCCCCTTCTTTAAATAAACACAGTATTTACATTCAATAATTAGAGGTTTTCTTTTTTACAAAATAAAATTTCAAGAAGTATAATAAAAAAAATTACTTTCAGCTTTCCATAGATACAAAATGAGCAAAACATTCAGCTTTCCAATTTTTCGGCCTAAGGTTTCTTATTTTTTCTACTGCTTCTATTAATCGTTCAAGGGTATTAGAGGATGGAAACTCAACCTCTTGAATATTTTCTATAATCCATTCTGCAATTTCTTTCTGTACATCAGGATCTAATATCTTTAATTTTACAACTTCTATTATTTCTTCACTATAGTTCATAATATTTATTCACTCCTAATTTATTAGGATTAACAGATGACAAGTCATTTCATTTTTAAAATAATTAATTAAGGTTTAATATTTTTAATTAACTTACCATTTCTATAAATCTTCTTTTCTATTAATTTACCATCATTATAATACCTTAACCATTCACCATCAATATTACCTTCTTTATATGTTTTTTCTTCTATTAACTGCCCATTAATATTATATTTAAAATATAAACCGTGTCTTTTTCCATTTTTAAAATTAGTTTGATACCATAACTGACCCGTTTCATAATAAATTAAAGATTCGCCTTCAATGACACCTTTCTTAAATATTTCTTTCCAATTTAATATTCCACTTTCATAATAATCTAAGAGCTCTCCATCTTTTTTACCATCTATGTAATTCACATTAACATTTAGCTGACCACTTTCATAATAACTAAAATATTCACCATCATACTTACCACCTTTATAATTTTTTTTAGAATATAATTGACCATTATCCCAATACTCTAACCATTCACCTTCTCTTACACCCTTAATTATTTTCCCTTCTTCTCTTCCAGTAATATCTCCTGTAAAAAGAATATTCTTTGCTTTTTCATAATACAATCCATCTCTTACTTCTAAGTCATACCAACTGATATCTTTACTCCATCCGATAGAAGTGAATAATAAACATAATATAATTAGCAAATATTTCATAAATTTAATTTCCCTATATTTTTTATTAAACAATATTTATGATTGTTATTTGAATATTTTTATATTCTTAAAAAGGCTTATCACCCTGAAATGTAATCCTGTGCATTAATCTTCTAGAACCATGATAATCATTTATTGGATTATGCAAAGTACATCTATTATCCCAAATAGCTAATGAACCCTTCTTCCATTTAAAACGACAAGTAAATTTAGAATTGACTTGGTGTTTAAATAACTCTTTTAAAATAGACTTACTTTCTTCCTTACTCATACCTACAAAATGAGTTGTATGGGCCTTATTAATAAATAATGATTTCTTTTTTGTTTCAGGATGCGTTCTTATCACAGGGTGAATAGCTTTTAATTGATTATTTTTAAGATCTAATGATGAATGTTTTAAAACATCAGACCGTGTTTTTGTAACTTCACTTTTACCAGATATATTGAAAGCTTTTTTTTTATCTAAAAAGGTTTTCATTTCATCAGACAGACTTTCGTATGCAAGATATTGATTAGAAAATTCTGTATCACCTCCCAATTCAGGAACCTTTATAGCATATAGCATCGTACCTTTTGGAGGTTCGTTTTGATACGTAGTATCGCTATGCCATATTCCACCAAAGTTATTAATATCAGTTTCTTTTTTCAAAATAGGTGTAATTTCAGGAAAAGAATCTAGCCCTTTGACAAAGGGATAATTAATTGGTTTTCCAATTTTTTTAGCAAAAGATATAAGGCTTTTTGGTGTTAATTTTTGGTTCTTAAAAAAGATAACCTGGTATTTTAAAAAGACATCATAAATCTCAGAAATAGTATTTGTATTTAAGTTTTCATCAAGATGCACATCAGAAATTATAGCTCCTATTGCTCCAGAAACTTGCTTAACTATCATATTACTACATCAAAACCTTCAAAAATAGGATGCCCGATATATATATCTCCATGCTTTCCTGCACCCTTATGTGCTAAACGGAAAGCATCAGATTGTGTCCAATTTACAAAATCGTCTTTAGTATTCCAGACAGTATGCGATGCATAAAGAGTAAAAGAATCTTCCTTAACTCCTTTTACTAAGTGAAATTCCTTATAACCTTTTACTTTATCTAAATGTGTGTCTCTATCTCTCCATATTTTTTCAAAGTCTTTTTCTCGACCTTTTACAATCTTAAATCGGTTCATTGCTATATACATTTAAATCACTCCCTAATAAACTATACGAACAATTATCTTGATGAAAAATTCTCTAATAATTGCAAAATTATATATTTATCATTTAATAATTGTTTCAAATATTTTTTCTTCTTTATTATCTATTTCTAATTTAATACATATCTTACTTCTAGAAGAATTATTTTTAACTTTATCTTGTATTATTTGATGAGACACCACACCAACTTGCTTTAAAAATTTTCTTATTTGTAAATTGATTTCTTCATTATCATTAGAAAAATTATTCATAATTATGCTCCATTAAAATATTTTTATAAAAAACCATAACATGAAAATAATTAAGTATTTAAATATTTTATATCCTTTAAGGTTATTTTTAAAAATATAAATTTATAACATTTTTATATTTATTTGAATCTAATTAATAGTGACATTCTATTATAAAAAAATTATTTTTTTATTATTATATGTAATAATATTTTGTATAATTGAGGAATGAGCGTGGTTAATAAAGAAAATAAATATGATGTAGTTATAATAGGTGCTGGCTTTGCAGGGATGTATAGCCTTTATAAGGCTAAATTAGCTAATATGAAAGCCATTGTATTAGAACGGGCATCCGATGTGGGAGGAACTTGGTATTGGAACAGGTACCCAGGAGCAAGATGTGATGTTGAAAGTATGCAGTATTCATATCAGTTTTCTAAAGAACTTCAAGATGAATGGGAATGGACAGAAAAATATGCTACACAACCTGAAATATTAAAATATGCTAAACATGTAGCTGAACGTTTTGATTTAAAAAAAAATATTAAATTTAATATCGAGGTCAAATCTGCTAAATATATGGAAAAAGATAATTTTTGGGAAATTACAGATAGTAATAGAAACACTATAAAAGCAACATTCTGTATTATGGCAACAGGTTGCCTTTCAACTATAAATAAACCAAAATTTAAGAATATAGATACTTTTTCCGGTGAGATTTATCATACTGGTAATTGGCCACACCATAAAGTTAACCTAAAAGATAAAAAGGTAGGTATAATTGGTACCGGCTCATCTGCTATACAAACAATTCCAGAGATTATTAAAGATGTGAAACATCTTTATGTTTTTCAAAGAACTCCTCATTATACTGTTCCTGCAAGAAATAGTCCTCTTAAATATCTAAGAAGCAATATAAATAATCCTAGAAATCCGATAGGATATGATAACAATTTGTATGTAGAAGAAGTAAAAGCAAATTATGATGTATTTAGACAAAAAGCACAAAATTCAGTTGCTGCTATGGCCTTACCAATTAATGAAGTATCAGCTTTAGATGTTTCAGCGGAAAAAAGGCAAAAAGTATATGAAGAGAAATGGAATATTGGTGGAGTTCCTTTTATAGCTTCTTTTCAAGACTTAAATTTCGATAGAGAAGCAAATGAGACAGCGGCAAAATTTGTTAGAGATAAAATTAAGTATTTAGTTAACGATCCTAAAACTGCTAAAACCTTAACACCAAATTATCCTATAGGTTGTAAAAGATTGGCAGTAGATAGTAACTATTATGAAACTTTTAATGAGCCTAATATTTCTTTAATTGATCTCAATTTAGATCCATTAGTAGAGTTTAATAAAGATGGATTATTAACACAGCAAAATATATATGACCTTGATGTAATTATTTTAGCTACTGGCTTTGATGCAATGACTGGAACTTTATTTAATATAGATATACTTGGTAAAAATAATATTACACTAAAAAATAAGTGGAAAGAAGGACCAAAAACTTATTTAGGTATTGCATCTGAAGGCTTTCCTAATTTGTTTACAATTTCGGGGCCAGGAAGTCCTTCTGTTTTAACAAACATGATAGTGTCTATAGAACAGCATGTTGACTGGATATTTAAATGTTTTGACTATATGAATGCTAATAAAAAATCTATTATAGAAGTTTCACCAAAAGCAGAAGATGAATGGGGCAAGCATAATCAAAACGTCTCAATTGATCATGTTCGTTCATCGTGTAGCTCTTGGTATGGAGGAGCAAATATTAAAGGAAAAGCAAAAATCTTTATGCCATATGTAGGTGGCTATGCAAGCTATGTTGAAAAATGTAATGAAATTTCAAAAAATAACTATGAAGGGTTTATTATAAAATAGTTAAATATAAATATTAATAGAGATTTTTTAATTTTAATTATTAAAATTCTATATCAATTTATACGTTAATTATTATTTATATAGAATAACTAACGTATCTAATGTAGAGATAAAAAATAATAAAGGATGAAAGAGATTATGATTAAAAATCAATTATTTTTTCCATTAGGTTTGGTATTGAATTTTTTTATATTAGTATCTTCAATAACTTATGCACAAGATATAGGTAATTTAAAAAAAGTATCTTTTGATAAAAATTTAAGTGGATATGATTATCCTTTTAAATTAAATAGATATAAATTTCAATCTCAAGGCAAAGACCTTGATATGGCTTATATGTATCTACCGACTTCTAATTCTGATAAGGGAGTAGTAACTTTATTACATGGAAAAAATTTTAATGGAGCTTATTGGAAAGAGACAGCAGAACTTCTTAATTCTATGGGATATGGAGTTTTAATACCTGATCAATTAGGGTTTGGAAAATCATCAAAGCCATTAGACTATCAATATTCATTTGAAGCTTTATCTAAAAATACTAAAAATTTATTAGAACATTTAGATATTAAATCAACGCAATTAATTGCTCATTCTATGGGTGGTATGCTCGCATCTCGTTTTGCACTTCTTTATCCAGGTATGACTCAGCGTATTATTTTAGTTAACCCAATTGGCTTAGAGAACTATTTAAATTTTGTAGAATATAAAGATGTTAATTTTTTCTATGAAAAAGAATTAAAGCTAAAATATCAAAACATAATAAATTATCAAAAAAAATATTATTATGATGGATCTTGGAATAAAAAGTATGAGGCCTTAGCTATACCCTTAATTGGATGGGTAAACGGCAATGACTGGCCTACATTAGCAAAAGTTAGTGCTCTAACCTATAATATGATTTTTACAGGACCAGTTATAGAAGAGTTTAAAAATTTTAAAATGCCTGTTTCTTTAATTATTGGCACGCGAGATAGAACTGGACCTGGGCGTAACTGGAAAAAAATAGGTATTGAATATGAGCTTGGACGGTATGATAATTTAGGTAAACAAGTTAAAAGACGTAATTCTAAAATTAATGTTATAGAGCTTGAAGGTCTAGGCCATCTTCCTCAAGTAGAAGATTTTGAAAGGTACCGTAAGGCACTGCATGAAGTATTAAAGTATAATAATTAGCATAAACTACAGCTTGAGATCCAATATTATAAACTTACTATACTCATCATAACTATCCACATTTCCAAGATTTATCTTAGAAATTATATCTAACTTTAAGTTTATATTATGGATAGTTTTAGGTGTGGATGTTAAGAGGGTTTGTAGTATCCTATAAAAGATGGGCAAAGCAAACCTACTCCACAGTGATTGAGTGGATTCAACTGATGAAATAACTTTATTACAAAACACTTCCTTTTTACTTATGTTCCTGTAAAGATAGTATTATGAAAAAAATAATACTTATTATGTTTTTGTTTATATTTATTAATAATTTGAGTTATTCACAACACATACAAATAGACCAAAAATATGATTTAAAAAAATTGCCCAATGACACATGGGAAGGCAATGAACCAATAGGAGGAATAGGACATTGTGGGGGAAATGTATATAAAGTTATAAAATTTAACAGTATTATAACCTTCATTGGAATGGATGCCTTAAAACCTATAAAGCATCAATTTATCATAGACGAGAAAAAGTTTAGAAATAAAACAATACTTATTAATAATGGTACATTTGCTAGGTTTAAATTAGGATATTCAGAAGATTATAAAAAAGTATACATAAATTTTTTTAAAGAATGTCAGAGTATATTAGTATTTAATAAGTATATTAGTAAATACTAATCCAAATTACCCTATATATAATAGTCTATAAAATCACGCAAAATTAATAGAAGTTTTTGATTTTATTATAAAAAAACCTAATCTATCTCCTTCACTACCTTCATTCTACTCCATACTGGTTCATACTCCTTGTCCCTATACGCAATCCTCTCTAATCTTTCTCTATTTCTATTGAGGACTGAATAAACAGAGTTCCCACTAATACCCCACTTCTTTCCTTTGTGCGTAAGTATCCCCTTCTCATTCAAGTGTTTAGTGATGCATCTGTAAGACATCCCACTATCGTTCATAGACTTGATTTTGTCGTGGAGTTCTTGTTGTTGTGGGGTGTATTTTTCTGTATGAAAATAGACAAACTTATTCGTTCTTACTTTGACTGAAAAACACAAATAATGAGAGAAAATTGGAGAAGTTATTTCACCGTTCAAAACTACTCTACGGTGACTGAATATCGGTGTGGGTGTGCAGTAGATTATCCTGTAGATGCTTTCTTCTGTTTTACAATCACTATCCGTCGTCCCATTCTACATATGCCTAAATATTCCAAGTATCAATACTATCTCTTTGAAACCATATCAAAACTCCGTGAAAAAGGAATGACCTTTAATCGAATTGCAGACCATTTAAATAAGAAAAAGATATTGAGTACAAGAGGAAAGACGTTCAGAGGTGCTCATGTGCATTCTATAATTAAGAGAAAAAGAATGAGAAATGAGAAGTTAGCATCTGAAAAAAAAAGGATTAAAGAGATTATGATTAAAAATCAATTATTTTTTCCATTAGGTTTGGTATTGAATTTTTTTATATTAGTATCTTCAAT
>ERZ651776.3183-NODE-3183-length-16704-cov-11.431347_pt1 | contig 16704 bp, 20 predicted proteins | sample MGYA00514761_ERZ651776 | MGnify/ENA metagenome assembly ERZ651776 | reverse complement strand
AAAAAGAAAAAACAATTATCACAGGTTGGATAAAAATATGGAAACCTTTAAAATGGAAACCTTAAAATGACAGACGCATATCTAGGTAATCCAAATCTTAAAAAGGTAAACACACCTGTTGAGTTCACTAAAGAGAACATCAAAGAATATAAGAAGTGTGAGAAAGACCCTATTTATTTTATGGTAAACTATGTACAAGTAGTTTCACTAGATGAAGGACTTGTCCCATTTAATATGTGGGACTTTCAAAAACATATCGTAAGGACAATACATGACAATCGTTTCACAATTTGTAAATTACCTCGTCAATCAGGTAAATCTACCACTACTGTATCATATCTATTACATTATGCCTTATTTAATCCTAACTCTAATATTGCTATTCTAGCAAACAAATCTTCTACTGCTAGAGATATATTAGGAAGACTTCAACTTGCATATGAAAATTTACCAAAATGGATGCAACAAGGAGTTATTAATTGGAACAAAGGTAATATAGAATTAGAAAATAAGTCCACTATTGTGGCGGCTGCAACATCTTCAAGTGCAATTCGAGGTGGTTCATTTAACATAATCTTCCTTGATGAGTTTGCTTTCGTACCGGCTAATATTGCCGAGATGTTTTTTAGCTCAGTTTATCCTACAATCTCATCTGGTAAAAAAACAAAGATGATAATTGTATCTACACCACATGGTATGAATATGTACTACAAATTGTGGCAAGACGCAATTAATAAACAAAATGATTATGTGCCTATTGAGGTACATTGGTCAGAGGTGCCAGGCAGAGATGAAAAGTGGAAAGAAACCACTATAAGAAATACCTCACCCGAGCAATTTTCACAAGAGTTTGAATGTGAGTTTTTAGGAAGTGTAGATACATTAATCTCACCAGCAAAAATTAAGACGACCCCGTACATTCCTTCGATTGAAAGTAAAAATGGTTTACAAATGTTTAAGCGACCCGAAAAAGACCATTTGTATGTCACAACTGTTGATGTTGCTCGTGGTACAGGTAGAGATTATTCTGCCTTTACAGTTTTAGATTGTACTAAAATACCTTATGAGATTGTTGCAACTTATAAAAACAATGAAGTTAAACCTCATATCTTTCCAAGTATTATTGAACAAGTTTGTAAAGGTTATAACAGAGCTCATATTCTAACAGAGGTTAATGATATAGGCCAACAAGTGGCTGAAATATTACAAATGGAATTAGAATACGATAATGTCTTAATGACAACACAAAGAGGTAGAGCTGGTCAAATATTAGGTGCAATGTTTAGTGGTAGAGGTACATCTATGGGTGTTCGTATGACTAAACAGATTAAAGCATTAGGTACATCTAGTATTAAGACATTGATAGAAAGTGATAAATTGATTATAAATGACTTTCAACTCATAGAGGAGATGTCAACATTTAGTAGGCGTGGTAACTCCTGGATGGCGGAGGAGGGTTGTAATGACGATTTAATGATGTGTCTAGTCATATTTGGTTGGTTGACGAACCAACAGTATTTTAAAGAGTTATCTAACTCAAATATACGAAATCAATTATATATTGAACAACAGGCTTTAATCGAACAGGACATGGCGCCTTTTGGTTTTGTAGATGACGGTCAACCAGATGAGTTAAAATCTGAGGTTGATGAATATGGTACGGTGTGGCATCCTGTTGTAAGAAAAGGACTGTAAATTGCAGGTCTTATAAATATCTGTAATGACAAAGTTTGAATATGGGCGTATGAATAATACGAAGTTTGAATATTTTAAAATGAAAAATAACAAGGTAATTAGCTAATTAAAAGGAGATAACCTATGGCATTTCAAGTATCACCAGGTGTTCTCGTACAGGAAAGAGATTTAACTAGTATCATTCCTGCTGTTTCAACATCTATAGGTGCAGTTGCTGGTCAATTCACAAAAGGACCTTTAGACGAAATAGTAAGTATATCTAGCGAGCAAGAATTAGTAGAAACTTTTGGTAAACCTGATGTAAATAACTTCGAGTATTTTTTCAGCGCAGCTAACTTTTTACAATATTCTAATACTCTACGGGTAGTACGAGCAAACCAAACTTCACAAGTAAATGCTTCAACATCTGGAACAGGTGTTTTAGTAAAGAATACGGAAGATTGGACGAATAACTATGCCTCAGGTGGCGCAGCCGGTAACGCAACATTTGTTGCTAGAGAAGCAGGAGCATATGGTAACACATTGCTTGTTGCAACTTGTCCGAACGCAGCCGCATTTGAGGAAGAAGGAGCAACTACTGTCAATGACGCAAGTACAACAGTAGGTGACACAGCAATAACAGTAACAGCAGGTACAGACCTAAATGTTGGAGATGTAATTTCATTTTCAACTACAGCTGCTACAAACGATTATGATGATGGAGAACAATACAGAGTTACTAATATTTCAACTAACGACTTAACAATCGTACAACATCCAAGAGGTTCTGGTGGACTAAAAAGAACCATTACTGACGGTGCGAATGTAAGACGAAGATGGAGATACTATGACGCTGTTGACGGTGCTCCAGGTACATCTGATTGGACTTCAACTAGAAGCGGTGCGAATGACGAAATTCACATTGTAGTAGTTGATGAAGACGGTTCAATTTCAGGCGTTCCAGGTCAAATCTTGGAAACTTATTCAAAAGTTTCTAAAGCTTCAGACGCAAAAACTCCGCAAGGAGATGATAACTATTATCCAAATGTTATCTACACTAAATCAAGATATATTTGGTGGACAAAACATCATTCTTCAGGTTCAAACTGGGGTAATGCAGCTTCTGGAACTACATTTACAGCAGTAGATACACCAAGTAATGAATCACTTTCAGGTGGTTCTGACGGTTCTGCCGTTACAACTGGTCAACTAAAAACAGCTTACGACAAATTTGCTGATAGTGAAACAGTTGATGTTGGTCTTATCATTTCTGGTAAGTGTGATTCAACTCATGTAGAAAACTTAATTACAATTGCAGAGGCAAGAAAAGACTGTGTAGTTTTCGCTTCGCCAGAAAGAGCAGATGTAGTTAATGTAACTAACGCAAACACACAAAAAGATAATGTGATTGACTTTTATAGTTCAATTTCATCTTCTTCATATGTGTTCTTTGATAGTGGTTACAAATACATGTACGACAGATACAATGATGTTTACAGATATGTACCACTTAATGGTGACATGGCAGGCTTAGCGGCTAGAACAGACCTTATTGCAGACAGTTGGTTTTCACCAGCAGGTTTCAATAGAGGTGTTGTAAGAGGCGCTGTTAAACTTGCATTTAATCCTACAAAAACACAAAGAGATGAGTTATATCCGAAAAGAATTAATCCAGTAGCTACCTTCCCAGGTCAAGGTACTGTATTATTTGGAGATAAAACTGGTCTTGCAAGTCCAAGTGCTTTTGATAGAATCAATGTGAGAAGACTGTTTATCACTTTAGAAAAGGCGATAGCAACTGCTTCTAAATTCCAACTCTTTGAATTCAATGATGAGTTTACAAGAGCTAACTTTAGAAACATTGTAGAACCTTTTTTAAGAGAAGTACAAGGTCGTAGAGGTATCACAGACTTTTTAGTAGTGTGTGATGAAACTAACAATACAGGACAAGTAATTGATAGAAATGAGTTTATTGCTGAGATTTTCATTAAACCAGCAAGAAGCATTAACTTCATTACATTGTCTTTCGTAGCAACAAGAACCGGCGTTTCGTTTGACGAAGTAGCAGGTTAGTAGAGGAGAAATAAAAAATGGCAAACATTAATGACTTCAAAGCTAAACTTGCAGGCGGTGGCGCAAGAGCCAACCAGTTTAAGGTAACAATGCCTTTCCCTGGATATGCAAGTGTTGGCGGAGAAATAGAAGACTTTGCTTTCTTATGTAAAGCTACTTCATTACCAGCTATGACAATAGGTAACATAGATGTTAAATTTAGAGGTAGAGATATTAAGATTGCGGGGGACAGAACAATAGATGCGTGGACTGTAACTGCTTACAATGATACAAATTTCAGACTAAAGAATGCGTTTGAAAGATGGCAGAACGGCATTAACAATATGACTGACAACGAAGGTTTAACTAACCCAGTTGACTATCAAGTTGATGCGTTTGTAGATCATTTAGACAGAAACGGTAATACTATAAAATCTTACACACTGAGAGGGGCTTTCCCTACTTCAGTTGGTGGGATTCCATTAGACTACGAAACAACTGATGCGATTGAAACTTTTGATGTGACTTTTTCATATCAATACTTTGAATCAAATACTACTACTTAATCTTAAATTACTAGGGGGAGTAAAATCCCCCTTTTAAGAACTAGTATAAGTATTATAAACAAAGGAAATATAATATGGCTGAATTATTTGGTTTTAGTATTACAAAGCTAAAACAAAAAGCGGATCCAAAACAAAGTTTTACAACTTCACAGGCTGATGACGGAACACAAACCGTATCGGCAGGAGGACACTTTGGTTCTTATTTGGACATGGAAGGTACTGCGAAGACAGAACAAGACCTTATCCGTAGATATAGAGAAATAGCAATGCACCCAGAATGCGATATGGCAATAGAAGATATTGTCAATGAGGGTATTGTTGCGAATGAATTGAAAGACGCAGTAAGAGTTATCTTTAATAATCTACCTTACGGAAGAGAAATACAAAGAAAAATAGAAGACGAATTCCAGGAAGTTTTAAGATTAATGAACTTCAATACAAAAGGCCATGACATCTTTAGAAGATGGTACGTTGATGGTCGTATATTCTACCAAAAGATTATTGATAGAGAAAATTCTAAAAAGGGTATAGTAGAATTAAAATATATTGACCCAAGAAAAATTAAAAAGATTAGGGAAGTCAGAAAGAAAAGACCTGATGTTCCTAGTCCGTCAGCTCTAAACAGTTTAGCTGTTGTAGATGAATATGTAGAATACTTTTTATTTAATGAAAGAGGTGTGTCAGGAACTACTGGTACCGCAGGTATTAAGATAGCACCAGATACAATCGCATTTTGTCCGTCAGGTATAATAGATCAAAATAAAAATATGGTCTTATCATACTTACACAAAGCGATTAAACCTACAAACCAATTGCGTATGATTGAAGACGCAGTGGTCATTTATAGAATAGCTAGAGCACCTGAAAGACGTATCTTTAAAATAGACGTTGGTAACTTGCCTAAAGCAAAAGCCGAACAATATTTAAGAGACGTTATGGCGAGATACAGAAATAAATTAGTATATGACGCTAACACAGGTGAAATTAGAGATGACAGAAATTATATGTCAATGCTTGAAGACTTTTGGTTACCAAGTAGAGAAGGTGGAAGAGGCACTGACATAACAACTTTACCAGGTGGACAAAACCTAGGTGAGATGAATGATGTTGAATATTTTAGAGCGAAACTATATCGTTCTCTTAATGTTCCCGTTAGTAGATTAGAAAGCTCTCAAGGATTTAACATGGGGCGAGCCTCAGAAATTACTAGAGATGAATTAAAGTTTACTAAATTTGTTCAAAGATTAAGAAAGAAATTTACAGAATTGTTTAATGACATTTTAAGAACTCAATTAGTTTTAAAAGGTGTCATAGCTGAAACTGACTGGCACGTAGTCAAAGATTGTATAATGTATGATTTCATACAAGATGGACACTTTGCTGAACTTAAAAATGCTGAACTTCAAAGAGAAAGATTAGCGTTGGCAAATGAGATGAGAGATTACGTTGGTAAGTTTTATTCTGTACAATACATAAGAAAAAATGTTTTAAAACAAAACGATAGAGAAATGGAAGATATGGATAAACAAATCAAAAAAGAAATTGATGATGGTATTATTCAAAACCCTATGGCTCAAATACAAAATGAGGAGAAAAAATAATGAGTGAAGAAGTAAAAAGTTTCGTTGACAAACTTGCGGCAGGCGATAACGCTGGTGCTGGTGATGCGTTTAAAGATGCATTAAGAGTTAAGGTTGGTCAAACGTTAGATAATCACAGAAAAGATATGGCTGGTAATTTGTTTAATCAATCAAATACACCTATACCTGAAGTAGAAGCACATAGTGACCCTAAACCAGAAATAGCTGATGTAGGGACATTTACACATGATGGACAAGTGCAAACTAGTAATGATGTCAAAGATGGTTCCGCAGAAATGGACTTAACACAAGATGGTACAGCAGATACCATGGTAGGAGTAGATGTCAATGCAGGTGAGCAGAATAGTTAAAGAGAATCTATTAATAGATTCACAAGCTTACAATAGTCTTTCGCCTAATATGAAAGACGCTGTAAAAGATGTATTTTCGTTTTTTAAAGAAGCGAAAGGTAACATTGTAGAAAGATTTGAAAGCGCAATTAAAGAAGTTGCTGCTATACATAATTTAGAAGTTAAACAAATAGAAGATTACTTTGATAAAGAAGTAATTGAAAAATTAGGAGAAGACAAATAATGTCAACAGTAATAGCAAAAGGTAATGTGGTAAACAATCCATCACTTAATGATATTGGTCGTGCTCATTTTGTTAGATGTACAGCAACTGCTGGTACTCAAACTATTGAAATAAGAAGTTTGGATAGTACAGTATTAGGTCAAGTATATTTACATGCAGCAGGTGATACAGTAATTATTGAAAAAGCAGCAGACGATAAAATTACAATGGCAGATGGTCATGCATCAGCTGTTGGTTCACCAAGAAGTTAATTATGATTACGGCTACCAAGCTAACGGATAATAGTTTTAACATTATAGTTAAAGCGAATGGAGTTGGAAGTGAAGACGAACAGACTTTGGTAGATGTAGTAAATTCAAATAATGCGACTTCGGAACCAAAAGTTTCAATCGCAGATATACATTATGAAATATTAGGCACTGGTAAGTGTACAATATTTTTTAAAAACGATATAGAAAAAAAGGTAGAGATTACGGGTAGAGGAAACTACGGATTGAAACCAAGTGAAGATAGAATTAAAGATGCAATAGGTGATATTTTACTAACAAGCGACTCTGATGTTACAAGTTATAATGTAGTAATAGAGGCGCAAAAAGAATCAGGATATACAAACTAATGGCTGACGCAGTAACAACACAAACAATATCAGATACTTCAGGTGTCAAATTTGTAGCGAAACTTACAAATTTCTCTGATGGAACTGGCGAAACTTTAGTGAAAAAAGTTGATGCATCTGAACTTACTTTTATGAGTGAAGATGGTAATAGATCAATCGCTAGAGTATATTATTCAATAAACACATCAGATAATAAGTCAGGTGTAGAGTTGATTTGGGACGGAACAACAAACGCAACTGCTTTATTCTTATCTGGTAACGGTTTTATGGACTTTAGAACAGATGGAAATAGTATTCCAAACAATGCCGGTACTCCTACTGGTGATGTTTTACTATCAACTAAAAACTTTGCGAATGGTGATAACTATACGATTATTGTAGAGTTTAGGTAAAAAATAGTATAAATATATCTATAAGAGAGAGAAAAACTATGAAACTAATTTCCGAAGAAATAAACAACGCCGAGTATCTTATTGAAGAAACTAACGGTAAGAAAGATTACAAAATTAAAGGTATCTTTTTACAATCAGAGTTAAAAAATAGAAATGGAAGAGTCTATCCAAAAGATGTACTTGAAAATGAAGTAAAAAGATATAACCAAGAATTTGTCAATAAAAAAAGAGCGTTTGGTGAGTTAGGGCATCCTGACGGACCAACTATCAACCTAGAAAGAGTATCACATATGATTACGAAACTCTATCCAGATGGTAATAATTTTATTGGTGAAGCAAAAATAATGAACACACCATATGGTAAGATTGTAAAAGGTCTTATTGATGAAGGCGCACAACTAGGTGTATCTTCTCGTGGTATGGGTTCGTTAGTACAAAGAGGTGGCGTTAATGTTGTAAAAGACGATTTTTACATCGCAACCGCTGCTGATATTGTAGCAGACCCGTCTGCTCCTGACGCTTTCGTAGAAGGTATTATGGAAGGTAAAGAGTGGGTATGGGACAACGGCGTACTTAAAGAACAAGATGTAGCCGCTTGGAAAATGGAGATTTATAGAACAAGAAAAAGAGAATTAGAAGAAAAAAAGGTTAATATCTTTAAAAACTTTCTTCAAAAACTTTAATCTTATAAATATCCTATAACGAAACAAAAAATAAACGTTTATTTTTATAAGGGAGATTTCAATGGCCGAAACAGATAAGAAAATTGAGGCAATGGAACAGGAAGTTAGTGAAGTGGTAAATCCACAAGCTGATGCTCCGAAGAAAAACGCTGTAGCGGCTGAGCCTACGCATTTAAAAAACGATGCACAAGACTTAGGTCCAGCGGTTGTAAAACCGACTGACAGCAATCCAGACGCTTCAAAATCTACAAAACCCGTTTCTGGTGATGCACAACAAAAAAGTGCTGGCGCTGCTGATGCAATGTCAAAACTTAAAGGTGAATCAAAAGAGACAGACGAAAAATCCTTAGAAGATAAAGAGAAGGCAGAAATGGCACACGCAGATGACAAAGATAAAAAAGATATGAAAGCTTCTTATAAAAAAGAAGAATCAGAACTTGATATCAAAGCAGATGTAGATGCACTTATTGGCGACTCTGATTTATCTGAGGAATTTAAACAGAAAGCTGCGACAATTTTTGAAACTGCGATTAGAGCAAAAGTCAAAGAAGAATCTCAAAGATTACAAGGCGAGTATGAAACTAAATTAAAAGAAGATACTGAAGCTCATAAAGCTGATGTTGTTGAAAAAGTAGACTCATACCTTAACTATGTTGTTGAGGAATGGATGCAAGAAAACAAGATCGCTATTGAAAGAGGTATCAAAGGCGAAATTGCTGAGGACTTTATTGGTGGACTTAAAAAGTTATTTGAAGACCACTATATTGATGTCCCAGATGAAAAATATAATGTGCTTGAAGATCAAGCTTCTAAAATAGAAGACCTTGAAAAGAAACTTAACGAAGAAATTGAAAAGAATGTTAAATCTAATAAGACTATTGGTGAGTTAAAAAGAGAAGATATAGCGAAAGCTGTTTCTGAAGACTTAACTGATACTCAAAAAGAGAAATTTAACAAACTAGCAGAAGAAGTTGAGTATTCAAACGAGGAAGACTTCACTACTAAAGTTAAGACAATTAAAGAGTCTTACTTTGGTAAGCAAGAAGCGAAATCTAATGATATAGATGATGTGGCGGTAAGCGATGGATCTACAGTAGAACCTGCAGATTTAACAAACAGCATGGCTGCTTATAGCGCCGCTATAAGTAAAACTAAAGACATTAAGTTGTCAAAATAATAATATAGAGGGAGAAAAATACAATGTATTTATCTGAAACTTACGAAAAGAAATGGCAGCCAGTCCTAGAGCACCCTGATTTACCAAAAATCGGAGACTCTTACAGACGTGCCGTTACAGCTACAATCTTGGAAAACCAAGAAAGAGCACAAAAAGAAGACAACGCTTTCTTAAACGAAGCAGCGCCTACTAACAATACTGGTGGAACATCAAATTGGGATCCAATTTTAATTTCACTTGTTAGAAGAGCAATGCCTAATTTGATTGCATACGACATTGCAGGTGTACAACCTATGACTGGTCCAACTGGTCTAATCTTCGCAATGAGAAGTAGATACACTTCAGCAACTGGTGCAGAAGCATTATTTGACGAAGCTGATACAGATTTCTCAGGAAGAAACGCAGCGGGTGATTCAACAGCAGGCCAAACTGGTGCTGGTTCAGGATCTAACGCAGCTGGTTCACACACAGGTACAAACCCAGGTTTATTAAACGACAGCCCAGCTGGCGCTTATAGAAAAAACGAGGGTATGACTACTGGAACTGCTGAAGCACTTGGAGACGCTTCTGGTAATGCATTTGCTGAAATGGCTTTCTCAATTGAGAAAACTACAGTAACTGCTAGATCAAGAGCTCTTAAAGCTGAATACACTATGGAACTTGCTCAAGACTTAAAAGCAATCCATGGTCTAGATGCTGAAACAGAACTAGCAAACATTCTATCTGCTGAAATCCTTTCGGAAATCAACAGAGAAGTTGTTAGATCAGTTTACATCAATGCTGAAAAAGGTGCATCAACTAATGGTGGTGCTGCTGTTAATACAACTACTGAGGGTGTATTTGATTTAGATACAGACTCAAACGGAAGATGGTCAGTTGAGAGATTCAAAGGACTAATGTTCCAAGTTGAAAGAGAAGCTAACGTTATCGCACAGAGAACAAGAAGAGGAAAAGGTAATATGATTATCTGTTCTTCAGATGTTGCCTCTGCGTTACAAATGGCAGGTGTTTTGGACTACGCTCCAGCACTTAACAACAATCTAAACATTGACGATACTGGTAATACTTTTGCTGGTGTATTAAATGGTAGATTTAAAGTGTACATAGACCCATACAGTGCAAACAATGTAGCTAAACAATATTTTGTTGTTGGTTACAAAGGTACTTCACCGTACGATGCAGGTATGTTCTATTGTCCTTATGTTCCACTTCAAATGGTGAGAGCAGTTGGCCAAGATACGTTCCAACCAAAAATCGGTTTCAAAACTAGATATGGATTAATTGCTAATCCTTTCGCAGAAACTGGAGCAGTTGCTTCAGGTGCTGTATCTGGTATAACTGATTCTGGTAATGCGAACTCTAACAGATACTACAGACGTGTTCAAGTTGCGAACTTAATGTAATATTTGTTTACAAACAATTTAAAAAGGGCGGCCTAAAAAACCGCCCTTTTTTTATGCCTAATGTATAAATAGTATAAAGGAAACCACTTCGGATGGCACCAAATAGATTTACATATCTGTTACTGGCATTGCTTATTTTATTTGCTATTTCAATGTCATTATAAAGATACTAAATAATACTATGAAAAATATATTAACACAATACTTTTGGATATTTTCAGTTGCAATTGCTATACTAGTTGTATCTTTAATGTTGTTTCCTGAAAAGAAAAATAGACTAGAGTTTATTGAAGAAGAAATAAAGAAAGTACAAGAAAAGAAAAAGGTACTTACTGGTAAAGAAAAAGAACTTGAAAAACTAGCCACCGAAAAGGACTGGGAACAGGTGGATAAGGACACGACTAAATAGTATTATGACAGTTACAAACTCACTAACTAGACAACCTACAAAATTAGATTACGCTAGTCCTACTCAATTTAAATTTAGTATTCTTAAACTTCCTAAAGTGGAATACTTTTGTACTTCTGTAAATATACCTGGAATTAATTTAGGTGAAACTACACAAGCAACTCCACTAAAAAAGATACCTATACCTGGTGACACATTAACATACGAGCCATTACAAATGACTTTTCTGGTAGATGAAAATTTAGAAAACTTCCAAGAGATACATGGTTGGTTAGTTGGAATAGGTTTTCCGAGAGATAATTCAGAATTTAGAAATTTACTAACTTCAGGTAACGATAGATTTCCTACTAGAAATGCATCTAATGTATCAAGTGAAGCTGGTAAATCAAAGTACGCTGCAGCAGATACAGGCGCAATATTATCTGACGCTACACTAACTGTACTTTCAAGTAAGAATAATGCGCAATGTGAGATAAGATTTAGAGATGTGTATCCAACTGGTCTTACAGGATTACAATACAATCAACAAGCCGCTGATGTAGATTATTTGACTTGTACTGTATCATTTAGTTACTTAATATATGACTTTGCTAATGTAGGGTCATCAACAACACAGATTACTACTACATAGACTTTACAAAATAAGGTTTTTGTGGTATACTATATATTATGGAGATATTATGGATTTAGAACAATTACAAGACTTGGCTGACAAGAAACTAAAAATTAACGATACTGAGTTAGATTTAGAATCATTAAAGACGCCTCAAATACACAACGAGTTTTTAAAACACTTAACAAAGTTTAAATTACTGTTGAGTAAATCACAAATAGAATATTACACACAACGAAAACAAAAGTGGGAATACTATACTGGTAAAGCACCAGCAGAAGTATATGCACTTAAACCTTTTAGTTTAAAGTTATTAAAAACTGATGTGGACAAGTACCTAGACGCTGATCCTGAATTAGCGAAGTATAAACAAAAAGTAGATTATATTCAAACAGTCGTAGATTTTTTAGATAGAACACTCAAACAAATATCAAACCGAGGTTTTCAAATAAAGAATGCAATTGACTGGAGGAAGTTTACTAGTGGCGCAATCTAATAATGACAACCACCCGTTATTTAATCATAGACAAAGTAAACGAAGTATATCTTAAAATAGAAGCTGAGGCTGATATTCGTAGAGAACTTGGTGAATATTTTACATTTGAAGTACCAGGCTTTAAGTTTATGCCAGCATATCAAAATAGAGTTTGGGACGGTAAGATTAGATTATTCTCTTATGCGACTGGTAAAATATATGCTGGTCTTTATCCTTATATAAAAAATTGGTGTAAAGAAAACAATGTACATATAGTTGATGGTACAAAAATCAAAGAAAAAACAGTTGACGATAGTAAGATTGATGACTTAATCAAAGCACTTAAACTTCCATACGAAGTTAGAGATTATCAACGAGAAGCATTTAAGTATTCTGTTGAAAAGGATAGATGTTTATTAGTATCGCCTACAGCCTCTGGTAAATCTCTCATAATCTATCTTATGTTGATATATAATTTATTACGACTGAAAGATACTAAAGAGGACAAGATCCTTGTTATAGTGCCCACTACATCGCTTGTAGAGCAGTTATTTAAAGACTTTAAAGATTATGGTTATAATAGTGAAAGAAATGTACATAGGATATATTCAGGACACGAAAAAGAAACTAATAAGAGAGTTATTATATCAACTTGGCAATCAATATATAATTTACCTAAGAAATGGTTTAATCAATTTGGTATGATTATAGGTGATGAAGCTCATCTATTTAAAGCTGTGTCGCTTACGAAATTAATGACAAAATTAGAAAAGACCAAATACAGAGTTGGTCTAACAGGTACACTTGATGGAAGTAAAACTCACAAGTTAGTATTAGAAGGATTATTTGGTTCAGTAAATAAAGTTGTATCTACAAGTGAACTAATGGAAACAGGTAGACTAGCTGATTTAAAAATTATGTGTTTAATATTACAACACGATCAAACAGCAAGACACTTTCTAAAAGGTAAATCATACCAAGAGGAAATGGATTACTTGGTGTCAAATGAAAAGAGGAATAAATATATAAGAAACTTGGCGACTTCGCTAAATGGAAACACACTATGTTTATTTCAATATGTAGAAAAACACGGAAAGAACTTATATGAAACTATACGAGATAGAGCAACCGACAAACAAGTCTTCTATGTTCACGGAGGAGTTGACGCAGAGCAAAGAGAAAAAATTAGAGAGATTACCGAGAAATCTGACAACGCTATTATCGTTGCAAGTTATGGGACTTTCTCTACGGGCATTAATATACGGAACTTGCATAACATTGTTTTTGCTAGTCCTAGTAAATCTAGGATAAGAAACTTACAAAGTATTGGTAGAGGATTAAGATTAAAAGACGATAACAGCGCAGCCACTTTATATGATATAGCTGATGATATTTCATACAATGGTAAAGAGAATTATACACTTCAACACTTTAAGGAAAGAATAAATATATACAATGGCGAAGACTTTAATTACGAAATTCATAACGTGGAGTTAATCAATGGTAGCAAAAATACAACCAAATCCGATTAAGATAATCAAGTTAGTTAATGGTGATGATATAGTTTGTTCATTACCAGCACAACAACTTGGTGAGAAATCTCCTATGCTGAGATTAAATAAACCATTACAAGTTAAATACATACCACAGTTTACAACTCAAGGATTAAAAGACTATGTAGCTCTTATCAAATGGTCTCCTTATACAAGAGATGCCATTTTAACTATTCCCAAAGATAAGATATTGACTATTGTAAATGCTAATCCTGATATGAGTAAAAGTTATGCGCATGTTGTAATGGGTTATGATAAATCCGAGCCATTGGCGAAGAAAGAGAAACCTACCGTATTTAAAAGAGAAAGATTAAGTGATGAAGATAATGATAAAGTTAATGAAATATTTGATGAAGATGATTTAGATGATTATGATATTCCTACAAAGACTGTACACTAATAGACTCTATTCCTCTGATCGCTCAACAAGCTCATTGTACTACAAAAGTTTCAAAAAGTCAACCGTGAGATTGGTAAAATTAAAAGTATTTTAAATGGCTTAAAACATTGACAAATGTTAAGAAAGGTGATATATTAAGAATATGAGTAAAGCAAAAAAAGAACATTACGTTAATAACAAAGAATTTTTAGAGGCTATGACAGTCTATAAAAAAGAAGTAAAGAAAGCTTTAAAAGCTAAAAAAGATAAACCCCTAGTAACTGATTATATTGGTAGTTGTTTTTTGAAGATAGCAAATCACTTATCTTATAGACCTAACTTTATCAATTATACATTTAGGGACGATATGGTTAGTGATGGTATCGAAAACTGTCTACAATACCTAGATAATTTTGATCCTGCTAAATCAAGTAATCCTTTCGCTTACTTTACACAAATTATATATTACGCATTTATAAGAAGAATACAAAAAGAAAAGAAACAAACTACTATCAAACATAAACTAATTATGGATAGTAACTATGATGATTCGGCACTACAACCAGGTGATGATGCTGAATTTAAGAATCAATTTAGAGACTTTTTACAAAAGAATTTAAAGATGGAAGATACACCTATCAAAAAAGTTGAAAAGAAAGTCAAAAAGAAAAGAGTAAGAAAATCTACATCTAAATTATTCAACTAAATTATGAAAATTGCTTTGTTAAACGACACGCACTTTGGTGCGAGGAATGATAGTCCAGCATTTTTGGATTATTTTATGCGATTCTATAATGAGATATTTTTTCCATATCTAAAAGAGAATAACATAACAACCCTTGTACATTTAGGTGATGTGGTAGATAGAAGAAAGTTTATTAACTTTAAAACAGCACATACCTTTAGAGAAGAATTTATGCACCGATTGTATAAAGAAGGTATTGATACTCATATCATATTAGGTAACCATGACACTTACTATAAAAACACAAACGAAGTAAATGCGATTAAAGAATTATGTACAACATTTGATGGTATAAAAGAGCCTTGGATATATGATAAGGCTGTAACAAAAAATTTTGGCGGCACCGATATTTGTTTAATACCTTGGATATGTGATGATAATTACGAACACTCTATTAATGAAATAGAAACTAGTAAAGCTCAAATTGCTTTAGGTCATTTAGAAATTAAAGGTTTTGAAATGCACAATGGTGCTTTTAATAACCAAGGTTTAGATAAGAAGATGTTTCATAGATTCGAAAAAGTTATATCTGGCCACTTTCATAAAAAATCTGATGATGGTCAAATACACTATTGTGGTTCTCAATATGAAATTACTTGGTCAGACTATAAGTGTCCAAAAGGGTTTCATGTATTTGATACTGAAACAAGAGAACTGACTAGAGTCCCTAATCCTATTAGATTACATAAAAAATTAATCTATAATGATAAAGATACTGATTATACAAATTTAGATTTATCACATTTTGAAGATTGTTTTGTAAAAGTTATAGTGACCAATAAAACTAATGAAGAAATGTTTAATAAACTAATAGACAAATTACACAATACAATAGATACACACGAAGTCAATATTATAGAAGATTTAAATACTGATATTACAGCTTCCGTACCAGAAGATATATTAGATCAAGGTGAAGACACATTAACATTTTTAGGTAATTATGTAGATAATGTAGATACCAAATTAGATAAACAAAAACTAAAAGCCTTTGCAAAAGAATTATACATGGAGGCTAGTGAATAATGAAGTATGAATTTTTTTATTTTGGTCCTCATCTATTTAAGACCACATTAGATGAACAATTTTGTGATAAAATGTTAGAATTTAAAGGCACAATTGCTAACGAAACTTTAGCTGGTCATTTTGACCATGAATACTTTATAACAAAAGAGGGTCAAAATTATTTTATGAATCACCTACAAAATACAGGTGTTATTCCAGCTTTTAAAGAATCATTTAAACATTTTTATGATGATGAAGTGCCAAGAAATTTAAAGTTAGATAGTATGTGGATTAATTACATGTCAGCTGGTGACTTTAATCCATGGCATGAACATTCACAAGATTTATCTTTTGTATTTTTTGTGAAAATAGATGAACAAATACTAGAAGAAAATAAACAACACAAAGGTACTGATAAAGATTTAGGACCTGGCTCTTTGACTTTTAGTTGGGGAGAACCACAAGAGGGTATGATACATCACAAGTCATTTGTACCAAATCAAGGCGATTTATTAATATTTCCTGCTAAATTAAGACATATGGTTTATCCTTTTAAATCAAATGTTCAAAGAATATCAATAGCAGGCAACATTGGATTTGAAGAAGTATGATACTATTTAAGAGAATATCTTATAAGAATTTTTTATCAACAGGTAATCAACCTATAGAAATAGATTTAAGTATATCACAAACTACTTTAATCGTAGGTACAAATGGCACAGGTAAGTCAACCTTGTTAGACGCATTATGTTTTGTACTATTCAACAGACCATTTAGAATTATTAAGA
>ERZ651776.3177-NODE-3177-length-16729-cov-5.153315_pt1 | contig 16729 bp, 14 predicted proteins | sample MGYA00514761_ERZ651776 | MGnify/ENA metagenome assembly ERZ651776 | reverse complement strand
CTGGATTTCATCAGAGACGGCATATCCTTGGTCGCTTTTAGTGATTTTGGTAGGCTCTTCTTTCTCAACGGAATCGTTTTCCACGTAGTTATAAGTCTCGTCAACACTCCTGCTCTCCCCAGCAGCGAAATTCTCAACGACCTCACTGCCAATCGAATCCTCAAAAGGTTTGTTTGGGGTCTCCATCATCAGTGACAATGGTGTCATGGAATACGGCGAGCTAGAATCCGTCGTCCTGTGTTTTCCTGGAGTCTCAACTTCCCTTTGTTGAGTGCCCGAAATCAAATGAGCGCCCTCGCTATGCCGAAGAACTTTGACCTCATCTTGTAGCTGCTGGATGACATCTCGAAAGTAATTTTGCTGTCTCTCTTGCTGTTGCAGCGCATCTCGTCGTTCTTGATCTTGTCGTCGTCGTTCTATTCGTTCTTCCTCTTGGCGTCTTCGTTCTTCTTTTTTTTCTTCCTCTTGACGTCTTCGTTCTTCTTTTCGTTCTTGATCTTGACTCGAGAGGAGCTCGTCTTGTCGTGCGAGGAGCTTATCTTGCATGATTTTATGCTCTCGTCTTTCAAGCTCCAAGCGCTCCAAGAGCGCTCGCCTCTCATTCTCCTGGCGCTCATCACGCTTTTCTAGCTTCGCCTGGAATGTCTCCTGTTGCCTCTGCAGCTGAAGCTGGAAATCATTCTGCTGTTTCGCCAACATAAGGGCCATTTCGTCCTGTTTTTTTAAGAGGGCGGTGGCGACAGCAGTCTTCTCTCTCTCGGCCATAAGCTCCCTTAGAACACGGTCGAACCCAGAGCGATGTTTGCTGTCCTTTGATTGATTCTCATGTAGACCCATCAGCTCCTTGAGCACAAGGTCAAATCCGCTGCTCTCTTCCTCTTCTCTGCGTTCCATTTTTGTTGTTGTTAGAAGACACCTTTCTATCGAGGCTCTATCGGCTTATGTATAGAGCCCCTAGGCTTATCAAAGTGGAGGAGTTGAAATGGTGTTTTTTTAGTAGAAGGAGAAGGGTTGACCTATCATAAAATGTAACAGAAAAACAATACTAACTTGGTGAGGTTGTCGATAAGGGAATCCTGGGCTGGTGTTTCTTCACAATAATTACGTATGGGTTTGGACTTTTCGGGGAAAAAAATAAATATCCGTGTTCGTTCCCGGGGGCAGCCGATGCAACTTCCTTCTCTCTCTCTGAAAAAATTTTCGAATCGTACTTTGTTGATTGTAACGGGGCCCCTTGGATGTACTCATGCCGTCCGTCCTAGAGATATGGCGGCAAAAGCAAAATGAAGGGCTCAGAGATGAGGTGAGAGAAAAGTCGTTTCTTGGAAACAATTTCTTTTCTCCCCACTCACCAATATATACTCTTCTCTCGCAGCGCCTATTGAACGAGAAGAAAAAGGCAGAGGCGGAGGCGATCTTGTCGCACATGCACGACATTAGAGCAATTGTGAGGGAGAGATCGTCTTCTTCTCTGGGTGCTTCTAGTAGGAGAGAAAGCTTGCCGCCTCCTTATGAGGAAGAGTCGTCCCCTGCTCCGGTTGAGAGCATTAAGCGGCCCCAGAGAAAGGCTCCGAGGCCGCCTCCGGGATGATACACATCATCAAAAACTGTAGTAGATTAGATAGAAAAAAACCGCAACGGCAAGGTTATTTATTGTTATCGGGTATCGGTGGTAGCAGTTCAAAAATTTGAACTACATAAATATTTTGTCTCGACATAGCTGTCGTAACCCTCAACACCGCCCTCCCTTCCTAGCCCGGAACCACCAACGCCTCCGAAAGGGGCGTGGCAGTTGCTGATAATGCCGCAGTTTATTCCCACCATCCCGCTCTCCAATGAATCTGCAACAGCTTCAATTTCACCCTGGTCACGGCTATAGAAATAATTGCAAAGCCCCGCGTCCGAGTCGTTCGCAGTATTTATAGCTTCGTCGATGTCGCTAAAACGCCTTAGGGCTATGACTGGACCAAAATTCTCCGAACGCCATATTTCATCATCGAGAGAAACACCAGCGATGACCGTAGGACTGAAATAGTTCTCCCCAAGATCTGGCAACCGTTCCCCGCCAATCAAAACCACCGCTCCGTTTGCGACTGCGCTATTCACACGGAATTCAATCTTATCTACACTCTCACTTGTGATCAAGCATGACATGTCACAACCTCTCTCAAACCCATCTTTCACGCGAATTTTTTGCACCCGCGCAAGTAATTTCTCCTCAAACTCATCCGCCACCTTCTCATGAATGAGGAATCGATCACTGCAGACACAGGTTTGTCCAGCATTCCTAAACTTACTATTGATCGCTCCATCCACCGCAGAATCGACGTCCGCCGACTCACAAACAATAAATACCGCATTGCCGCCCAATTCCAGAGAAAATCTCTTCACAATTGGGGAAGTGCTACTCCAGCGCAGAAGCGTTTTTCCTACGGAAGTGCTGCCGGTGAAGGATATTTTTTTCACCCTCCGATCCTCGCAGAAGAGCTTCCCAATACTCGGAGTGCTTTTAGTTCCTGCAAGGACCAGTCGAAAGACATCCTGCGGGATTCCACTATCGAAAGCCAACTTCTCCAATGCAATCGCAACCAGTGGAGTGAGTTCGCTCGGCTTGAGAACACATGTACCGCCCATCATGATCGCGGGTGCGATTTTTCTTGTGATCATCGAGATTGGAAAGTTCCAAGGGGTGATGAAAGCGGAGAGGCCCACAGATTGTTTCTTGACTGTCAAAGATCGGCTATCAGGGAAAGGATTTTTTATTTCCCGATCCTTTGGCCGCAATTCGTTGTTTCCATAGAAATCAAGAAAAGACGTCGCATAACCTATCTCCCCCAGGGATTCTCGTATCGGCTTGCCACTCTCTAAGGTTATAATCTCTGCCAGTTCTTGCGAGTTCTCAGAAATCTTTCTTGAATAGTTTTTGAGAAGCTCTGCACGCTCAGTTACAGGAGTTTTCCGAAAAGTTCGCATTTCATCCGAGCATCGTTGCATAACATTCTCCGGGCTATCTGTCTCCCTCACTGTGGCAAGAACATCACCATTGCTAGGATTATGAACATGAAAGGTGTTACCAGTGGCTGCCTTGCTAGCTGGGAAGAGCTGGACAATGTGGCTCGAGGATGTCAAGAGAGAGCCTAAACGACTTTTGGCGGCAGGACGCATCTCTCTTTTCCTTTTTTCCAGCAATAGGGAAATGAGAAGGACAATTGTTCCATCGCTGCATTATTGCCTGCCCTCCCTCCCACGAATAATTATTTTTGCGATTTCCGTACAATACAATACAACATAATGGCTATCGAGGGAGAAAAAACTACAAATCATTCGCTGATAGCGAAACTTTCGAACATTTTGGCGAGCGGGCTGCTTCTCACGCTTGCTATTCTGAGCTTAAAGGGTGGGTTTGACTGGCCATCGTCTATGATTGGTATCTATGCGCTGGTTACAGCCTCTTTCATGCTGATCAATGAGTTTTGGAGGGTGAGTGATGTCGTACTACAACAGTTAGATATCGGGTAGCAGTGTCTTCCACACTCTTTACTAACTATTTATTCTGTAGTTTACTGTCCTTGTGAATAATTGCCAGTTTCTCTTCAATTATTGGGGGAAGGCGTTCTTTTGGAGTTTCTGGTCGTTTGTAACTTGGTATAACAGCGGTTGGAAGCTTGCTTTTTCGATTGCCCTGATGATCATTGCCGTGATGAACATTTTTTATGGGTGCATATTGGAGCCAATTGTTGCTAAGGATATCGTGAAGGGGGAGATTAAGCCAAGGTGATGGCGCAGCAGTTGGATGCTGATGACGATGATCATGATCATGCGGTAGTGGTGTTCGGGGGGGGGGATCGTGTGGGATCGAGTAGGGGATCGATTGTGGGGGATCGATCGTGGGGATCGACAAAATCTTTCTGAGCTGAGTCTTTTGTATTAGCAATCAAAACACAATTGTTAACTTTACTTCTTATGCATATTCAATATAGCTGTGTCTGCAGCTGCTCAATCAGCCCCCAGCACTCTTTCAGATCGTCCTCGCATTGTTTCTCGGTCATGCTTGCCGTAGCCACTGCCAATGAATTCAGTTTCTCGTTCCTCTCGACTTCAGCTCTCCTCCTTCTCTCCAGTAATACGTTATTCTCCTTCCCTGACCCGCCCCGCCGTTTCAATCTGTCCCTCTCTTTGTTACGCTGTACCTCATTTTCGAACTCTAGAGCGCTTAGCCTACTCGCGATCGTCAAGTTAGTGCGATCCTTCAGTCCCTCTTCGCACACAGTAGCCATGTCAATGAGCTGCTGATTAGTCTTGGCAAAGTCTTCTTCCAATTCCTCCGTCATGGCCTCGATCCGAGCGAGTGCTTTCACCATTCCGCTGCTCTCCCCTTTCATCTCCTCGAGCAGCCTTTCGTTATCGTCATTTTCGTCTTCGTCAATTCTCTCCTCTTCATCAAACCCATTTGCGAAGCTACTTCGTGAGAACCGAAGGGGCATGAATTTCAAGCCAGGGTCATTCGTCGTAATGGCAGTTCTTGGAACTACGCCAATCGCCGCCACTTCACTCTTGGCCGGAAGGCTCATTATGGAGCTGAAGCCAAACTTGCTTTTTCCGTTTAGACTTGCAATGTCAACGAGCAAGCCAACTCCATTTTCTGTTTCTCCCCACGCTGTTGTACTAGCCAGAACACTTCCCCGCTCTCGTTTCTTCCTCAGAGTGTCAAGCCTAGCTTGTCTTCCGCGGTAGATACTCTGAATCCGACGAGCTGAATCGTTTCTAGATTTGATGTCCTTCTTTTTGCTATTGTATACCTGTCTCGAGCTCTTCCCACGCCACAGCCCCTGAATCCGCACTGCACCATCTTTCTCCTCATAGGTTTGCGCACGTTTCCTCAGGAACTTTGCGTATCCCATTCTCCCCCTCCAAGCGCACTGAACACGGATAGCGGCCCGTTCCCTCCTCTGATGCTCCTCGTACTGTTCTTTGTGCCTTCGTTTCCCTAAAATGCCTCTGTACCAGCACTGAATTCTCAGCGATGCAAGATCTGGATCCTGAAACTCATGGATCACCTCCTCCATCAAGACTTCTTTTGTCTTTTCCCCTTCGAGAAGTTCCCGATACAAATCTTGATCTCTCAACCGACTTGTTCTTACGGAAAGCAAGCTGAGCCGCTCCACCCCCTCCTCTTCCCCCCTCCTCACTGTGTTCTCGACAAAGTCCTTCAACCGCCCCCTGCCCCCATCGTAAACATCCTCAGAGACCGGGTAGCCTTTTGTCTTCTCTTTCTCTTCATTTCTTGCTTTCACTGATCGAACCCTGTCGGTGTAAGCCTGAAAATAGCGAGGGTTGAGAGAAGGCTGATGCAACATTGACGATGAAGACCCACCACCCTGACCGAGTTGCAACAAATTCCCTGGGGCAATTATTTCGATTGGAGTTCTAGCGGAGATGATGACATTTTCATCGTCCTCAACGTTTCCTTCCTTCGCACGACCAGTGCTCCTTCCAATTTGTGCTCCCTGCTCGTCTTGCATGCCTGGGAATGTCTCAAAAAATCAAAAACAGAGAGACTAAGGGGATGCACAAAGTCTTTCGGGAAACTTTGAAGATGAAGATAAAGTTGTGTAAGTATCTGGTAATCAAGTTTCTTTGCTGCTCACTTTTTTTGTTGTGGTGCAATTTATAATTTCAAGTTTTGCCCGGCCTTTTCTTTGCGAAGCTCTTGCTTCGAAGTTGACAAACTGTCGGGCTATTGTCTCACAACATGGAGCCGCAAACGCCAAATGGCGTGAATAGTCCAGCAAGTACAACCCCCTCCCCCTCGCGACCATTAAATAAGAAGAACGGATCTTCACACCTTCGCTCATTTGGTCCCGGAGCTAAAAACAACCTGGCCCTTGAGAACCTTTCTGAGATTGCCAAGAATGCTGTGAGGGAGATTAGCGGAGAACCTTGCTCTGCTCGAAGTAGAGCTTCAGAACCTGGCTCTGCTCGAAGTAGAGCTTCAAGCGAAGAATACAACGAGGGCAAGAGTCGCTCCCGGAGCCGCACCGCGCAAAAGATCCGGAAGCGTGGTAGCTCTGGTACCTCCTCGCGAACACACCGTAACACCTCGCTTAGAGAAGCTGCATCAGCAGCAATTAGTCAACTTAAGTTTTCCGCGGAACACTCAGATAGTTCCGAAGGCTTGGAGAAAGACAGTCCTACACAAAAAACGATCCAAATGGATGTTCCCGAGCACATGCGGACGGCAGTGGCGACGCTGAGTGATAGTCGTCGCCCAGGCGCGAGACGTGACCGTCGGGGCTCCAGGCGGAGTCAAGCGGGTCGACGAGGGTCTAAACAATATAAGCGACCGGTGAAGTCCATGCTGTTCTCTTACAACGGCAGCGAGTCTGGGGCGAAAAAAAAAAAGTTAAAGGAGTATAGCAGGCTATCGCAATTTCAAATCCTCGTCGGGGTGGCCAAGAACGACAAAGATCGAGAGATGGAAGAAAAAATGAAATTGAAAAATGCTGTGACGTTGGACCATTCCACCCTTCGACTCTTTGAGAGGTTGGGCGTCCGGCACAACGTGGACTCAGACTCGAGCAGCGACAACTACACGAGCGGGGGTTCCGTGAGCAGTGAGGAACATCGCTCAAGATACGTGAAAAGGCGCAGCCGCCGCCGCCGCGAGATCTTGCAGCAACGTAAACAGAATGACCTTTCGAAGTCTTCGACTTCTATCACGGAGATGGGCGACGACTTCTATATCGAAACGGCTCGTAGCCACGCAAGGTTGCGTTCCCCTTCCCCTACGTCCCGACAGCCTCCGCCAAGCTCTCCAACCGCGCATTCCACGCAAAAATTCTGTTCTGGAAGATCCCCATCGACAAATGCCGCTCGGGAAGCCCACGTTCGCCGCTCCAAAAAGCTCGCTCTAAAGTATACCCGGGACGTCCAAAGCATGAACATATTCATGGCGATGGTATACGAGAGGAAACAGGAAGCCGAGAAAGCTGAGGAAATGGTTGCAATCTTGGCAAAGAAAGATTTGGAAGCGGATATTCAATCGAAACACGTGAAATATCTCGAGAGTGTGGAAGAGAGGGAAATAGCGATGGTACGAAAACTTAGTCAAGTCCGCCAACGCAAATCCACCCTCTTGAATCGGTCCATCTCTCCGAAAATGTCTCTAAAGCTCAGAGGTGGGGGCGAAGAGGGCGGTTTGCTAAAGAAAGTTACGGCTGAAATTGGCATCGCCAACCATTTTGCACAGCTGGGGGCGAAAAAGAGGGTGGCGGATATAGCTTCCGGGAGGGACCAATCTCTCTCCCCAAATGAGAGCAGCCGCAACCCTTCACTACTCGGCTCCCCTCTTGGTACCATTGCGCACAAATTTCGCGCTATTAGCGCAAGTATTTCAGCGTCCAGCTCCCCGTCTTCCCCCCCATTGAACGCGGTTCTCAAGAATATTTCTGAACATGTTCCGACAGATGTAGGTAATATTTCCAGTTTAGTCGCTTCTTCTGACTCTCCAGAGCCAATCGACGGTGGTAGCTGTCCCTTTACCACAATCGTAGGATCGACTGTCAAGATTCGATCTAATCATTTGAAGAACACATCGGAGCGCCGGAAATCGAGTATATTAGGCAAATTACGTTCGTCTCGCCGACCGACGCACATGCACTCGCACCAAATCCAGGCGAGGAGTCAAGAAAGAGCTGACCAACGCTCTGCTCGCAAGGCTGGTCGCGAGCACAGAATGAAGTCTGCAGCGAAATTCGATGATTTTTTTCACTTCGATTCTGATGAAGATATTCCAACCGATACAGCCCTCGAGCAGGAAAAGAAGCGTATAGAGCAAGCATCGAGAGCGATAGACGAAGGTTTTGGTGATGAAAGCAATAGCACGAAGAGCGACTCGACGTGGGGGGATATCACGTCGTCAGACGAGGACGAGTTGATGGTTGACATTGATGTGGCCCAGCAACGCCTGCTTGAAAAGGCAATGCGTCGCAAAAGCATTCGCGAAGAAAGGGTGATCGATAAGGGGAAGGTGACCGCACAGGGGATAATGAGGAAGAAGGCAAAGAATGCGGAGTACTATGCTAGCATGAGAGATGTAGTTCTGGCAAACGCACAGCTGAACGACCAGTTCATTGAGGCTTTCGCCAAAAACCTCAAAAAATTTGAGGAGAAATATGAAAATAATCGACGGAAGAAAATGGAGGACGACGGTTATGATTATTCTCCAAAGCAGCCAACTTCGCCGAAGGCATCGACGAGAAAGAGGTCGAGAGTAAACTCTGTGATCAGGAAGCGTTCGTTTATGCCAGCAACCAATGGTAATGACAGCGACGGCGACGATGACAGGGACAACGAAGAGGACATATTGATGATGAAGAACAAGTACTCACCAGTCTCATCACTGGACCTTAGCAACAATCGCTTTAGCAAGCTAGGTACTGCGGCGCTTTTCGACGCGTTAACACCGGTCATTCATTCGATTAACTACAATGAGAACGATTTGTCGCACAGTATTGACAGCGTTTGCAGGTATCTCGGCAGCTATCGTCGCTGCAGATTAAAAACGTTAAAACTTAGCAATACTAAGCTCGGGAACCCCAATGTAGTGAAACTCTGCAAGGCGCTCAGTCACAACCCTCACATAACGGCTCTAGATTTGTCCAACAATGGTGTTAACAGTCAAGGTTGCTCGGCATTAGCTTCATTATTTGAAAGGGTAAGGGGGGTGATTAATTTATCCTTAGCCTGGAACAAAATCGATGGAGAGGGTTCTAGCGTGCTGTTTGCCGCCTTCTCAGATGTAGATAGCCTGATTACTCTGGACGTTAGTTGGAATAGCATAGGCACATTTCCTGTTCCCCATCCTTCCCAAATCAATGGAATCAATGCCCTTGCCAATTATTTGCACACTTCTACCTCTTTGTTCCACCTAAATCTTTCGGCAAATAAGTTTAGCATGGAGGACGTGGCAAAGCTCAGCACGTCGCTCCATAACAATGTTGATATCAAGGGCTTACATTTTGATCGTAATCCGTTCGGGAAAGTTGACTCCAAGGGCCATCTTGTTGTCATCGACGAAGAGCAGATCAAAACTGACAATCAGCAGCATATTCATGAACAGACTAAACACCATGACGAAGCCTACATCGGGAGTAGCTGTTGGTGTTGCGGGCAGTGGGTACAGGTAGAGTTTGAGTTCATTAAAACTTATGCTGACAATAGCAAACCGGATGATGAGGTATTCCTCAGATTGAGTCTCGACAAGTGGCGGAAGGATAAAATGACGTACGACAGAGGCGGCCGTTGGTATTTGTTTAGAATGGTCCCAAGGATACTTATCACGTACTGCTTTTGCGTACGAACTTCGGAATGGAGTAGTGACTGCTACTCTAACGAACAACAAAAATGCTTTGATTCTTCAGCCCCCGTCTCTACTGTGAACGTCGTACAGCTCCAGGATATCGCCGTCGGAGGAGCGGACGTTGATTACACGAAGCACTACGATCGTGAGCGGTGCGGTGGCACGAGTGCTGCGAACACAATCTTCCCTTTTTTTAATAATATTCTGCCAATGCACATCAACTCGCCGAACTGCAATCCGCGGGGAGAGGCTTGGGCGGAAGAAGCTGGCCCTCTTGAGGAGGAATTTTGGTGTCTTGAATCGTCTAAAACTTTCAGCGTCCGAAATAAAGAGAACGATTGTCACACATTCTGGGATGTGGATTTATTATATGAAAAGGCGTTCGCCCATGACTGGGAATTTCTAATCCAGAAGCTCGGCAATATGAAATTAGGGGTTGGAGAAATTGAGCAGGTAAGTGAGATGTGAATAACGAACCAATATCCAGAACGGAACTCCAATTCAGAGCCCGAGGTGATCCAATGCGTCGGAGGAAGCAAATATCCTTCTGGATTGTTGCCGCACCAGGGGTCGAAATGAACAACTGTGGGCTGTAAATTGCTTTGCACAGCATTCAGTTGAACCTTAGCTGTAGGCCGGCGAGTTCGTTTATTGTTTTTTTGGATCATGGCTCTTTCCATTTTGCCACCTAAAAATCAACCAATTGGGTTGAAAACACAATTGAGAACGACACCAAAACTGACCCTTCCTCTCAGATAAATTTCATTTTTCTACGTCACTTTAGGCGCCTCTCCTTACTCTACAAGCATTTTGTGGTTCTCAACCGAAATACAACGTTCACCCTGTCAATGATTGCTCTGGGACAACTTTTGGATAGCTGTGAAATTATTGACGGTGTGGTTTTAAAAAAGCGCGACGTTGATCGTGCCTACATTGCAACAACCTCTTCCTCTGGTGGGATTGGGGGCTTACGTCGGTTCGAGTTCTTGGAGGCTCTTGTTAGAGTGAGCAGGATTAAGTTTCTCGATACAGAGGAGGTGGAGACTGTTGACGAGGGGCTGGAGGTCTTGATCGAGGATTACATTGTGAGAATGGGTCACTATGTAGACCCTGATGATTTCCGGAAAACCCACTTGTATTGCAAAGAGACGGAAGATATACTGAAGGTTCATAACCACAATCTTTACGTCATTTTCAATTACTATAGCACACAACAAAATCAGTTTGGCCGGATTATGACCCTCGAAGATTATCACAAAATGTTTGATGACATCATGGGGAACGGAAGTGAGGAGAGACTTGCTGAGCTTATCACGCACGACCAGGTGGCAACATGCTTTGTCGAGTCCAAATTCGCTGGGGTGGATGATTCTCGAATGCACCATAAGGTGATCACCTTCGTCGATTTCTTGGAATGCATGTGTCGGGTAAGTTTCGCAATGGAAGCGAATAAAATGAAGAACAAATTCAGCTTTGTCAGCGTCGTGATGCATATCAAGCGCCAGCATGAGATGCGCACCCACTTGATTGATTCGGCGATGCTTATGCTGATCAATGCGCTAAAGAGGAATGTCCCGTACTTTGCCAAGACGATCAAAATTGTCTTCGTTGACAAAGGATTCGCAGAGGCAAAGGCTGCCACTATCTTGGCGCACTATGTCAGGCGGTTTCATGAGCGGCGAAGTGAGAAAAAGACGAAATTTAAAAGAGAGAAGCATCGGGAGAGCTCTTATGGCTTGTAGGTGGACAAGAGTTTAAAAAAATAATAAAAAAAATAAAAGGGTTTGTCTAGAGAAGAACCGTCGACCGAATTGCTTCATAATTAAAATACTGTCAGAGAGGATTGTCCTCCAACCACTTAAGCTGCTCGTCATTCAGCTTTTTCAGCTCCTCGGTCCCAACGAGCTCGATCACAAAATACAGCTTGCTGTCTGGTGGTATACCACTGAGGAGTCCACCTTGCGCCACGCTCCCGTAACCATATTCGGGTGGCACGACCAAGAAGCGCTTTTCCCCCGGGCGCATTTGCATAATTGCAAGGTCCCATGCCTTGATAACATTCCCGACACCAACAAGAAATTTTATTGGGGATGAGCCAAAACCTGTGGACTTGTCAATGATGCGATCCTGAAAGCTATTCAACCGGAGCTCGTAGTTTACTTTCACCTTTTGCGTTCTACTCGGAAAATCTCCGCTGCCTTCTGCAATTGTCCGGGAGAGAATTGGGGGCGACAAAGGTGCTGAACCAGCAGGGGGTTGAAGTGGGGTGAACCCAGGCAATTCTTGTGACCCCGATTCAGCCCTTGTCAGAGAAGGAAGTACACCTATAGCTGCAGTTGTACTCGCAATAAACCGCCGTCGTTGAAAATTCGGAGAAATATTAGAATTCGGAGAAATATTCCATGAATTAGTGCTTAGAAGAAGGGTGGAGGTGAGGAAAAATGAGAGGAGAGGATATCTTCTCATTTGAGTCGATCTATTTTGGATCGTTCGCTACTCGAACGCGACGAATTGCGTATCTACTTATTACTGGATAATGAACACCAGCAGTGGCTCCAGCTAAAAGAGAAAAGAGTGATTTTTTTTTTAAACGCGATACGAGGCAATTTGCTAAGGATTACTTTTTGACGTCGTCGTAATTTTTTTTTTTTTTGCTTGCTTGCAACCACAGAACTCTCTTTTTAAGTAAGAGATGCCCAAACAACCACTCCTCAGAGCACCTGCCCCCGGCTCTTTAGAAAAGAGTCCTCCATCATCTTTACCCTCTTCTGAGAAAGTTCTTCGCTGTGACTGCTTCGGTGTTATTCACAAAAAAATGGAGCGGAACTGTCTACGCTGCGGTAGGATTTCGTGCAGTATGGAGAGGGGTTTGGTATCATGCTCGTTCTGCGGCCAATTATGGGACAATCAGGGAGCCGATTCGGAGGGTGATGTAATCAAGGGTGTGTCTAAACAGGCTTTTGAGAGGAAAGACAAGTTACTGGAGTACGACAGGCAGGTTGGGAAGACAACAAAGATTCATGATGATCAGGCTGATTACTTTGCATCTAGTAGCAGTGTTTGGCTGGGGCAGGAAGAGAGGACGGAGGCAAAGGAACGTGACGAGGGGGAGAGGAAGAGGGTTAAGGGTAGGGGAGGAGGGATGTTGGACCTTGGGAAGGTGCTGTGAATTGTGTGGTAGTAGACAAGGGTAGGGGAGGAGGGATGTTGAACCTTGGGAAGGTGCTGTGAATTTTGTGGTAGAGAGTAGAGTGTAGTTACCGGGTTACTGACTTTAAATGATTTTGGTAAGAAGGGATATTTTTGTGACGTTAATCCTTTTTTTCCAAATTCTCCTTGTATATTATTTTATTGGTGCCTTGGCCTTGTTTTTATTCCTGACGATCCCCCTGAGTACCTCGACCTGGTGTTCCTTTCTTTTGATATCCTCGGACATTTTCGGAATTTCTCCTTTAGTGTCTCCTTCGGATGTTGATATTTGTTGGGGATCAGATGTGTCTGATGCGACGGTGGAAACATATGCGTTGCTCATATCTTCTAGTTCTTCTTCCAATTCGCTAAGTAATTCCATTAAATCATTTGGTACGCTTTGTTTGTTTGCATTCTGAGAAGTTTTTTGAGGAGGAGAACGATGGGCTACTCTCGCAGCTCCCTTGCTCAGGTTATCAACTTCAGCACTAACTTCATCAACTCCATCACCATCTTCATCGTCTTGAACCAAGCCAACGACGGGCATCCTCACTCTCAGAGTTCCCCCCTCAGCCCCCTTTCTCGGGGGACTTAAGACGGGAACTAAACTGCCCTTTCTGGTTGCAACCTTGTACTCCATGTCGTTGGCACCATTTAGGCGGAAAGATTCACTGACTGAGGCTAAAACATTGAAGGTGTGGGACTTTTGGCCTGCTGGGAGAAAAGGCACGTTTGATGTCATATTCGATGCTGAAACGTTGTGTTTGTGATTATTTTTGTAGGTTTTACCGTTTTCGTCGTGTTCTTCCCTGCTTCCTCCTCTCCTCTTCCACGCACTATCGAGACCACTTTTTTTTACTTGTTTGACTTCTCTATAACCCCCATACCCTCCTACTCCCCCCCCCATGTTCTTAGCCCGCCTCGACGAGACAGAGTTACTGCTACCGCCACCTCTAGCGTCCCTGATTCTCCTATTCGTGTTATTGATGTAAGTATTCTTTCCCTCCCTCTTCCCTGCAGTCCTCTTGCGAAGGAGGTAGATGCCATCACCATCGTTATCGCCGTTGCTGTCGTTGTAAACACTCGATATCTTCTTTTGCTTCTTCTTCTTGATAAGTTTACGGTTTCCCTTTGCGCTTATTTTTGGTTGCGACTGTTCAGTTGTCCCCTCTTGAATGAGTTTTTGTTTTGCCCCGGTTCTTGTCGCTCTGGTCCCGGTTTTCTTGCCCTCCCATCCGCCTTCCTCGCTCTCTGCTATTTTCTTGACCCTTGGAATGAGCGACGCGCCTCCCTCCTTGCTTCTATCTCTGATTAGCCCTTCAACGATCGCCAAGTTGATCCCCTTCACGTTTTCCGCAAACATCTTTCCCTCTAATCGCCGACGCCGAATCCTTCCCAGCCTCTCCTCCGCAGAAGAAAGGATGCCCACGAGGAAGACTATACGCTCTTTCAAACTTCCTGCTGTTAAGTCTGCCCCGACCGAAGAAATTTTTCCGGTAGTAGATGGAACAATTCCAACAGATTCAACGATATTTTTATCCCTGATCTCTCTCTTTCGTTCATCATTCTCGTCATACTCGTCGTCGTCATACTCCCCGTAAACTTCTGTCCACCTCTTTTTCTCCGCCATTCCCCTCTCTTCGAGTACTCTGATGTTTTCCCTTGCCTGCTCCTCCTCCTTTTCGATATCCTCCTTCTCTTTCCTTAATTCGTCTGCTCTTGCTTTGAGACGCTTGACCTCCTCCCTTTCCTCATCCACCCTCCCCCTAAGCACCTCCCTTCTCTCCCTCGCAGCCTCTCCCCTCTCCGCTAACCTTGCGATTTCCACGGAGAGCCTCCTTACTTCCTCCTTCTCCGCCTCGATTTTCCCTCTCATAACTCTGGTGTGTTCACCTTCCTCTCTTTCCCTGGCAAGACGGTCTGATATACCCTTCGACGCGTTGAGTTCGCGAGACGCGTTCAATTGCTTGAGGGTACGTTGGGCGGAGGAAGACGATACTGACACGGATTCAAGCTTGGATTGAAGGGCACGAAGAGCAGATAGGACCGAGGGAGATTGCCCATAATTAGTTGTATGGTTCGTTTTTGGTGTCATTATTGGCGTGTCATTGTTGAAGGGAGTAAAAGGGTTATAGTGATGTTGTGGGGTTGTGACTCCGGAAAACTGTTGGTGCTGATGTCTTTGCTGCTGCTGGGAAAAATGATTCATCTCATCAAACTTCTCAGATGGAGTCTCAAATTTCTCTGATAGCGTCTCCGGCTTCTCTGATGGCGTTTCGAGCCTCTCTGATGGTGTCTTAAACGTCTCTAAAGGTGTGTTGAACTTGACAGAGGGTGTTTCTAATGTTGTTGGTGTTGGTATTTTTATTGCCTTTCCCTCAGCAGAGTCAACTGTGGGGGGTTGTGATACATCCATTTTTAAGAGATTGCTGATCAGGTGTAAAACCTCTCCAACTGGTTGGAGCTGTTGCTCGAAACTTGGTCACAGCACTTTTTAAGGTTAATGTTTTTAATGTTTTTGAACGGATGATCCAGAACGAAACTCGAAAAGCGAACAAACAGAAAAAATAAAAAATAAAAAAAAAAATAACTTGCTCCGCCTCCAGCCACGATGGTCTCGCCTTTGGTGAAGATAATCCAGTTCAGCATGCTGAAGTGTCCTGACACTTCTTCTTGGACAGCTCACTTCAACACGACAGCTTTCCACCCCTCTTCCTCTCTCCGCTCCTTCGTTGATTTCTCCCAGTCTTACGTCGGCGGGGATGAAGGCGAGGGGCCAGTGACGGAGGACAACTGGATGAATTGCTTTCACGGCCCATCGGAGTGTCTTGGCCACAAAACGATGCTGTGTGCGAGGGACGTAAGCGCAAAACAGACAAGCAATTCTGCTGCAACACTTGACTACAGGTGGTTCGACATGATCGTCTGTATGGGCGGTCCTGGGGGCATTCCAGGAGTGACATACAACCACACCTACTCGATTCCCAACAATGCGGAGAGTTGCGCCGTCCAAGCAGGTCTGGATTGGAGCGAGATTAACTCGTGTGTCCACGACGATGACTGGGGAGGAAAACTCCTTCATGATTCTCACTTTGATACTATGGAGCTATTCGCTAAGCATGGCGGATACAAACCCGAAGGGCATGGTTATAAACCGCCTTTCATCCCTAACATTTGGATCTTTGATACCATCACAGGGAAGCCGATGGAGTACAATGACAAATTCGATCATGAAAGGAACCCTTATGTTGATATTGTAAAGAGGATATGTGACGCTGGACATTTTGAGGGAGAGGCGCGCCGAGTGAGTGCGCCGAGTGAGTGCGCCGAGTCTGGCAAATAAGTAGAAAATTTCTCGTTTTTGACGCGTTATAAAAACAAAAACCCTTCACATAATCCCTACAAATCACTTTTGTGTCGTAGCTTTTTTCACGTTACAACTACGCAGCGAAATGCCCCGCGGCAAAGTTCGCGTTGTTAAAATCCTTCTGGCTCAGCTTTTTTGCGGATTGGTTCCCCTTGCTGCTCTTCCCCTTGGCAATAGAGGCAGCATTAGTTCCCTTATTCTTGGCTGCCAACGCAGCCTTTCGCCTCTTCAAGACTTCGGCAGGACTTACAAGCTCTACAGTTGTATGCTCGTCAGTGTCGACGTTTTCATCGTTCAGGGATTTCTTCTTCTTCTTCTTCTTCTTCTTCTTCTTCTCAATTCCTCTCTCTTCTTCTTCCTCTTTTTTTTCGGCTGCCTTGGAATGGTCAGCGTCAGCCTCGTCGGTAGGCTTTTCTACAAGAACCACCCAATCTCCCTCCATTGAGAGTTGAGTAGCAGTTTTTTCGGCAGTTTCTGTCGACATTACTGATCCAACCAAAATTTATTTCTCATTTATTTTTGGCGCAATCTGTTTCCAAGCATTTTCTCACCAAAATTACCTCGCGAATAAACAAAACAGTCAAGCTGTCAATCGATTATCACAAAAGTTGCGTTGTGTTATTCTGGGATAATGATTGTCACGACCCCTCAGGTATCGTGGCACTCCTCAGCGCAAGAGAACGGGAAAAATGCTCCTCTCTTCAGCGTTGATGGTAAGTTGTTTCTGCGCTCCCTGGTCCCCTCTGCAGTACTGCACACCTAACCAACTTCCTTCTCACTGCCCTTACTGCCCCCCCCCAAAAACAAAAACA
>ERZ651776.3173-NODE-3173-length-16740-cov-6.805017_pt1 | contig 16740 bp, 15 predicted proteins | sample MGYA00514761_ERZ651776 | MGnify/ENA metagenome assembly ERZ651776 | reverse complement strand
ATCGCCAAACACCTGCAACGGCAGCTCGGCAGAGGCACCCAACACCTCGATGTCGCGAATGAAGACTTCGATCTCACCGGTCGGCAGCTTGTCATTCACAAGACTGGCGTCGCGCGCCATGACGTTGCCATCAATGCGGATACACCATTCCGAACGCACCTTTTCGATCTCGGCGAACACAGGGCTGTCCGGGTCGGCCATGACCTGCGTAATGCCGAAATGGTCGCGCAGATCGATAAACAACAATCCACCATGGTCGCGCACGCGGTGCACCCAGCCCGACAGACGGACGGTGTCGCCCACGTTGTCCTTGTTCAATTCTGCGCAAGTGTGGCTGCGATAGGCGTGCATAGCGTTTCCTTAGATCGGATAAATCAGTCGGGTGTGATACACCGCGCCATGCCCTGGAAGTCAAGCGGATATGGCCAAGGCTGCGCGCCCCGCCCCGCTTCATCTGGCCCAATAAACTCTCCCCGAAGGGCCGTTATCCTCAGTCTCCCCCTTGCACCTCCGCACACTCCCCCTATAACCCGCCAAGATTTGCACATATGGGGGCCGTTATGCCAAAAAGAACCGATATCCAGTCGATCATGATTATTGGCGCGGGCCCTATTGTTATCGGACAGGCCTGCGAGTTCGACTACTCTGGTGCACAAGCCTGTAAGGCCCTGCGCGAAGAAGGGTATCGCGTCATTCTGGTGAACTCGAACCCCGCGACAATCATGACCGATCCGGGCCTTGCGGATGCCACCTATATCGAGCCCATCACGCCTGAAACGGTCGCGAAAATCATCGAAAAAGAACGCCCCGACGCACTGCTGCCCACGATGGGCGGGCAGACAGGTTTGAACACCTCACTGGCCTTGGCCGACATGGGTGTCCTTGAAAAGTACAACGTCGAAATGATCGGCGCCAAACGCGAAGCCATTGAAATGGCAGAAGATCGTCAGTTGTTCCGCGAAGCCATGGATCGCCTTGGCATCGAAAACCCGAAAGCGACAATCGTCACCGCCCCCACCAAAGACAAGAACGCGCCGCGCGTGACGGATAAATTCGATATCAAAGCGGGCCTCGAGATCGCGCTCGACGCGCTCGAAGAAATCGGCCTGCCCGCGATCATCCGCCCTGCCTTTACCATGGGCGGCACGGGTGGCGGCGTGGCGTATAACCGCGAAGAGTACGAACACTTCTGCCGCACCGGGATGGAAGCCTCGCCAATGGCGCAGATCCTTGTGGATCAGTCCCTGCTGGGCTGGAAAGAATACGAAATGGAGGTCGTGCGCGACACCGCCGACAACGCCATCATCGTCTGTTCCATCGAAAACGTCGATCCCATGGGCGTGCACACGGGTGATTCCATCACCGTGGCCCCTGCCCTGACCCTGACGGACAAAGAATATCAGCTGATGCGCACGCATTCGATCAACGTGCTACGCGAAATCGGCGTCGAAACCGGCGGCTCCAACGTGCAATGGGCGGTCAACCCTGCCGACGGGCGCATGGTGGTGATCGAAATGAACCCCCGCGTGTCCCGCTCCTCTGCGCTGGCCTCCAAGGCGACAGGTTTCCCGATTGCCAAGATCGCCGCGAAACTGGCTGTCGGGTTCACGCTGGACGAATTGGACAACGACATCACGGGTGTGACACCTGCATCCTTTGAGCCGTCCATCGACTACGTCGTCACCAAAATCCCGCGCTTTGCATTCGAAAAATTCCCCGGCTCAGAACCCTATCTGACAACGGCGATGAAATCCGTGGGCGAGGCCATGGCCATAGGCCGCACGTTCCACGAATCCATGCAAAAGGCGCTGGCGTCGATGGAAACCGGCCTGACCGGTTTTGACGATATTGAAATACTCGACTTCAATGCAGACGTCCCGTCGGACGCGCCCCAGAACGTGGCCGCCATCACCAAAGCGCTCGCCAAACAAACCCCAGACCGCATCCGCGTCATCGCACAGGCCATGCGCCTTGGGTTGTCCGATATAGACATCAATGCTGTCACCAAATTCGACCCGTGGTTCCTCGCCCGGATTCGCGAAATCATCGACGCTGAGGCTGGCGTGATCGAAAACGGCCTGCCCACGGATGAAACCGGACTACGTGCTCTCAAAATGCTCGGCTTCTCCGATGCCCGCCTCGCGACCCTTGCGGGTCTCAGCGAAGCTGGGGTTCGTAAGGCCCGCCTCGCCAAAAACGTCAAAGCCGCCTTCAAACGCATCGACACCTGTGCCGCTGAATTCGAAGCGCAAACCCCCTATATGTATTCCACCTACGAATCCCCGGCATTTGGCGAAGTCGAATGCGAGGCACGCCCATCGGACCGGAAAAAGGTCGTCATCTTGGGCGGTGGCCCGAACCGCATCGGCCAAGGCATTGAATTCGACTATTGCTGCTGTCACGCCTGTTATGCGCTCACAGATGCCGGCTATGAGACCATCATGGTCAACTGTAACCCCGAAACCGTGTCCACCGACTATGACACCTCGGACCGCTTGTATTTTGAACCGCTGACCTTTGAACACGTCATGGAAATCATGCGCGTCGAGCAGGAAAACGGTACGCTGCATGGTGTGATCGTGCAATTTGGCGGCCAGACCCCGCTGAAGATCGCGCAAGCCTTGCAAGACGCGGGCATCCCGATCCTTGGGACCACGCCCGACATGATCGACTTAGCGGAAGACCGCGAACGCTTTGCCGATCTGGTCAAAAAGCTCGGCCTGAAACAGCCCCACAACGGCATCGCCCATTCCGACGCCGAGGCACTGGAAATTGCAGCCGACATCGGCTTCCCGCTGGTGATCCGCCCCTCCTACGTCCTTGGTGGCCGGGCCATGGAAATCGTGCGCGACCAAGCCAGCCTTGAACGCTATATCCGCGAGGCCGTTGTCGTATCGGGCAAAAGTCCTGTGTTGCTCGACAACTACCTGTCCGGCGCGGTTGAACTTGACGTTGATGCGCTGTGTGACGGGAAAAACGTCCATGTCGCCGGCATCATGCAACACATCGAAGAAGCAGGCGTGCATTCAGGCGACAGCGCCTGTTCGCTGCCCCCCTATTCGCTTTCGCGCGAGATCATCGCAGAGGTCGAAAAGCAGACCAAAGCGCTGGCCCTTGCACTGAACGTCGTCGGCCTGATGAACATCCAGTTCGCGATCAAAGACAACGAGATTTATCTGATCGAGGTGAACCCCCGCGCCTCGCGCACCGTGCCCTTTGTAGCCAAAGCAACGGATTCCGCCATCGCATCCATTGCCGCGCGGATCATGGCGGGCGAACCGCTGTCGAACTTCCCGTTGCGCGCACCCTACAATGCCGATGCGGCCTATGACGACGTGCTGCCGCTGGGTGATCCGATGACGCTGGCCGATCCGAACATGCCGTGGTTTTCTGTGAAAGAGGCCGTTCTGCCCTTTGCCCGTTTCCCCGGCGTCGACACGTTGCTGGGGCCAGAGATGCGTTCGACCGGCGAAGTCATGGGGTGGGACCGCGACTTCCCTCGTGCGTTCCTCAAGGCGCAAATGGGTGCTGGAAACCCGCTGCCGCGCAACGGCTGTGCCTTCCTGTCGATCAAGGACATGGACAAGACTGATGACATGCTGACCGCCGCGCGTATTCTGCTGGAACAGGATTTCACCATCGTTGCCACCCGTGGCACTGCCGAATGGCTGACTTCCCATGACATCGCCTGTAAAATCGTGAACAAGGTCTACGAAGGCCGCCCCGACATCACCGACATGATGAAAGACGAGGCGATCCACTTGGTGATGAACACCACCGAAGGTTCGCAAGCGGTCGAAGACAGCAAATCCATCCGCTCCATCGCGCTGTACGACAAGATCCCGTATTTCACGACCGCAGCGGGTTCGTATGCCGCCGCATTGGCCATCAAAGCACAGGCCGAAGACGAGATTGGCGTGAAGTCGTTGCAGGGGTAAAACGCGGACGCATCCGCTAATGCTGCGGCAAATCGCGGTCAATTAATAGTGATGCGTCCAGCGCCTACTTATCATTGCGTTCAAGACGGGACTTGCAGCAAAGATGCCCCGTAGCCTTACGGCTGCGTTAGATTTGGCAGAAGTTCAATGTTCAGTTCACTCAGGGTCATTGCCATGGCGGTCTTTTCGACCGGTGCGACGGCATCCATCGCAGGCATTTGTGATTATCGACCCAGCCTTTTAACCGCCTCTCCCAGCAGCGGAAACGGTGTGGCCGCAAACTCAGGCATGGCGACTGCTGGTTTTTACACCCTCCCCCAAGCCATGACCGGCATGACCATGTTGAAATCAACCACCGAAACGGTCGGCAAAATTGGCGGTACAAGTGCCATCATCAGCACCACGGCGGGCCTGCTGTCCTCGCCTGTTGTTGTCACAGGTGCTGCAATCGCCGCCGTGGGCATTGGCGGATACGAAGGCGTTTGTTTCTTTAAAGATAACCGCGTCACAGAATACGCCGCCGTCGATCTGGTGGTAAAGAACATCGGCACGAACGCGAACCCCGACATATTTCAATACGTCGAAGGTCCGCTGCAACAGTCGCGCATCCGTTTGCTGGGCGAAAACAACCAGTGGCAGACATATATGGTGGCAAATCTGTATTTGGTGAATGGGACGCTGATGCACCGCGACCGATTTCGCAACACAACAATCGGTGCCGTCGGCTTCGTCGAGCGAGACTGAGTAGGTGTCAGAAGTTCGGTCAGGAAGGCGGCGCTTGATGCGTCCCCGATCCGGATCTTGAAATCATCACCTGAAAATTTCTCGACCCTTGGGTCATTGTTCACGCCCGCGATCCGCGCCTTGGTGAAGTACTACCGCCACGACCGCAGCGATGCCGGATTGATGCGCGGCAGGCCGACGCCCAGTTCCATAAAGCAGAAATCCTGATCCCGGAACGGTTTGAACAGGAATTCATACAACCGCATATAGTCATGCGTCCGCGACGATTTATCCGTTCCCTTTTGGTGAGCAAGACCATCAAGGTCACCGCGTGGCAGCAAAGAAGGCAAGGTGATAAAGGGTCCGATCATTCCGCCCCCAAGCCGAGCGTTGGGGGGGGGAATGTCGCTACCCCGCAGTTTAATTCAAGTGTCTATCTGTAAGAAGGTGCCTTAAATATGGGCGCTCCCTTGACCCGGCGCAGGTTCTTTGACCTTATCTGCACAGTCAAAAAAGGGTTAACCATGTACATTCCCGCCATTACAGGTAGCGGCATTTTTACGCCGGATCAAATCATCACTAATGCCGAATTAGTGACCGCCTTCAACGCATACGCCGACATCTACAATGCCGAACATGCCGACGCTATCGCTGCAGGCACGGTCACGGCAAAGGATCATTCGTCGGAAGAGTTCATCTTCAAAGCCTCTGGCATTGAACAGCGCTATGTGATCGACAAGACGGGCATTCTGGACCCGCATGTGATGCACCCGCTTTTGCGTCAACGGTCAGATGAAGAACCCAGCCTGATGGCCGAAATGGCGCTGGACGCCGCGCAAAAGGCACTGGCCGCAGCAGGCAAAACAGCAGCCGATGTGGATGCGGTGATATGTGCAGCATCGAATCTGGAACGCGCATACCCTGCCGTTGCCATCGAAATTCAGGATCTGTTGGGAATCAACGGCTTCGCTTTCGACATGAATGTGGCCTGTTCATCAGCCACCTTCGGCATTCAGGCGGCAGCGGACATGGTGCGGTCGGGCTCGATCCGGTCAGCCTTGGTCGTGAATCCCGAGATTTGTTCAGCCCATCTGGAGTGGCGCGACCGCGATTGCCATTTCATTTTCGGCGATGTGGCAACGGCTGTGCTGATTGAACGGATCGAGGACGCAGCGGGCCCCTGCTTTGAAATCAAATCAACCCGGTGCGCGACGCAGTTTTCAAACAATATTAGAAACAACAATGGGTATCTGCGCCGGTCCCGCCCCGATGGTGTTGCAGACCGTCGCGACATGCAATTCATGCAAAACGGGCGCAAGGTTTTCAAGGAAGTCTTGCCGATGGTCGCCGATCATATTGCGGGCCACATGTCCGACGAAGGTGTGCAAGCCTCTGATCTGAAACGGCTTTGGTTGCATCAGGCGAATAAATCAATGAATGATTTCATTGGGCGAAAGGTCTTGGGCCGCGTGCCCGAAGCGGGCGAACAGCCCAATATTCTGCAAGACTATGCCAATACGTCCTCGGCAGGGTCGATTATCACGTTTTCCAAGTACTCCAAAGACTTGCAAGGCGGAGACCAAGGATTAATCTGTTCGTTCGGCGCAGGCTATTCCGTGGGATCCGTCTTGGTCGAACGTCACGACTAAGACCTATATCTTTTTCAGCGACACGCGTTTGTGGACCTCTTCGGCAGTTTCTACCCGTTCCGAATATCGGTCAGTCAGATAGGCGCTACGACCGCGTGTCATCCACGTGAATTTCACCAGCTCTTCCATCACGTCCACAATCCGGGCGTAGAACGGTCCGGCAGGCAAGCGCCCTTGGTCATCGAATTCTAGCCAAGCCTTTGGAATGCTTGATTGATTGGGGATTGTGATCATGCGCATCCAGCGCCCCAGGATCCGCATCTGATTGACTGCGTTGAAGGATTGCGATCCGCCCGATACCTGCATTACGGCCAGCGTCTTGCCTTGGGTTGGCCTTATGCCCCCCTGCAACGACAGCGGCAGCCAGTCGATTTGCAGCTTCATGATTGCGGTCATGGCACCGTGGCGTTCCGGGCTAGACCAGACCATGCCTTCGGCCCATGTCGCCAGATCGCGCAGTTCAACCACCTTGGGATGCTCTGCAGCGGCATCATCGGGCAGCGGCAGACCTGAGGGGTCGAACATGCGCGTTTCACAGCCCAGAAGCGTCAGTATACGGGCACATTCTTCGGCGGCACGGCGCGAATAGCTGACCGATCGCAAAGACCCGTAAAGCAACAAAATCCGTGGCTTATGACCTGGATCATCCGGTGCCTTCAACACATCGACATCAATTTGCGGCAATTGATCAGCGATCAGTGCAGGAAGATCATCATGGGTCATTCTAGCATCCTTTGGCAGTCCGGTTGCATGACGCATAATGTTTGCGTCCCTGCGCGGCAACCACATCTTGAACGCCGAACGCATCTGCCTGTAAAGAACCCTATGGCAAAGCTTTACTTTCACTATTCGACCATGAACGCGGGCAAATCCACGGTGCTTTTGCAAGCAGCGCATAACTATGTCGAACGCGGTATGACCCCCTATCTGATTACCGCGCAGTTCGATAACCGCGCTGGCGATGGCCGCGTGGCGTCGCGCATCGGGATCGGACAAGACGCAGACACATTTGCCCCAGATGAGGACCTATTCACCAAGATCGAAAGCCGCCTGCAATCAGGCCCTTGCGCGTGCATCTTCATCGACGAGGCCCAGTTTCTAAGCAGCGATCAGGTCTGGCAACTGGCCCGTGCGGTCGATGATTTGGGCGTGCCGATTATGTGCTATGGCTTGCGCGTCGATTTTCAGGGGATGCTGTTTCCCGGATCGGCCACCCTGTTGGCATTGGCCGACGAAATGCGCGAGGTCCGCACGATTTGCCATTGCGGCAAAAAGGCTACGATGGTTGTCCGTCTTGATGCCGACGGGCAGGCCATCAAAGAAGGGGCGCAGGTCCAGATCGGCGGCAACGAGACATACGTATCCCTGTGCCGCCGACATTGGCGTATCGCGGTCGGGCGTTAAACGCCGTTTAGCAGCGTGCGCCCCTCGACGCCGGCTTGCAAATTTTCAACCGCCATCATCCACATATCCACACGCACCTCATGGGATGACGTACCTAAATGCGGCAATAGCACGATGTTATCCAACGCCCGCATGGCTTCGGGGACATTGGGTTCGAATTCGTAAACATCCAGACCCGCGCCACCGATTGCCCGGTTTTGCAAGGCTTCGATCAGCGCGCTTTCCTGCACCACATTGCCGCGGGCGATGTTGATCAGCAGGCCATGGGGCTGCATCGCCGCCAGCACATCCGCATCAACCAGATGATGGGTATCATCCCCGCCCGGCACTGCGATAACGACCACATCAACAGCGCCGACCAAGGCCTTGAGGTCACCGAGATGTTCCGCGTCATAGGCCAGATCCTTGGCGCTGCGGCTGAAATATTTCACCTTCATCGAAAAGCCGAAGTGACAGCGGTGTGCCACCGCTTGACCAATGCGCCCCATGCCGACGATACCAACAGTTTTGCCCGTCAGATGCATCCCCAAAAGCTGCGAGGGGTGCCAACCTGTCCACTTGCCCGAACGCACCAGTCTTTCGCCTTCGCCTGCGCGGCGCGCGGCCATCAGCATCAGCGTCATGGCGATGTCGGCTGTCGCGTCGGTCACCGCACCGGGGGTGTTGCTGACCTGCACACCCGCCTTATGCGCGGCGGCCACGTCAATGTGGTTATATCCAACCCCGAAATTCGCCAAGATCTTGCAGCGGGGTTCAGCCACCTGCGCGAAAATATCAGCCGAGAATTGATCCCCCAGCGTCGCCAGCACCCCGTCATAATCGCGCAGGGCCGCCAACATTTCATCTGCGCCAAGCGGCTCAGAAGTCTCCCGATAGGTCACGTCATATTCCGCAAGCGCCGCATGGACTTCGTCTGGGGCGGGGCGGGCGATCAATAGTTTGGTCAATGCATACGTCCTCCGTTTGGGGCGGGCTGTGTGGGTCGCATCAGCACAATTGCCCCGTTTTCATCAGGCACGCCCAGCACCAGAACCTCGGACATAAACGGCCCAATCTGGCGTGGGGGAAAGTTTACCACGCCCATGACTTGGGTGCCGACAAGGTCCTCGGGCGTGTAATGCACGGTGATCTGCGCGGATGTCTTGCGCTCTCCGATCTCTGGGCCAAAGTCGATCCACATCTTGATCGCGGGTTTGCGCGCTTCGGGGAATGGTTCGGCCCGACTGACCGTGCCAACCCGAATATCGACCTTAAGAAAGTCGTCAAAACTGATCTCAGTCACGCGATAGCTCCCTCGAGCGGTCCGCAGCGGCGGCGACTGCGCGCTTGAGCAGAACAGGGAAGCCGTCATCTTCGTTCATAAGCACATCCAGCGCGGCCTGTGTTGTGCCATTCGGGCTGGTCACGTTTTTGCGCAATTGTGTCGGGTCTTCGTCTGCTGACTTGGCCAAGGCCCCTGCCCCTGCGACCGTCGCGGTCGCCAATTGCAGCGCCAGTTCAGGGCTAAGACCTTGCGCAACCCCGCCGGCCGCCATGGTTTCGATCATGTGGAATACATAAGCCGGGCCAGACCCGCTGACACCAGTCACAGCATCAATCTGTGCCTCTTCGTCCAGCCGCACGACATCACCGACGGCGCTCAGCAGTTCTTCGGCCTCGTCCAGCGCATCCGCGTCCACATGGGCGTTCCCAACGATAGCAGTGATGCCTTGGCTGATGGCCGCGGGTGTATTCGGCATGGCGCGCACAATCGGCGTTTTGTCGCCAAGCGTCTTTTCAAATGTCGCGATTGTGGTGCCTGCGGCGACGCTGACAAACACGGTTTTGCCATTTCCCATCGCCTGAAGCGTCGGCAAGGCATCGCCCATCATCTGCGGTTTTACCGCCACCAGCACAACCGCAGGGGCGGCAGGTAAATCAACATTAAGCTGGATGCCTTGATCTTTCAGCCAATCAGAGGGGTGCGGATCAATAACCCAGACCGAGGATTTCGGCAGCCCCCGCGCCAGCCAGCCCGCCAACATAGCAGAGCCCATTTTGCCGCAGCCCAGCAGAACCAAGCCGTCTTTTGCAATACGTGTATTTTCCATGTCAGCATCCCCAAATTTTTACTCTTGGGGGCAACACTTACGCGTGGCCATAGGCCTCTGCAATGGCAACCTGAATGGCTTGCTTGGGGGTTTGATCGCCCCACAGCACCAGTTGCACGGCAGGATAATAGCGTTCAGCACTTAAAACAGCAGCCCCGATCATGGTATCGATCTGCGCCGCTGTGGCATCCTGACCGCCGCTCAGAACCAAGCCATAGCGGTACACCATCAGCTTTTGTTCAGCCCAATAGGTAAAGGCCCCGGCCCAGCATTGGTCGTTCACATCATTCAGCAGATGATACAGCACAGGCAGTTTCTCAGCCGGCGGATCCATCTCGAAGGAACAAACAAGACGCAGCGTTTCGTCGTAAGCTGACCATGCCAGAGTGATCGAATAGGTACGCCATTGGCCTTCGACAGCCATCGCGATTTGCTCATCCGAAATTCGGTCAAAATCCCAATCATTGAACGCCGCCAGGTTTTCGACGATGTCGATGGGATGAATGTCGTCGTCAAGATACTGCTCGGTCAGGGCCATTTCGCCACCTCTTTTGTTCCGCGCGTCAGGTTGCATCTGCACCGCAACGCTTGGGTGTATCTACTATGGATCGCCGAGCCGGTCAGCGTTCCATACAAGATATGGTGCGCATATGCGGGCCATGTGGCAAGTCTTTTTCTGGGGGTAACCACAAAAGATAGGGGATAACCTCAGTATCTTGTGGATAAGACGGGCAAGTACACCAAATTGCGTAGGCCGATGACAACTAGGTCGGACAAACCAATCACAGCAGGCCAAAAGAAAAACACCCGAACTTGCGGTCGGGTGCTTCTTAAATGGTGATCAATGGGTTGGAAAGGCTGGGCTCAGCCCTTCGCCTCAAGCGCATCCAAACGTGCCTTGAGAGCCTCGTTTTCTTCGCGGGCTTTTTGCGCCATGGCGCGCACGGCATCGAATTCGTCGCGTGTCACAAAGTCGCGATCAGCCAGCCAACGGTCCATCATGCCCTTCATGGCTGTTTCCGCCTCGGCCTTGGCCCCTTGGGCCACGCCCATGGCATTGGTCATCATCTGGGATATATCGTCGAAAATCTTGTTGCGCGTTTGCATAGCGGTCTCTCCTGATCGGCTGTTACTCTCTATATGGTGTTCAATTGACGATCTCGCAAGGTTGACTTCCTTACGCGGGCAGGCTCAATCGGCACCATGATGGCAATGCTCCCCTTCCCGAATATGTCCCCCGAGATTTTCTCGATCACTTTGTTTGGCATGACCTTTGCGCTGCGCTGGTATGCATTGGCGTATATCGTCGGCATTGTCCTTGGCTGGCGCATGGTTGTACGCGCGGTCAATCGGCCCGACCTTTGGGCGCATGGCAAACCCGTCATGACCAAAACCCAAGTCGAAGATTTTCTGTTCTGGGTCATACTAGGTGTGATCCTTGGCGGTCGGCTTGGCTATGTCATCTTTTATCAGGCGTCCTATTACCTTAGCCATCCGCTACAAATCCTCCGCATCTGGGAGGGCGGGATGTCCTTTCATGGCGGGGCGATCGGGGTGATCCTTGCTGGTGTTTACTATACGTCGCGGCACAAGATCAGCAAACTCTCGACAGGTGACATGGTGTGTCTGGGCCTGGCACCGGGGTTGTTTCTGGGTCGCATCGCGAATTTCATCAATGCTGAGCTATGGGGCCGTCCGACTGATTTGCCTTGGGGTGTGGCCTTTCCGACCGTTGCCGCCCAGAACTGCCCTGATGTGATCGGCATCTGTGCCCGCCACCCTTCCCAGCTTTACGAAGCCTTGCTCGAAGGGCTGATCCTCGGGTCCTTGCTGGTTTATCTGGCGTGGCGTCGCGGGGCGCTGAAACAAGAAGGTCTGATCGGCGGCACTTTCCTAGCCGGCTATGGCATCGCGCGGTTCCTTGTTGAATTCGTGCGCCAACCGGATGCGCAGTTTATCAGCACGGGCAATCCGCTGGGGCTGGCGTTGCATATCGGCGGCTATGGGCTGACCATGGGGCAATTGTTGTGCCTGCCCATGATCACCGTTGGGGTATACCTAGTCTTGCGGGCCAGACGTCTGGCATGACGACCCTGCGCGACCACATCATCGAACACATCCACGCAAACGGCCCGATGCGCATCGACGAATATATGGCGATGTGCCTGTTGCATCCGACAGGCGGCTATTACACCACCCGCGACCCGTTCGGGGCCGAAGGTGATTTCGTCACCGCTCCCGAAATCAGCCAGATGTTCGGTGAACTGATCGGTTTGTGTCTGGCCCAGACGTGGCTGTCCCAAGGGGCCCCCGACCGGTTCACACTGGCCGAACTGGGACCCGGTCGAGGCACACTGATGGCTGATATCCTGCGCGCCACCCGCGCCGTGCCGGGATTTGTGCAAGCGGCCCAGATCACATTGGTCGAAGCATCGGCGTCCTTGCGCGACGTTCAGCGGAAAGCCCTTGCCGGACATGCCGTGCACTGGTGCGACAGCGCCGACGCGTTGCCCGACCAGCCGCTTTACCTGATCGCGAACGAATTTTTCGACGCCTTGCCGATCCGTCAGTTTCTTCGGGACGGGACCGGTTGGCGCGAACGGCAAGTCGGCGTCACCGACGGCGCGCTTTGCTTTGGTCTGGGGCCGGTGCTGCCGCAGCCGGCCTTTGCCGACCGGCTGGCTGACACGCAAGACGGCGACTTGATCGAAGATTGCGCACAGCTTGCCCCCACAGTGCAGGCGATCACTGCCCATATTTCTGCCCATGGCGGGGCCGCCCTGATTATCGACTATGGTGACTGGCACAGCTTGGGCGACACGTTTCAGGCCCTGCGCGGTCACCAAAGCGTTGATCCCCTGACCGCCCCCGGACAGTGCGATCTGACCGCCCATGTCGATTTCGAAAAGCTGGCCCTCGCCGCAGCCCCCGCACAGCATAGCCGCATCACACCCCAAGGCGTGTTTCTGGAACGTCTTGGTATCACGCAGCGCGCGCAAACCCTTGCCACCACAATGACCGGAAAGCAGCTTGAGAACCACATCGCTGCACATCGGCGCTTGACGCACCCGTCAGAAATGGGAAACCTGTTCAAGGTGATAGGGCTGTTTCCACCAACCCAAAGCCCGCCGCCGGGATTGGATCCATGACGCTAGAAATTCTGACATCAGATAGTTTGGGCACCGTTCGTCACGGTTTTTTCACCCGCCGTGGCGGCGCGTCCTCGGGCGTGTTCGAGGGGCTGAATTGCGGCAGTGGCAGTTCCGACCAGCGCGAGATTGTCGATATCAACCGCGCGCGCGTTGCAGATGCGATGAATGTCGCCCCTAGCCATCTGATAGGCGTGCACCAGATCCATTCCGCCACTGTTGTGACCGTTGACGGGCCTTTGGCAGAAAAGCCGCGCGCCGATGCGCTGGTGACGGCGACGCCCGGGCTGGCCTTGTCCGTGCTGACCGCTGATTGCCAGCCGGTTCTTTTTGCCGATACGGATGCTGGTGTGATCGGGGCTGCCCATGCGGGTTGGCGCGGCGCGCTCGATGGCGTCCTGGCCGCCACCATCGACGCGATGGAGGCCTTGGGGGCCAACCGTGAAAACATAACGGCTGTCATCGGCCCGTGCATCAGCCAGCGCGCCTACGAGGTCGGCCCCGAGTTTATCGACAGTTTTCTGGCCGAGGACCCCTATTTCGCACGGTACTTTGCCAATGGAACAGAAGACCGAATGCAATTCGACCTGCCCGGCTTTGGCCTGAACAGATTGCGCGCTGCCGGTGTCGGCCATGCAGAGTGGACACGCCATTGCACCTATGCTGATCCGGATCGATTCTATTCCTACCGGCGCACGACTCATGCAAAAGAGGCCGATTATGGCCGGCTGATCGCAACAATCACGTTGTAATCGCGGCAATTCACCCAAATTCGGGCAACAATGCGACCCCCCATTGCCATGGTCTTGCCGCAAAGCTTCTTGCATCCAAGTCTATTTCTGACTGCCACAGCCAATCTAAACGGGCAAAATACCTATAAAATAAGGGGTTTTCCAGATTGCGGCGAAATCGCCATAAATACGGATCAAAATTATAGGTATTTCTCAAGAAAATCGGTGCCCTGCCCCATCCAGGCCCAAAACACTGTGCATATTCATCCTCAATCAAAGGGCACAAGCCCGACAGGCCAGAGGAAAAAGACAATGAAAACCAACACACGCTTCATCAAATCCGTCGTTGAAACTGCTGCCAAGGACACCACTGTCATGCCTTGGGCCCGCGGCGCACGCCGTGCTGCATTTATCGCCAAGCGCACAGCGCCTGCGACCACACGCAAAACCGCCTGATCGCGGACCGCAGACCGGGCGGGGAAAGACGATGGTCTTTTGCCCAAGTCCGCAAAGCCAGGTCGGTAGTATACGGCCTGAGGCAAAAGGCAGGGCCGTCGCAACGACCCGCTTTTAGATGAACGACTGCTTTCGCTGAAAGCACACACAGACCAATCCACGCCGATTTCGTTGGGGGCACGAAATGGCGGGGCCAGATGGAAAGTAAAACCATGCCACCGAATGCTGCCTCTTTGATTGTATCTAAACACGTTTATCCCTCTAATGGGGGAGAAACGAAAAAACGTTATGGCCCAACAACAACCCGAGAGGCGCGGATGCACACTGACACCCAACTCCGCAGCTACGAGGTCGTCGCCAGACGTCTGGACGGCTCTGTGTTTATTGGTCAGGACCGCGCACCCGCTATTCCACTTTTTGAAAATGCTTTTTCCGCTTTCGCACACGGCACGATGATCCAGACCGATAAGGGCGACATCGCTGTCGAAGATCTTCAGCCCGGCGACCTGATCGTGAAATCGAATGGCAAAACCGCGCCGCTGGTCTGGGTCGGTTCCAGCAGTTTTGTGCCTGCCGATACGGGCAAACGTACCCCACTTGTGCGCACCATGGCCGACAGCCTTGGCCAAGGGCGCCCTTTGGGGTTTCTTACATTCGGACCAGCAGCCCGAATTCTGCATACACCATCACGGCTGCGCGGCGGTGAGACAAGCCAACAAATGCTGACGCTCATGCGCGATCTTGTTGATGGTGTGAACATCATCGAGATCATGCCCCCAACACCTGTGCGGCTGTATCATCTATGTCTGGAAAAACACGCCGCGATCAGTGTCAGCGGGCTTGAGGTCGAAACCTTCCATCCCGGATTGAATACATTGCGGCACCTGCCGATCCATCTGCGCGACAAATTTCTGGGACTGTTCCCCCATATTGAACGCGAAGAAGATTTCGGGCCGCTCGCGTTCCCGCGCGCGCCCGATTCCTTGGATGACCTGCTTTGATTTCTGTAAGGCCTTAGGCCTTGGTGCTAAGTCGGGTTTCCAACACATCAAACGGCACACCGGGTTCATCCTTGGCCGGGCGTATCACCAGACTGGTTTTCACACTGGCGACGTTTGGTGTGGTCAGCAATTGCCCGGTGAGAAAGCTCTGAAAGCTTGACAGGTCCGGTGCCACGCATTTCAAGATAAAATCCACCTCGCCGTTCAGCATGTGACATTCACGTACCAAGGGCCAGTTGCGGCATTTTGCTTCGAAGGTCGTCAGGTCTGATTCTGCCTGGCTGGCCAATCCAACCATCGCAAAAACCTGTACCTCGAACCCTAATTCACGGGCATTTACGTCGGCGTGATAGCCGCGGATATAACCACTTTCCTCAAGGGTCCGCACGCGGCGCAGGCAAGGAGGTGCAGAAATACCGACACGTTTTGCAAGTTCAACGTTGGTCATCCGACCGTCTGCCTGCAATTCGGCTAAAATTTTCCGATCAATCGGATCAAGCCGCGTCCCCGCCATAAAACCCCCAATGTATTTTCGATTGTTATAACACTAGCGTGGCTAGGCGCAATATTCTTTCGCAAGACCGCAATGTCCCGAAAATATCCAGAAAAGCGTGTTGCAAGCGTCCCCGGTACTGCGTGCAGGGCTGATATGCAAACTTGGGGTTTAAGGCAACCATTCGGATGGCTATATAAAGTTCAATTCATTCATTTATCCATCAAGGGGCTTCACATGGCCGAGACACGCAAAACCAAGCTTTTGATTATCGGTTCAGGCCCTGCGGGCTATACCGCTGGCGTCTATGCAAGCCGCGCCATGCTGGACCCGATTCTGGTTCAGGGCATTGAACCGGGCGGCCAGTTGACCACCACCACAGAAGTTGAAAACTGGCCCGGCGATAGTGAAGTTCAAGGTCCCGACCTGATGATCCGAATGCAGGATCACGCCAAGGCCATGGGGACCGAAATCATCGGTGACATCATCACCGATCTGGACCTAAGCAGCCGCCCCTTTCATGCCAAAGGCGACAGCGGCACCACTTATGTGGCAGATGCGGTGATCCTTGCAACAGGGGCCCGCGCCAAATGGCTGGGCCTTGATACCGAAGAGAAATTCAAGGGTTTCGGCGTTTCGGCCTGTGCGACCTGCGACGGGTTTTTCTATCGCAACCAAGAGATTGTCGTGATCGGCGGTGGCAACACCGCAGTAGAAGAAGCGCTGTTTCTGACCAATTTTGCCTCAAAGGTGACGCTGATTCACCGCCGCGACGAACTGCGCGCTGAAAAAATTCTGATCGACAGGTTGATGAAAAACCCCAAGATCGAACCACTGTGGTTCCACCAGCTTGAGGAAGTCTATGGCACCGACGCGCCCCTTGGGGTCGAAGGCGTCAAGGTTAAGAACGTGCAGACAGGCGAGATTACCGATATCGCGTGCAAAGGTGTCTTTGTGGCAATTGGCCATGCGCCCGCGAATGAATTGGTCAAGGACGTGCTGGAAACCCATATGGGCGGCTATGTTGTAACCAAACCTGACAGCACAGAAACATCCGTTCCAGGTGTATTCGCCGCAGGCGACCTGACCGATCATAAATACCGCCA
>ERZ651776.3166-NODE-3166-length-16772-cov-8.201617_pt1 | contig 16772 bp, 34 predicted proteins | sample MGYA00514761_ERZ651776 | MGnify/ENA metagenome assembly ERZ651776 | reverse complement strand
GTCTTTATTTTAATCATCTTGTACTTGATCCTCAATAGCTTGTTTAACTTCACTTGGTGGATTTACAATAAACATATTATCGATCATTGATGGAGTAATACCACCAATCGTAACTGGTTTTGTTGGCATAGTATTTAAACTTTGTACCATTGTTGCTTGATATGCTTGATTCAGAGTAATAACTCCAGCTTCATTTGTTACTGTAATCTCTCCAGATGGATCACCATTTGCATCTGGCAATAACATAATTAAACTTCTACCAAGTTCATCAATTGTTGTTGTGAAATCTGTACCACGAATACCAATCGTAGCTGTGGGTGTTTGTATATCAATGTTTGCTTTGTTTACTAATCCAAGAGAACCTGAAGCAAATCTTGCTGTTCCCATTGTAAATTTCATTGACATTTTAGAGAGTGAAGGATCTGGATCATAATAGATCTCATCGATTAATACTTCACTATGTTCTTTAATATCTAATTGAGCATTATCTAAAAATTGTATTTTAAGTTTTCCATTGGCAGTTTCAGCAACATCATTAAGCTCTATCTCAGGCAGATATGCTGCAGTAACTACAATTTCTTCTTGTTGTCGTTTAAGTTGAGCAGAACCAGATTGTTCTACTATAGAACCAATAGAGTCCGCCGAAACGGACCCTATAAGTAAAAGATTAAGTATCGTTAGCCGAATCTTTTTGATTGATTTGAATTGTTGCATTTTCACTGTCTATATCAAGTGTTATAATACCTTTACATGTTGATACGCCAGTAGGACATGTACCAGATATCTGGTTTATATCTACATCAGCTGAGGAACCATCAAGAGTAAAATTAATCTCTTGGTAGTATCCATCTTTTTGCAAAGTATTAATATCGTTTGATCCACCAGTAATGTCAAAATTCCAGATGACATCATCAGTTTCTATATCAACATCAAATACGTTTGAGCTACCTAATACTGTTAAATCAAAGTCTAATCGTTCTGCACTAAATAATGAACCCTGATCCAAATCCATTGTATTTGAATCACCAGTAATATCCACCAGAAAGTTTGAGCTATCCGATGAACCTGTTTCTCCTATCATCCAGTCCCAGACATTACTATCTCCATTCCACTCTAAAGTGTATGAAGAAGAATCAGCTGTAACTTTACCATAAAGAAGGTTACTATTTCCCAACTGATCGATATTGAAAGTTAATGAAGAACCAGTAATTGGAGAAGCAGACGAAGATGAACTAAAATTATCCAGTCCAATCTTGTTTCCATATCCTACCTGGTCAATATACAAAGTAAGCGTATCACCTATTTGTGTAATATTAATTTCATTATCATCAGATGCTTGTGCAAAAGTCAAAGAACTGAAAAATAAACTTAGGCCTAAAATATATTTTATCATTTTTCTTTTCCTTTTATTACCCAAAAACCTCTATCATGTCCTTGGTTGATTAATTCCAATACGCCTGCCTCAATGGCTGAACGCACCGCATATGTCACTGACTCATTTTTACCCACTCCGTCCTCATACTCAATAAGTTGTGTACCTTGTTCTATGAACCTAAATACATCTCCTCCACTGCCGTAAGATAGGATAGTCTTCTTACTTTGGACGTTTAATAAAACCTCTCCAGTTAGAACTGAAACAGCTCTAATTGAAACTGTGACAACATCTTTACGATATTGTCGACTAGCACCTATCCCAAGAGTTCGCGCGCCTCGCCCTCCAGATAGTATGTTAGTATCATAACCAATAATACCGCCTTCTATAATCATTCCAGCAAATAATAATGGTTGAATTCCTTGTGCTTCTTCTTTGCCATTTGCTTTTGCAACATCTTGGCGAGCACTTCGTATGATTTGTCTTTCTCTTACAAGGTTATCTAGTCCTTGTCGCTCTACCACTCGAAACCAAGTTCCTCCACCTGCACTCTTTAATGCATCGATTAACATGGCATCAGCACCTTGTGTTACTGCCGTACTAAATGATGCAATACCATCAAGAGCTTTTCTTTGTCCTGTAAGATCTTGGAATTTATATACAGCAACAACAGGTTTTGTTTCTGCTGGTGGTAAATCTAATAATTGAAAATAAGATGGCATGTTGACAATTTCAGGTACATCAACACAAATATATGGCATTGCCTTTTTAAAGACTCTTCCACTTGCTTTGACCCATTCAACTACATCATGATGATATTGATCACCCCACATATCCGGATTACAGATTTCTGGATTATCAGTATATCTTGGTATTTGAGCACAGCTCGAAAGAAATATAATGACTGAAAGACTAGCCGTCAGTAGGTGGTGTTGTACCATAGTCGCTCCCAAAATATCCACTTCCAATTGGTATTTCAATGATGGTTTCTGTACCATCGGTATCTACTATAGTCATTTTAATAAATTCTGAACCATCTGTGTTGGTTATCACTTCATATGTTACTGTTGAACCTTCTAATACGAATGATCCAAATCTTACTGCGTTATCATTTTGAAACATACTCTCTACAAGTTGTTTCGACATTTGAGCATAAATTCTTGATTCTAAGTTACGAATAAATTTAGCCAATGTTGTATTTTCAGCTTCTCTTTGTGCTGCTTTTTCTGCTGCAGCTAGTGCTTCTTCTATTTGTTTTTTACGAGAAAACTCTTGGTTTTCTACTGTGAGATAATGAGATGCTGTACCTATTCCACTAAAGGATGGATTTTTAAACTTGTGTACAATTTCTGTTGCTCCTGCATTTGGAGAAACAGCCATAATTGATATTATAAAAAGACTTACTAAAGTAAGAACTTCAGCTTGACTCTTTATCTTTTTGATTTTTCTTTCTTTCATTTTCTCTATATTCCAATACCACGTCAACTTTTTGTTGTAATCTGATAAGGTCTTGATCAAGCATTCTCATCTGATCAATAACTCTTATAAGTTGGAAATGCATTTTTTCTGTGGCTGGATCTAAGTGTTCACTTATAAAATTCCAAACAAAGTAAACAAAATATCCTAAACCCACAACCATAACAGTAGGAAAGCCATAATTGGCTATTAAATCAGCAATTTCCATATTAATCTCTTCTTACGTCAAGTTTACCATCTTCGACAAAATTCTCAGCACGAGCTATTCGGCCGATGTCAGGTCTTAATTCTAATGCGCTACTTACGAGTAAGTCAATCTTGACCATTTCATTACTCATTGTTCTTGCTCTGTTTTCTAAACTTTCGCAGAATATAGTAAGCGTCTTAATATCATCAACAACACCTTCTAGTATTTGTTTGATAATAGTAAAGATAAAGAATCCCATTACTAATGCACCAGCGATAGGTAATCCTACATCTGATATAAGTGTAAATATCTCTTCCATACGGTATTATTTATAAGGTCTAAACCTCTAGGTATAAAAAAAGGGACCTAAAAAGATCCCTTAATATTATTGTTCGCACTCTTCCGGATATTGCGTACAGTAGCGTTTCACAATTTTAATGATTATTGTTATATCATTAGTTGCTTCTCCAACTACTACTCTCTCTTTTTCGACATCCTTTTTTTGTTTAGGATATTGTGGAAAGAGAGACCAAGCTACTTTCCCTCAGGCTGAGGGGATTGTAACTTATCAGTTTCTTCATCGATTCTGTTAGCTGCTTTTTGAACAACTCCAGTACCAGTATTGACTGCAGTTTTACCTACATCAACAGCTGTTTCAACGACGAATTCTCCTGTAGAGACTACATCTGAAGCTACAGCTGAAACAACAGTTGAAGTACCTTTTACAGCACCGTCAACAACTCCAGTTGTAAACTCCTTTGTTCCTTCTACGACACTTCCAATAGAAGCACAGTTCGTAATAAGAACTAATCCAGCGAACAGAGTAAATAAATTTTTCATTATATTCTCCATTAGATTTACATAGTAAGATTAATGTCTTACCATTTCTATTTTATTTATACAGAAATAGTTCCTGTTGCAACTTATTTTTTAGTTGCTGTTTTTCTGGTTCTGCGTTTAGTTGGAGCTTTCTTAGCAGCAGGCTTCTTAGCTGCTGGTTTTCTCTTCACTGGAGCTTTTTTCTTAGGTGGTGTTTTACCATCTTTATAAGCTTCGTTTCTGTGATGAGTAGAAAGATCATCTTTTACAAAATGTCCTTTCTCATTTCTTGCTCTAACTCCTGACGCAGGTCTGGAATTATCATATACAGCAAATGCTACTGCTGCTATTAAAATTCCTCCAATCACTATGAATGCTAAATCCATAATATATACCTCCTAGGTCTTATAGTTATAATTAATGAACTCTTCCCATTTGAAAAAGTCCTTTCTCTCATGACACCAAAAATTACCTTTATGTTTCGGTTTTTTTAGATCTCCTCGAGTCTCTTCATTAGCCTTTCGGCTCTGTTTGTCACTTGCGTGTACCATTTCGAATCTCTGCCTTCTTTGGCAGCCTCCTTCCAATCACCACATTGCAGCGCTGCATTATGGCGTTTGAATTTGCTCAAGCGCGTGAGTCCCATATTAAACATCATGTTTGCAACGATTTGTTTTACCTCTTCAGGATAACCGTCCCAACCATCATGTAATTTTTTACAGTCGTGTATTACATTTTGTAAATCTTTTAAAAAACATTCATTAACTCTATCCTCTGAGACTGAAGTACCTGTTGGTAACCCATATTCTGAGTCTGTGTCTAAGATGAGATGGCCAATTCCAAATGTTGGATAACCAAGATGGTCATTATAAATTTCATAAACTCCTCCTTCATCTATTTTTAATTGTTCTTTTAACTTATCCGAGTCCATATTTCCTTTCCTCATTTCTTGCAAAAACTCTTTTTGCATATTGTCCCTAGTGATAACATCTTTATCCTTTCCTGGTATATTATATATATCCGGATTTTTTATATTAAATACTAATTTTATAAAATCTTGTATTTCTATTGGATAGTGTAAATTTAATTTACCATATCTCCACTTATATTTATTATTAACGCCTAGTAATTTAAATTCCCAAAAATAATCATTTATTTTAGAAGGTCTATCTCTATAAATTCTATTAGATGGAATTTCTTCAAGTTTATATTTTTCAATATTACTTAAATCCATATCACCAGTTCTATTATATTCTTCTATTTTAGCAAATACTTTTGTATCTTTAAAAACTTGTATATCAATGGGCATGCATTTACCTACACAATATTCCTTAAAATCTTTAACTCTTTTGCCTAAACTATTTGTAGGTTCTCCAATTAAAATGATATCGATATCTTTTGTTGCATTAAATGGAAAATTACTCCATAAATATATTTCGCAATCATTTAATACTTCTATTAAATTATAGTCTTTGACACATTGTATAAAGTTATCAATTTTTCCCATACATTATGTTGTAGGTAGGTTATTTGTATTTGCATATAATCGAGCAGTGCTATCTGCTGTTTTAGTATATATTGTCAAAACTTCACTGCTATTTGCTCTTATTTGCCAATATATACTAGAGCCAGTGGAATCTGGGCCTATGTAAGCACTTGAATAATCAAATGTCTCGTCGACGCTATCACATGTAGCAAACATTCCAATAGAACAATTACCAGTGGTAGTTCTCATTGTTTTATATCCATAAGTTCCTGATAATGGCGATCTTGTTGCCACGCTATCGGTTCCGGAAAGTTTGGTTTTTTGTACTCCACTCGAAGCAGAATCACCATTATTACTAAGTGATGAACCATCCATGTGGCTGCTTATATGATGAGCGGCCCAAGACCTACCAGCAAAAGAGTTAGATGTAAAACCATCTCCACCGCCTGAATATTGATGTGTTAAACTTGTATAAACCATTCTAGCTTCTAAACTAGTAATTGTTCCATTATATGTTATAATATTTGTATTTGTGTTATCCGTGGATTCTGTAGAAGTTCCATCATCATTAAAGCATCCATCTGCGTCATTTCCAAAAAACCAAGAAAGTGTTTTATTTGTAGTGTTTAAAGACATATTTAAAACTGTAGCTGCAACAACATCATTTCCCAACTCGTCGGCAGCATCGACGTCCATGATAAAGGTTTCATTTGTGGTAATACTACCTGGTGCTGATGATGGCCAAAAACTGTCTATATAGCCACGAAACTCACCCATTCCATGAGGAGTATTACCGTCAACAGTAGATGTTCCGCCTCCTGGAATTGCATTAGTTGAGAGCGTGGTAAGTGAATGACTATTAACACTAGTAACTTCTGTATTAATAGCAGCCATGCTTACATTTGTTTGTGGTATTTGAGCCATTATTTAACTATTCCCGATATTAAATCTTCAAAGGCTTCTACTTTTTCTGTTCTATTTGGCCAGTAGATATAATCCTTTTCTGGGTTTGCTTTTAAATTTGATAAGAGAGGCAATATAGCATTATAAAGTTTATTAAGTTTTTCTTCGTTTATTTCTGCAGATGCTGCAACTGTTGAAGCTTCTGATGATAATTTCTGTACAGCTTCGAGTTCGTTTTCATCAACAGCTGTAAAACCAAAATCAAATTGATCTATATCTATACTCATATTTGTTCCTCGTTATTATATTTATACCTTCTCGGTATGACTTTTGTCTGATCTTTGTGAATTTGTGTAGTGGCATGATTTGGTGTTTCTTTACGCACAGTGACTTCTGGTTTCTTTTTACCAAAGATCTTTTCCCAATTATCTGCGTATAAAGAATCATTTGAATTTCTTCTCTTTGATCCTTTTCCACCATGCCATTGTTTATTATCCATAATATATCCAAAATAATACTGCTCCAGTAATAAGTCCTATTGCAAGTATTGTACTTAGAATCTTTCTTCTAAATTGTTTCTTTTGTTTCTTTTTGTACTCCTCTAAATTAAGTACTTCTTTTATTCGGTCCATTTGTGACGACATAATATCCACCATTTTTAATATAATCTAATAATATTTTTCTGGATTTATCTCCATAATTTAATACATTATGATCATATGGTATATCTACTGAGCAACTAATACGAATAGTATTCTCTGGTATTTTATTTTCCTTGTCCACGATATTTCTTAAAACTTCTCTTTTTAGCTTTATTCATGGTTGCTCTCGATTTAGGATTTCTTCCTATTGAAGTACCTTTTCGAATTGGAGTAATACCACTGATACCACTTGTTCTTGGTTTAGCCATTATTTAAATACCACACCACCACGTCTTACTAATTCATTTTTAATTTTTTGTTTAACTTTTGGTTTAGTACCAGTGTTATATTTTTCAATTAAATCTTTTGTTGAGTGTGATTTAATATAATCATGTTGTACTGTTACTTTTCCTGTAGCTCTATCACGTACAGATGCGCTCTTTGTTAATTTTATAGGCATTATTTTATTCTCTTTACGCTTCCTTTTAGGTCTGCCAAATAAGCAAACATTTCTACTGTAGGAAACTCTTTTTTCAAATCAAGTAGTGCTTGAAGGTTTTCTTTGTGGTCATCAAAGAGTCTTATTCTTGCATACTCACCGGTTTTTAAATACTTTCTAAAAATAATCGCTTTATTGGCTGCACTATTTTTACCACTCATATTTCCAGCTCTTTCAACATATACATTTTTCATTGGTATACCGTGAGCTTCAAATGTTTTAATAAAGAGATCTTTATCATCCATATCGCTTCTTGCTGTTACAATAATAACCTTTGAACCTTTTTTAGTTGCATTGTTTATAATTGCTTTGGCCTTTTGTACCATACGACCAATTGGTGTAGCAGTTTGATAAAAGATCTTGGCTGATTTAAATTCACCAAAATCAAACTCTTCATGTTTTCTTAACTTATAACTATTAAACTCCATTGGAGTTAAAGCTTTAGTTTTTCCAGTATTTGTATTCTTTACAAGTACACGAGCTTTTGACACAAATAATGTATCATCAATATCAAAGACAGTTAAGCCTTTGCCAGCTCTTTCAGCTAAAAACTCGTTAAACTTTTTCATAGATATATTATACCATACTTTTAAGTAAATGTAAATATCTATTTATAAGTTTTATTTGCCTATTAGTTTTATTGATTCTAATATATCTTGGTATTTAGCTACTTCTAAAAGTTCTTTTTCAATAGTTTCCATCATATCGCTGTGTTCTGCAACTCCAACGTGACTACCAAGTAAAACTTCTGCATTCATCAAATGTCTATCAACATTAGCTTTTGCTGATGTTTTTATAGTTTCTAAAAGTCTTCCTCTATAATTTGCCATTTCTATCTCCCAAATAGTTTTCTTCGTTTATATTCATTAATTGTATTAATTAACTCCTTTGTCCAATTATCTCGGTCTTCAATAAAGACTTGTGGTCCTTCATCACCAGCAATACATACAACTAATTGTTTAATAGGTACACTCGTTCTTTCTTCCCACATAATAGCATAAGCTGCACATTGCATAAAATATGAACTTATCCATTCTTTCTTTTTGAGTTTACGAGATGTTTTCCAATCAATAATTGAATCAACACCTTTCCATTGGCCGACTAAATCTACTCTTCCAGCTAATCCTAAATGCTTAGAAAATAACGGAGCTTCTTGTTGATATACCTTTGTAACGCTTTCATCTAAGATTGGTTGTATATCTTTAAATGTTTGTATGTTATGTGGCATTTCATCTTTAATATATTCAGGATCATTTGCAATATATTTTTCTATTATATTATGAACGGTTGTTCCTCTTGAGCTTGCTTGCCTTGATATCCTATTTGCTTCTTCTTCGCCTACGCGTGCACGCCACGCTTGTATTGCTTCTTCTGAAAGAATTGAAAGAACTGTAGTAACTGATGCATACTTATTTCCCTCTGGATCTGTATAGAATCTACCTTTATCTCCTGTGACTGCTTCAAGATCGTTATAACCAAGATCTGCTGGTTCATGTATAAATTTCATAAAAATAAATTAGTAAATGCCATTACTCCTAGCATAAAAAAGAATACAAGAGCTTGTACGACTGTCATAATCGCTACTTGTTTCATTGGATGTACGTCGACGATTTTTTCTATCCAGCTTTCATCTGGTGATAAGTTAACAACTTGTAAAAGCTTTTCTTCTTTAGTCTTTGACATTAAAGCTTATCTCCTGTTGCCAATTTTTTTTGTTGACTTCGTAGTTTTCCGATCCCTTTTGTACCAGTATAATTCTACCGCTATCCATGTCAATCCTAATAGAATCAGTAATGATCCTTCCGCCATATCTATCATAAAATATTCCTTCTATTTCTCCACCTTTATCTTCGCTTTGAAGATTTTCGATGAGTTTAACTATTTCTTCTTTTCTCATTTTGTTTTTATATTGTCCCGTAATCTTGGTGGCATTCCACTCTTAATTCTATTTTGTACTTCTTTCCATCCATCACCAGCTCTTGAAAGAACTGATTTACCACCATCATGATCTATGTTCATTGTTGTATAATGTGATTGTACATGTGGATTATCTTTTAAATACTCTACTTTACTGTCATAAGACATAATCTTTTCAAAGACTTCATCTGTCTCAGTATTTTTAAATTCATATGTTGGCATCTAATATTTCTCCTATTCTATTATATGTTGATGGTATATCAAAACATAGATAATCATATATATACCAGATTAAAAACTGTCTAGATCGTTCTTGATTAAACCATGATATATCTTTTATATATCCTTTTAATTCAGTAAGTATTCTTAAATCTTTTGTTATCCAATGATAGTCAGGATATCCATGCGATATGATAGGAACATCATGCATCATACATTCTATTCCTGCTGTTGTATTTTCTACAATAGCTAATCTTGTTTTAGGTAATACACTATGGATTGATTCATAACCTGTAATGACTTGATGACCAGCATCTTTCCATTGCTCTATTTGTTTATTTAAATCTCTTATAATATGAGAAGCTTTTGCTATTCTTGGATGTAATTTAATTACTAAGTTTTCGTCTTTTAGCTTATCGATAATCATACACATCTTTTTCCAATGATCACCAAAGCCAAAGCCATGTACTGTTTCATCTTCTGGCATTTGACCTATAATAAGTATATGATCATCTCTTACTTCTTTAACATCTTTCCATTTAAGTAATATTGAGTCATCCCATTTATTAGCTCTCTGTTCTATTAAATCATTTATATAATTCCATTCAGTATTATCAACGACTCTGTTTTTATAATCAGGTTCATTAAATGTATAGAATCCGCTGTTTGCATATCCTAAGGTATCTATTTGAAAATGTTTACTTGTAGGAGCTGTTGGTTTAAAGATAATAGAATTCTCTGGCATATCAGGTTCTAAATCTCTACAAGTATGATTGTATATATGTAGGTCAGCATCTTCTTCTACTCTTTCATGTCCCATTAGATCAAGAGCATGTTCTATACAGTTTGCTGCATAAGCAAAATTACCTTTAAATGTATATCGATATTCGTATATTTTATAGCGCATTAAACCATTTTGGCACTGGTCTTTTTGTCCATACCATCGTAAATCTTTTTTGTTTTGTTTCATAGAATCTACGGTAAGATTCAACTGCGTCTTCAAGTATACATTCTGGATTTGAACCCATTGCAAGTTTAAATGGTGTCATATGCTTTTCAGGAATATTTGTTGGTATTTGTTGTAAAGCTATTCTCAATTTTGTATCAGTGGAATGAACTTTACCATATCTATATGTATATTCATCACATAAAGCAATAAAATGTTTATAGTGCCATTGATAATTTGCTTTTGATTCTCTTGTCCATACTGTTGATGGATGATTAAAATGGCATGCTTTATAGAGTATACTTTCTCTTTGATCGTTAAGTTTCCAGTATTGTAGCATTGCGCCTGACTTAGATGGTCTACGTTCCATAACACCATCAAGCATACGATGAACAGTTGATAGCATTTGAGCTGATTCAACAATCATTTTAACAACATGTTTGTCACATTGTTCTTGTGCTGCAATTACGGGATCGTTGTCAAGTATAAAAATGTTCATAATATATATTATACCATAAAATATGGTATTTGTAAAGGTTTATTTTACAATAAGATTTGGAAAGGTTTCATTTACCATTTTTTTGGTGATACCTTTATATTTCATATTCTTATCTTTTGCTGCAACTAATAAGTCTGCTTCTTCAGGATTAAGTGATTCTAATAGATTAAGAAATAATCCTTCTCTCTTTAAGGGTTTCATACCATTTGCGACTGGTCCTTTAAAGAAATATTTAAATTGAGTATATGCTTTATTAAGCCGAGTATACTCATATCCTTTTGGTGCATCGTCTCTTTTAAATGATGGTGCTCCCATTGGTAATGCAGATACTATTGTCTCATCAAAATTGATCCTTAATATATCTGTAAGACCAGGTGATTTGTTTTGTTGTAAAAAGCGAACACGATCGGCTTTTTTAACGATTTTTGAAGCTTCCTCTAAAACTTCTGATACTAATTTTCTAGCCATTGTAAAATTCCTCCACGACTTCAATCAAATGATTACATCTTTTCTTTATTAAATAGTTCAACACTTTCATATTCGGTGTTTTACCTTGTTCATTAAAAGTATTTATAATAGTTTCTTGGATGTCTTCTGGTATGTCAGTAAGATCAATAAGCTTCTTATTTCTTTGATAGTTACGATATACTTCGTCATCCATAGATTCTCTTAAGTTATCTGAATCTTCTAACCAGGCGTCAATCCTTGTTTGTCTCAGTGGTGTTTGATTTTTTTCTGTAATAAAGGTATCATCAGCTGAAAGAACATTTGGAATCCCATCTCCTGTATCTCCTCTCATAATATGATTAAATAAATATGTTCTTGGATTCTTATCAGTTACAAACTTCTTTTGTATAGGACTATATTGTTTAACATTATTAAACTTTTGTAATTGAATAAAGTCTTTATCAGATGATATAATCATAACTGGCTCAGCCATACCAAACTCTTGTGTTTGCATTGTAAGTGTACCAATAACATCATCTGCTTCTACGCCTTCTAAATGTACGACTTTATATGGAAGATAGTCTCTGATCTCATCACGAACTGTATGTAAGATTCTAAAGATTTCAGTCCAGTCTTGTCCTGAACTATCTCTATTCTTTTTACGAGCTGCTTTATATTCTGGAAAGAATTGCTTTCTCCAAGTATTCATACCATCGGCACAAATAACAAGTTGTCCATATTCTTCTCTATATCTTTTATTATACATACGTATACTGTTAAGTATCATATGTCTTATCATGCTTTCATCATTGAGCTTTTGCACAATTATATTAGACAGCGCTATTTGGCTGTAATCAATCAGTATCATTATCTTCTGGTTCCTCGGGTGTAAACGTAAATTCTATATCACTATCTTCTGGTTCAAATACAAATTCAGCTAGATCATGATTTGCTTCTTCGTTTAAAAGAATCATTTCTTTTATTTTAATGTAAGCATTATCCATTGTTTGATGTAATCCATGTGGCATATTGTACCAACGATTAAACATTGCGTTTAACATATTAACAATCACAAACATATCTCTTGACTCTTGTTTTGTCTCATCTCTGAAATCCATTAACATAAAGTCTTGATTTACTTCACCAGTTGTAATAAACTCTTCCATTACTTCTAATAAGAAATGAGAGTTATTAACACATTCATCGCTGAGTTTATTAAGAAGATCAGCATCTTCTTTATCTTTTTTGATTTCCGGAGTCGGAAACTTTAATATTTTTGCCATTATATATCTATTATACCATACTTTTAGTCATTTGTAAACAAGTTTTTCACACTATTTCCACCAATTCTACAATTGATAATACCATTATAATACTTCTCGCTTAATAGGACTTCTCTTTCAAATTGCTCTTTTGTTTCAAGATAAGCGCATTCGCCTTTCGATTTACAGAGATGTATAATCTCTCTATGAAAGAAGTCTTCTCCCATCTTTTCGACATCTTGTTGTAGGTGTTTATTAGAACCGTAGTATGTACGCCAATCAGATTCGACTTTAAGCCTTTGCCGTCTCTTACGAGTTTTTGTAATAGGAAGTGTCTTTGCTTTCCAAAAAAACTTCTTTCCAATATATTGTTTTGCATTTGCTCTATTGGTTATACAATAAACAAAACCATACCATATATCTGGACTAAAATCTTCGGGTGGTTCGAAATTTCTCCCTTGATATAACCAATTATTCATCAAAGTTTAATTCATCCATATCATCGTCGCATGGTTCGCCACAATGAGGACAAAAGTTAATCCTGGTTTCTCTCTCGTCAGGTTTAATAACAATCCTAGAATAGCAATACTCGCATTCTAAAATCATGACACTCTTTGACCAATTTCCCACTTCCAAAATTCGTCGTATCCACCAATTGCTTTACCATCAATAGTGATTTGTGGAAATGTTCTTGCTGTTGGAAATTTCTCCATTAGATCTTCTTTTGTAAAATCGGTATCTAATTTTTTATATACAAATTTTGCTTCTATTCTTTCTGCCAATGCTATTGCTTTGTCACAATATGGGCAATGGTCTTTACCATATATCTCTATCATATTATGTTCCTGTTGATGTGCTTGTTGAAGTTGATGTTCCAGTAGATGTTGTTGTAGGTACCACTGTTGTAGTATCATCCATATTTTCTATCTCTTCAATAATTTGAGCTTCTGTTTGAGTTGCTGTTGATGTACCACTTAATGCTTGTCCTACTGCTGTAAGTACTGCTGCTGTTTGAGTTACCTCTGTAACATTAACTGCGTTATCTGATATTGGTGTTGATTGTTCTACTACAGGCTCTTCTGGTTCAGGATCTACTTCTTCCCAGAGGTTTCCTTCCCATGACCATAGTAATACTATTAATATTATTACTTCCATATATTTCTCCGTTAAAAATTATTTATAAGCTTAAACCGCTTAGCGTATTTTTATCTACGTCTTGTTTTACTCCACCAACAACATAAGAACTGATTTCAGTTTCTTGTGGAGCAACTTGTACATTACCACCTGATATCCATTTTTCTGTCCAAGGTAATGGATTCATTTGTGGTACTGTATACGGACAAGGTAAACCTAATGCTCTCATTCGTTTACATCCTATCCATTCTATATAATTGTGTAATATTGCTTCATTTAATCCAATCATTGAACCATCTTTAAAAAGATATGTCGCCCATTCTTTTTCTTGTTCTATAACATCTACAAATAATTTAACTGCTTCATCTTCCATTTGTTTTGATATTTTGACAAATGCTTTATCTTCCTTTAAAAGATTACGAATCATTACAGTTGTTCCAGCTAAATGAGTATTTTCATCTCTTGCAATAAACTTAATAATCTTTGCATTACCTTCCATCTTCTTAAGTTCAGCGAATGCCCAACTGCAGGCGAAGGAAACATAAAAACGAATTCCTTCAAGAGCATTCGCTGATAGTAAAGACATCCATAAAGTTTTTTTATGAGATACCATATTGGTTGCTGACATATTATCATCAATTAATTCATCGTAGTATTTTGCAATATCTTGTCCACAATCCATAATCTCTTTAATATCTAGCATTGAATCAAAGACTGCACTTGGATCTGGATAAATGTTTCTTATAATATGTGTATATGATCTACTATGTATTGTTTCAAAGAATGACCAGGTTTCAACCCAGTTCTCTACTTCAGGTAACGAACATATAGGAAGGAAAGCAAGGTTCGGGGCCCGGCCTTGAACAGAGTCCAATAATATTTGACGTTTGAGGTTTGATGTGAAGATATGTTTTTCATGATCTGTTAAATTGTCGAAATCCTTTTTGTCTTTAGATACATCTACTTCTTCTGGTCTCCAAAAGAATCCAAGTTGTTTATCTGTAATCTTTTCTAATTGTGGGTATTTTACTTGGTCATATCGAGCAATATCAACTGCATCATCAAAAAACATATTACGTTCTAAATGTGATTTTTTATTTTTTTTAAGTACTGGCATCAGGTTTCCATGAAATAGTTGATTTTGTTTCTATCGCGTCTTGCGCACATTGTATATATTCTCGATCTTCTTCTGAAAGTACTGACCAAAATTTACTTATTGTTAAGGTATGATCATATACGACTTTCGGATTTCTTAAATGATAATCTACTTCCATCCAAGCTTGAAGTATGTCCATTCTTTGATTTATTTTCTTTCTTAAATCTTGCATGAATCACAATCTTCATCATCTTCAACGTAGGTTTCTGCTTCACCATCGTATGCATGATGAGTTTCACCATCAGTTATCTCACCAGCACCATCAAAGGTGTTAAAGTAGTATAACTGTTTGAGGCCATACTTATATGCCGTTACGAGATCAGTAATCATTACGGACATTGGTACCTTATTATCCTCAAAGTGTTCAGGATTATAAGATGTGTTTACAGAGATACCTTGGTCTATATATTTTTGTAATATACCACATATAGCTAAGTATCCTTCTGGAGATTTTTGATCCCACAGTAAATCATACTTATTTTTAAGGTGATGATAGCCAGGTACAACCTGTGCCATAACTCCATCCTTACTCTGTTTGTACGATACCAATGCTCTTGGTGGTTCAATACCATTCGTACTATTACTTATCTGAGCGCTTGTTTCAGCGGGCATCAAGGCCATTAGTGTAGAGTTTCGAATTCCCGTTTCTCTGAGTTGCTTTCGCAAATCTTCCCACGGCAAACGTTCTCTATGCACTATAAGATTATCTATCGCTCTCTTATAAGTGTCGATAGGAAGTATTCCATCAGAATATTTCGTATCAGTATTATATATCAATTTTCCTCTTTCAGCTGCAAGGTTTGCTGAACTTTTTATTAAATAATATGACCATGCTTCTGCATATTCATCTACTATTTCATAAGCCGATTCATCGTATTTAAGTCCTCTTTTTGCTAAGAAATAAGCTAGGTTAATAATACCAACACCTAAAGGTCTACGATTCATCGTTCCTTTTTCTGCAGCTGGGATTGGATATCCTTGATAATCAAGTAAAGCATCTAATGCTCTTACAGTTAAATCACAATACTTTTCAAATTCATGTGGTTCATTTATAAGACCCCAATTGATTGCTGAGAGAGTGCATAAAGATATTTCTCCTTCAGTATCATTGTAGTTATTTAAAGGCTTTGTAGGTAGATCAATCTCACAACAAAGATTACTCATTCGTATAGGAGCAACTTCTGGTTTGAATGCGCCATGATCATTTGCATGATCTACATTCATAAGATATATCCTACCTGTATCTTTTCTTTCAGTTAAAAATTGTTGAAAGACTTCAAGTGCTGGTAATGTCTTTTTACGTATTGATGTCTTTCTTTCGTATTTTTCGTATAGTCTATCAAACTCATCTTGATCAGCAAAGAACGCTTCATATAAACCTGGTACATCATTTGGATCAAAGAAGGTTATATTACCACCTGATAATAGTCTTTCGTACATGAGTTTGTTAAACTGAAATGCATAATCCATATGTCTTACGCGACTTTCATCAGTACCTTTATTGTTTTTAAGTACAATAAGATCCTCAAACTCATAGTGCCAAAGAGGTAAGTAAACTGTGGCCGCTCCTCCACGAACACCTCCTTGTGAGCACGACTTCACAGCTGATTGAAAATACTTTAGGAATGGTATTAATCCTGTATGAACAACCGAACCATCGCCTACTTTGGCACCATTCGCTCTTATTGATCCTGCACCTATTCCAATACCAGCTTTTTTGCTTATATATCGGACAATAGAAGTAGCAGTAGCATTAATAGAATCAAGGGAATCTCCTGATTCAATAAGGACGCAAGAACTGAATTGTCG
>ERZ651776.3164-NODE-3164-length-16778-cov-4.479911_pt1 | contig 16778 bp, 13 predicted proteins | sample MGYA00514761_ERZ651776 | MGnify/ENA metagenome assembly ERZ651776 | reverse complement strand
CACACACACACACACACACACACACACACACACACACACACACACACACACAAACGCACACAATTTATAATTCGCGATTTTCAAAATATCGTGGCTCCTCCCAAAAATATCGCGGTTTCGACTGCAGCTCCGCGTGGTGGAGGAGAGGCATGTAGCTGGCCGTCGTCATCGCGAGGAAACCTTCGCGCGGATCCGTCACCGTAACCCCCGCCGGGCGTCGCCTTCTGACTCACAGACACTTGAAGTAATCGGTATGTACGAGGATCAGAGAGAGGATGCGATGGATGAGATCGGTGCGCTTAGGGACGAGGTGTCTAGACTTAGTGTCAAGCTGGAGAAGGCGGAGGGGAGGGAGGGGGGGAACTTCTTTGAGGAGGCTATGGCCAGTGCTGAGGACACGAATCGGATCGCCGCTGTACAGCGGGAGGAACAGGCGAAGGCGGAGGAGCTCCTTGGAAAGCAGGAAGCCAGGTTCGGTCGTAAGATTACCAAGTTGGAGGAGAGCCTTAAATCTGCGAGGGAGCACCTATCGTCCTCCCAGGATGAGAATGCTAACCTTGTAATGGAGCTCCGCTCACGCCCGACGGTCAGGGAATATAGGGAGGCGGAGAGACGTATCGATGAACTAGAAAGGAAACTGTACGCGGCGGTTGAGGCCGCCGCCGAGAGCGCTGACGTCAGGGAACTCAAGAAGTACATGGGGACGAAGGCTCTTGTCGATCAGGACAAGTCCAATCACAGACTAAGGTTGGAACGTCTAGACGCCCTACCACGTGAGGTCAGCAAGGAGATTCTCAAGGCTGCATGCAGGGAGCTAGAAATAAGTGACGTCGCCCTCATTGCACCCTGCATTCAGAAACTCAATAAGGCAATGCTCATGTTGCCGAGGATGGAGAAGTTCATCAACGAGGTATGCCAGCTTGTTTTCGAGGGTATTGACGGGAAGGGGGGGAAACGTACGATGGAGGACGTCATTCCGATTCTGAAGAAGCAAAAAGATGGGATGCGCAACGCAGGGAAGGTAAGAAACAGTTAGTCACGCGTGCCTTTGAATGAGGAGGGAACTCTGCGGTTTTTTCCGCTCTAATATATGTGAAAACCAAACTTGCTTACACTGTGTACGACTGCAGACCCTTGAATTCAAGGCGATCGTAGTCGGCGAACTTTGTCGCCGTAGCGTGGTCCCCGGAGACGCTCGTAAGCGTGATTCGCCGTCAGGTGGAATAGTGGGCCGCACGCCTGGACTCACTCCGTCGATGTCAGACGAGCAGGCGTTGCGTGCGGTGAGAGACCTGGTCGAGCTAGAAAAGGCCATACTAGCAAGGGACGACCTTTACAAGAGCGCGGAGACTGTCGTTCAAAAGAATCCTGATCTTTTTGTCAACAGGGTCGTACTGCACTTCAGGTACCTCTTTGGGGTGAAGAATATGGAGGGGGTTTTCCCCAAGATGAATGAGGTTTATCTCTTCACCAATGAATGCCAGGGTTTCATCCGCGAGCTTCGCGCCATATTTGGCATGTCGTCAAAGATGCCAACTGCCGCCGTTATAAAGAGTGTGCTAGACGTCGCGGCTACGTCAAATGAGGGTAACTCTTCCCCCTCGGCTGATCAGGAGGAAGAGGACGAGGAACTTGAGAACTTTGTTGTTATGTGATAACGCAGATCAACACACCCTACTTTGCGGACTCACGCAACTCGAGGACTTTCGGACAAAACGCAAGGAAAAATTGCAATATTTAAACGTTAGTAATTATAATGGCAAAAGCCAAGCGAATTAGTGCACAATCCTATCTAAAACAATTTTTTATTTTACATTTGTCTGGCATTATTTGTCTGTAATATACAAATGCAGAAATCCCAAAGTACACGGCAGTATACGAGCGCGTGTATCCAGCCATATTTCCTCCTACCTCTGGTGCTGCGCAAAATGAATGAAAACCTGCTCCAGCGTGGTCTGACTGATTGTGTAGTCCTTGAGCTGGAACTCCTCTCTGTGTTCTTCCAATGCCCTGAACATGTCACCTAGCTTAAACCCTTCCTGGGGGAGCTCAAATCTGATCCTGCCATCGAACGACCCGTCCTCCTGCGCTCCTGGGACCATATCGTTGATGAGTTGCTTCATGGCATACGCACGTTCTATCATGGTTTCACCAGGGGTGAGACTGCCCTCGAGCGTATAGCTGTTTCCGAACGTACTCTTCAGCTCCTGTGTGCTGCCCAAAATGGCCAGTTTCCCGTTGACAATAATTCCGACCCTGTTGCTTAAGCTGTCGGCCTCTTCCATACTATGGGTCGTCAACACGATGCTCCTGTTCTTGCCGCTCCTTGTCCACATCCAGACGCAACTGTATACGTCTGTCAGACTGGCAGGATCCATCCCCGTGCTGGGCTCGTCGAGGAACACCAGATCAGGGTTGGCTAACAAGGCAATAGCGACGCTCAGCTTCCGCTTGTTGCCGCCGCTGTATGTGCAGCTCATTTTGTGTGCGTGCCTGCTCAAGCCGATGCAGCTGACGAGGGAGTCCACGAGCGGCCCCAGGTCATCCTCTGGGATCCCCTTTATCCTTCCGAACATGGTCAGAGTCTCAAATGAGTTCATCAAGCCAATCAGGGCGTCAAACTGGGGACAAAAGCCTATTCTGCTCTTGATTTGGTCGAACTGAGTGCTGATGTTCTTGTCCAGGACGTAAATCTCACCACTCGTGGGCGCGAGACTTCCCGTCATCTGGTTTAGGATGGTGCTCTTCCCGGCACCATTGGGTCCCAGCAAGCTGAAAATTTCGCCTTGCCTGACTCCGAAGCTGATGTCGTTCGTCGCCGTGATGGGCTCCCTCCCCGGAGGCTCAAACTTTTTGTATAAGTTATTAACCGCGACGGCGTCGTCTCTACCTGCGTCGGCCTCAATATCGTCTTCCATCTCTTTCTGGTCAGTATCAGCCATCCAAGGATTTAAGGCCGTCATCCTCTTCGTCATCCTTTTCGTCATCCTCTTTCTCTCCAAGTCCACGGCAGAGCCTTCGACAAACTCTCCTCCCAGAATACTGAGCGTCCTTATAACACTCTCCCTCCTGCCGGTGCTGACCTTCCTCTGTATTTCATCCTTTTCTTTCGAAAGCATCTGGTTCCTGGTCATTTTGACCTCATAGTCTGCCACTTGCAAAAACCTGACAAACCTCAATAGCCTAAGTAACCGTGCGAACTTGATCAAGCGCAAGATTTTCAGCAGCTTCGCCGTCTTGCCCGCCTTGAGTCCCTTTGCGCTCCTCGCTGCCGTGAAAGTGTTGTCACCGGCCATGGCAAGCTCTAGAATACTGAAAACCACCAACAATCCGTCAAAGATATTGAACGGGTCCTTGCAATAACCAATCGGCCCCAGCCCGCCCATCTTGATGGCGAACTCCATAATGAAGATGAATGCGAAAAAAATGTTACCGACACCCAGCCAAAAAGCTTTGGTATCATCGGTGCTGTTCTCGTTGCCCATCTCGATGAAGATAACCACCATGTTGGCAATGATCATGCCAAAGATGAAGGCCTTAAACGTGTTGTTCTCGGCCAGGTCCCGAAGTTTCTTGGCATTTTTGCCGCTTGGCCTACAACTATCCGCCGCCTGTTCATCTGCTGTCCCCCTCATGGACTTAGCGTAACCCTTTGCCGCCTTGTCCTGGGAGTTTTCCATGGCAATTGACAAGATAAAAAACACGAAGAACTCGCTAAGCAAGATCCAAGTAGGCAAATAGCCATCCTTCGCTATCTCGTCGCTAGGTGTGTCCAAGGTTCCCTCGCTAATAAATGTCCATATGCTAAAACCGAGGCATACGTGGGGGCACATCATCCCAAGGAACCTCAGCGGAGTGCTGACTTCACTTCCCATTTCAAAGTGCTCGAGCAAGAAAATTACAGAGACGAATATCAGGGCGAAGATACTGTTTACAGTCATAAGCACCTGCTGTGCAGTCTCCGACCTAGCGAAGACAAAACTAAATGCATACGAGAACGGCACACTCGCTAGCCCCCAGAAACTCAAAAGCCTCATGAAATCGCTCAGATTATCAAAGAATGGTTGAATCTCAAAAAAGTGCACAATGAGAGTGACAAAAACGAACGGAACCGTCAAGAAAAAGATAAAGTCGAAGAAGAAATTTGCACTCCAGTAACTGATAGAGTTGACGCCAGAAATGAGCTGCTGCTTCTTGCAGCCATTTTCACGCTCGGCAACAGCATCCGAACACTGGCTCGCTGTGATGCTCGCAAAAGTAATAAATATCAAGAGCCCGACAATTATATTGAGCCCATCCGGGAGGGAAGCTTCTGCAATTTCCTTTTCCGTCCGAGGAAAGCGTTGGTAGCTAGCGCGCAACTGTTTTCCCTTGGTGGTATCCACTGCGCTCCCATGGGTGCCATCAACAGTAAAAGGCTCGAGAGCCTCCGCAAGCAGAGTTTGAGAATAAAGATTGAGCAAGATGGGCATCCCTTGCAGATACGTCGCGTTGTAGTATAAGTTGTTCCCGGTCCAAGTCCTTCCAGGAGTATACGACATCCTGTTTTCGAACATCCCAAAAATTGGGTCAATGTTGTTCATGGTGGCGCACTGGGCTGAATACTCGTCATCGTATCGAAAGCAATTGATCCCGCCAAACAAAAAGTCAAGAGAAACGCCTTCCTGGACGTACTGTACTGTTCCGCAGTTGCTTGTAGCATCCATAGATAGTGTCTGACCAACTCCGTCCGAACTAACACACTGACCCTCGATGATGGCTTGTCCCTGCTTGTATATTGGGCTCTGACTGGGGGGCAAATCGTCACTGACAAGAATTCGGTTATTGTTACCTCTATAGTTGTTCAGGCTGATTGGGAATTTATCGAAGACTTGCTCGGGAGAGGGGTGGGTGAAACTGAAGAATAGGACGCCCATGAGAATCGCCATAACAGGCATGACGCCCTGGAACAACAGCGCCTTCCTATTCCTCTTGGCCATGATATACCTCTTCACGAACATGGCCTTAATCTGCCTGTAGAGGCTCTGACTTGGCTGGTGCTTGCTCCACTCGATCTCTTTTTTCTTGCGGTACTTTTGCGTCGAGGAAACGCCGCGACTTGACCTTCCGGAGAGCCCACCTTCAGCAGTCTTGTCATCTTTGGTGTTCTTCACGCCGATCAAAGATGATACCGACTCAATTACTGACTTACGGCGTCTTTTTGGGTCCCCGGGGTTCCTTTCCTTGCTGCTTTCATTTCCAGCTTTTTCCTCCCTTTTGTCATTCTTGGACTGGTTGGCCTCCAAGATCTCCTCAAGATTGTTGGGGCTACTAGTGCCGACTAAGACTTCGGTGGCAGCGTAATTAGCACGGGCGGCGGTGCCGCTCATGCCCTTCTGTATACTCCGGCTCCTCACAACCTTGCTTGCTCTCCTGTGTCTTTCGATGGATATGCTATTTTTTTTGGGTACTGATGGTTCACTTGCGAGAACGTTGGCACTCGGAAAAGTCGGATTGTTTTGTGCCAGTGCACCACTGCTTGTCTTATCCTCGTCTTTCAGGGTACCGAAAGCCTCGTCGACAGCCGATATCTCTAAAAATACTTCCTGCAAAGTTGGTGCTGAGACGCCGAAATGTTGGAAGCCAAAATCACTCTTGCTCTTCTCGAGAGCATCGAACATGTCCGCAAAATTTTCTCTCGCGTCAAAGGGAAGGATGTATTCAAGAAATTCCTGCTCCTCCGTGTAATCCATGAGCTCGGTCTCTTGGCAAAATTGCTTGAGCCACTTTTCCAGCTTCTCTGGATTGAGCTTTGCGGCCAAAATCTCACGCTCCTTGGCCAGCTTAACTTCACGAGCGGCAAGCGCCACCTTGACGATTGCTGGAGGTGTTGTCCTCCCGCCGGCAGAGGCAGCCTTGATGACAGACGCATGAGAAGATTTCTTGGCAATCATGTTAAGGCTCATCCGAGGCTTCTTTTTCCTAACCTTCTTCTCAACGGGTTGAGTCAATTTTTTGTCTTCCTCGTCCTTGTCTGCCTCTTGCACTAATTTGTCCCACTGGGCAATAGCACTCTCCGCGTGCTCTCTAGCCTCGTCTTCCCAAATGACCTCGGAGGCCTTTTTTACGTAGGCGGCTACAGCCTTATCTTGGTTCTCGGTGGCTTGAGCCAAGTTAACTTGATCAAGATTAATTGGGCGGTTGACGACTAGAGTGTACCCTGCCCCGAACTGGTTGTGAAGCTCGACACAGGTTCCGACGACGTACAATTTCCCCTGTTTCAACACTGCCACCCTATCTCCCAAAATCTCGGCTTCCTCCATAAAGTGGGTGCTCATGATGATCGTTCTTCCCTTCTTCAACTCCATGAGCTGCTTCCAGACAATGGATCGGTTTACAATGTCTACTCCGGCGCTCGGCTCGTCAAGCAGCAGAATCGATGGGTTGCCAAGACACGCTAAGGCGATACTGGTTCTCCTCCTCATACCACCGCTCAGATTGTTGACAAAGTCGGCGCTTTTCTTTGTCAGCCCCACCTGGCTCAGAGTGTAAGCAGTACTTCCGTCCAAATCTTTCGGATGAACTCCCTTGAGAAGTGCATACAGCCGGAGATGCTCCTCTACGCTGTAGTGATCAAATAGAATGTCATGCTGTGGGCAGCTTCCCACGTATTTCTTGACCAACTCCAACGACTGGAAAATGTTGATTCCTGACACGAATGCGCTTCCGCTTGTGGGCTTGTTGACGCCGCCCAGCATGCTGAAAAAGGTGGTCTTGCCCGCTCCGTTCTGCCCCAGCAGCGACAGGATCTCATCTTTGTAGGCGGTCATGTTCAGACAGTCGAGGGCAACAACGTACTTGGAAACCTCGTCGTGGCTGAACCAACGAAGCAGACGCGCGACACGCAAAACGCGAGCGGCCTTAGCAAAACGAGCAAATTTGGTCAGCTTTGCCACTTTGGCACCCTTAATCGTCTTCGCACTTTTCGCAGATTTAGCGGCATTGCCACTAGTTCCGGTGAAAAAAATGATCTCGATGAAAGAGAATATGACGAGCAAAAAGTCGAAGCAATTGAAGCCGTCCTTAAAGTAAAGGCGAACGCCGAGACCGGTAACCTTCATTAACATTTCGACAGTAAAGATGACGCAAAAGACGTAGTTCAGAATGTTCATCAGCTCGTGGGTCTGAAATATTGTTAACGAGAAACAGAAGTGTTAGGATTCGATGTCACTCCTTGTCCCCTGTATCTCTGACAAATCTTTCAATTGACTCACCTCTTCACTGTTGTTTTCTTTGTCAAACATCAGGGCAATGAGATTTGCACCTATGCAGAGGTAGATTACCACCGCAAACGTGTTGCTCTCGATGATTGATTTTGTCCTCAGGCGGTACTCGACGATCTTACGGGACTTGAAATATGCGTCCCCAAAACTGTATACTATGTCCTCGTCTTTGACCAACCGGTTAGTGTCCTCTTTGCCATAAACCTTGCGGAGTTCCTTGGTAGATATTCCCGGCATCAGCTTCTTGACCCGTGTGTCGATCTCAAGGGGTTCTGAATTCAAATTCTCGAGGGCGGCCATCTTCTCGGGGTCATTGATAAGATCCAATGTCACGTCTCTTGCCCAGTAGGATTTTTTAAAACAGAACGACAAGGACTCAGATTTGCCCCACTGATCAGGGATGACCTTGTCAAAATACCAACTCAAAGTCGTCAGCAAAGCACTGCCAATGATATTGCAAATAACGCAGTCAAGAAGTCCAGGGTTGAAGCCCCCATCCTCGACGATGAGCCAGGGCGAGGTGATGGACTCTTGTCGTCTGCCTGTTTCGCTGTCAACACTACTCCAGTGAATTCCTGGGGGACCCTCAAGGCGAGCCTCCGACAGGACAAGCATCTGAACGCCCACTGCGTAACTCGAAGGCGGCAGAAGAAGCAGAAGATATCCCCAAAACGGGTGGATCGCAGTGGGGTCAGTTTCGCTGGGCAAAACTACATAGCTGGGGGAAGAGAGCGCCCAGATGATAACTGTCCCAAACACGGAAGATGCAACAACAGTCTGGAAGATCGAGCTGACGAAAACAGCTACAGAACACCATCCAAATGCAGCGGAAATGAAAAATATAACCACGACGGTGGAACTGGTGTAGCTGAAGACGAAAACGCAGACCACGAGTACTACAGCCAGACAAGGCACAATGAAAATGAAACTCGTGAGCAGCCACGTCGTGAAGTAAACCAGGGACGGGAGGCCCGCCAGAGATAGAGTAGACTTGAACTTGCCCTGCTTTTCCGATACAATCTCGGTCGTCATTTCTCCTATGGAGTTGGACACCAGAATGACCAAAAAGAGCGGAATCAACAACTTATATGTGCCGTCTCTCTCCTCAAAGGATTTGTGAAGAGGAGTAGCGGCCTTCACCATACCCAGTGTGGAAGTCGTCGAAATGTCACCAGGAGACTGAGAGTCGGGGAAATTCCTCGTCTTGAACTTTATAGCGGTGTCTTCGAACAGAAACTGCAAAGTTAAGGTGATGGACGATAAGAAGGCGCTTCCGGTAGTTTCGCTGCTGTGCCTTTGTCCAAGTACCCCCTTGTAGATTTCATTTTCGTCGGCATCCTCCGGATAGAGATCACCAAATATTGTATCGTAGTTCAATCCAGACGAAATGTGATTCATAAAAGTATAGTCGATGCCCTCTGTCGGGTCTGTCAGGGAAGATGTCGACGCGTTTGACGAAATGATGTAAGCAGCAAGCCGGTTAACCTTGTATTCCTGGCTGATAGCCTCAAGCAAGTCAACCTCCGAGGCATGGCAGGTCAAGTTCCAGTTTGACTCAATTGACGGGTTCTCCTTGCGATAGTACTCCATGAAACGGCCGAGGGGGTCGTCTGCAGTAGGGATCCCCTCAGCTGTCATCTCACAAGGTGCAAAATCCACAATAATTGGGCCATACTCCAAAATTTCGGAAGCATTCTCGGGATTGAATCGAGTTGGCAACTTCTGGGGGATGTAGGACCCGACAGAGGTCATCGACAACACCTCCCCATTAGGCCCTTGTTCAATACCACCAAAGGTCTTCGAAATGAGCTGATGCGGGGGGCGAAGGGGGTGATTGAGATAGCACAGAGTGTTAAGTCAGTAATCATAGTGAGAGACAAGAACATGCAGAGCAAGCATAACTGACCTGCTGAGATACTTCGATAGGGTCTCCCATTCTCGTACGAATCGCTAGGCACAACAAGAGAAGGGTGACGTTGATAAACAGCGCCAAAATGTATTGTACAAGAGCTCCACTAGCATGTTTGAACTTTCGATCCTTGAGAGTGACTTGGAATTTCAACACAGCCCAAAACTTGTGCAACGTCGTTGCCTGTCCGTGCGACGGCACGTACCGTGGAAGCACAGTCTCAACATCTTCGTCTCCGCCCTTGGACGATGAGGGACTATTTGTGCCCTTTGACTCAGAAACTTCCTCATCCACTCCATCTTCCTCCTCAGGAATGTTAGAGAGCTCCACGTCGCCCAAAGATGTGCCTCTCCCTCTGGCAGTTGTCATCGCCCTCTTCGAGATTAAATCTATGTGGTACTGTTTAACGAGGACAAATAGAGCGAAAAAGGGGGATGTAGGGTTAGCAAGATGCCTGCAACAGACTTAAGCTAAAGCACTCAGAAAGTGAAAGACAAATATGAAAAACAAAAGGATATCGGCCCCAACTCTCCTTGGTAGCAACAATCCCGAAATCACGCAAGAGCGCTCCGAAGGAAGTACAACTTTGCAGGGAGTCACACACAAAAAAGTCAGTTCAAGGGTCCTGCCACTCATATATGAAGCCTGCAGGTGGATTTTAAGGACGAAGAAGTCTAAATGGCCGCGCTAATGACTCGTCCACTCACCTGAAAGCTCTTGAATGGTGATTGGGCAATCAAATGTTCTCCCCATCAGTTGTTCAAAAAAATCTTTTTTTTAGAAGCTGTTTTTTTTTTGGAGTTTTTTTTCGGATTTTTTTGGACTCTCCTGAAACACACTGAATTTAAGGCAAGTAAGTTATAAGTGTCCTCGTTTTTTTTTAAATCGTAAATACATTATTGTCGCATGGGATCATTTCATTCATTCTTCATTCAATCATTCACTAAGTTCGAAAGTTACAAGATCGTGTACAGCAAGTGGCCCTTTGCGATCAGCATTTGCGTCTCTACATGCTGCGAGATCCCGCTTTTTTTTCCCGCTTTTGTAGAAGATGGTTCATGCTGCCACTCACAGGTAATTCACTTTGTGGTCTTTGTTGAGTCCGAGATTGAGTTGTGAGTTACTATTTAGGGAATTCTATGTCAATGAAGTTTGTGATAAAAAGTTTCATATTATTTTGAGTGGTCATCGATTCAGTTTTAAGTATCGGCAGGCCTTTCCAGACGTCGCTGGTAAGGTCGTCATGGGGAGAGCCATGAAATCGCTGAATGTTGTGTTTGTTGGTGCTTCACTTTGTCTGGATTAGTTGCGCTTTGTGCTTAGGACATATATAATTGCTAGACGCCAGTGCACAAACTTCTCCCCAAAATAAATTATTGCCATGTTTAACAAAGCGATGTTTTCCTTTCCACCACCACCCACTACCATGTGCCTCTTTTCTACTTTTCCAAAATCTGGGGAAAATTAGAGCTACGAATCCAAACTCTCCAAACTCCCACTAGCGACTAAATTTCTTTCCTGCTCCTCAAGAAACCGCATGTCCTCGATTCTGACCTTACAGCGGTTGATGGGTACCCCACCTCTCCCCTTGATCCAGCCAAAAGCGTCAAAAAACTCTTTTCCCAAACCGTCGTCATCCCCCGTGATATCTGCTGTAAAATGAGCAGGGATTATTCGCTTGATGGGAAGCAAGGACAATTCAGTGACAAATGTAATCACTTCGTCGGGGTGACGATTGAGTATGAGCTGCTGGAGGATTGGAGGGACAAAGAGCCCGGCTCCTTCTTTGTCGCTTCTTGTGCCATCAACTTTGTCAATACTGATGCTCTCCCATCCTTCCCTCTCGGCGTCGTCTCCACCGACCCAATCCCAAGGGTAAACTCCCCAGAAATCCTTATTGATTTTCGGTCTCCTATTGAACCAGGCGTCGCTAGAAGAGAAGACCGAAATCCCTGCAGGATTAAAATACAGCCCAAAGAGGACAATGCGGCGCCATCCTCGAAGGCGGAGAGAGGGGGAATCAGGGCGGTCATCTGCAGCTGAATTTCGGGCATGATATAAAAGAGGTCTGGGGTCTTCAGAAAAGCTATTGGTGGTAGGATAGTAGGTTCGAGGTGTGAGTGGGGGTGGTGAGGGGGCGTGAAAGGTTGAAAGGGGATCTCTAAGGAAGACAACAAAAACTCACATCTCAGGAACCTCATCATGGACTGCAACCACCAAGTCCGTCAAGATTAATGACCCGCTTTTCTTCTCAAACAAAGATGTCTCGCCAAATGCACCATCCCGAGAATAGAAAGGTCCCAAACATCTAACATTAAACTGCCCCCCAAGCTCCTCCTCGAGGTTTGATCCGTCGAGTGAAATCTCGCGAGTCCTATCGCCAGGGGGGAATCCCAGCTGGCGCAGCGAAAGACCCCGCAAAGGGAACGAGTACTGACCCCTCTGAACCCAAACAATCGAACCTCTATATTCTCGGGCAAACGGACCGGCATAAACTTTATGCTTTTTTGGGGGGGAGGGGGGGGAGGAATGCAATTTGTAAGATAAAAATGTTGGATACTCTTTGATCCTGTCTACACACCGTCGCACATTGCCTTTCGTACGACAACTGTCTGACAACTGATTCTTCTCGCCAAACGACGGACACCAGCCACTTGAGAATGTTGACAGCATAATCACATAATCGCATAATCGCATAATCGCATAATCGCATAATCGCCAAACCTTGTGCATAATTGCCAAACCTTGTGTTTGTTTGGCGCTCTGCTCCGCACCACACTTACCTCAAGTGCCACCGATCCCACAACAATCGTTTTCACCGGCCCGTGTTTTTTTATGAGAGTGTCAACAAGAGTTATCACTTCTTCTGTGGGAGACACGGGATTGTAAACCAGCAAACCCCCTGAATCCAGTGCCACAACCACAGCTCGAATAGGTACCTGCACATCCAACACACCAAACTTTTGCTCCATGGTATAAATTTTGTCCTGAACGAGTGTCGTCAGAATAGTCTTCTTCCGCTTGTACGGTCCAACCGGAAGAATTCCCCACAGTGGGTAGTCAGAAGATGTCCTTTTTGAGGTGCCAATTCCAGTTACAATTGTCCCGACAGTGGCAGTCAAAATTCCAAGAAGGTCTCGTCGAACAGGTGCGGGTACGTTAGCGCCATGCTCATCAATGTCGTCGGTCAGGTTGTTCCCAGTTGCCTCCTCGCTAGGCGATTCCAAGGAAAATAGGCAAGAGTGTCTTCTGCCTCCTGGAAGAAATAAAGTCATCAGCGCCAGGGTCGTCGAAAAGGAGAAGGAGGAAAGGACGAGAAAAAATAGTTGCCGTTTTGCGGCCTTCATGTTCAATTGCTGATTGCGGCGGAGTGCAGAGGAGAGCTATTCCAGCACAAAAAAAATCTGCGTTCAAAATTACAATTGTTGTGTAGAGATCTGATCTCGCCACGACACATGATAACAAGATTTGTTTTGTTTCCATTCATTTGAGCACTCGTATAGAACTTCCACACCTCTTTCTCCCAGGTAGAGACGACCTTAGACAGGTCATTTTACTTTGCCAGGGTCAGGTCTCTTGTTTCTCTTGGAGATCCTTTTTACCTGCTTTTTGCCCTTCTCTCTTACCCCCTCCCCCTGTAGGATATGGGTGGCTTCAAGGATGATGGTGTCCCGTCTCTGGTATCCGCTGTGCGCGAGCATCGCAAGTTTAAACAGCTAGCGTGTTACTCCATTGAGTGCGTGAGCAAGGTGAGGAGGAACTTTTTTTGGATAAGTTGGTGTGGAGGGAAATTGTTACTCTAACCCAGCTTACATTCTTAAAGGTACTCTGCCCTCCGAATTCTAACTGGCGTGAAAACGTCCAAACTGCTATTGACTGTGATGCCGCTGCTATTATAGTTGATGTTTTAAAACTCCACCCTGGGAACGAAGATGTATTGGATAGGTGTGCAAACAGTCTTGGTCACCTGTGCTTTGACCAGGCTACTGCTGAGCAGATTGCAGATCAGGTGGGTTTGTTATTATTCTGTTAGCCACGACTATTCTTGTTAGACCGCGACAATTCTGTTAGCCACCGTAAACCAGACTATTCTGTCAGCCGACGGTAAAACACAGTCCTCACCCAGAACAACCTTCACATACACATTTCACTTTATCCAACTACCACAATCACAGGGCGGGGTGGAGGCTGTGATTGCTTCCATCGATGCAAACCCAGGGATTTCTCCTGAATCTCTATCGAACGGTTTGCGAATGATTGAGTCTGTCATGCAGCACCCGACGGCTTTGAGCAAGATTGTTAATGCCGGTCTTGTAAACAAGATCATGGACATCATGAATGCTCACCTGAATGAGCCATCAATTATGCTCTCCTGCATGCGTGCGCTAGAGAAGATCGCGAAGACATCTGAGGGTTTGCGTCTGATCCAAGAGGCAGAGGGTATCCGTTCGATTCTTTCAGTGCTTTCGGCTGTGGCGGACTTTGACGAGAAGGTGAGTGATTTTATTTTGCCGAGTATGAATTTCAGATAACCCAATCGTCGGTTCTTCGCCTCTCCTTCCCTCTCTTTCTCTCTCTCGTTTTTTTTCGTCTGCTAATACCGCCACAAAATGTGTCCGTTTACGCATACACTTTCCGTTCCAGACGGAAGACGATGTGGATATTATCAAGAGGGCGACCAACGTGCTGGGCCGCATGGCAACGAATGGGGAGGTTATTCGACTCATTAAGGAGGCCGGTGGTGTGGACATCTATTTGAAGGTTTTAGACGCCTTTGCTGACGACGAGCGCATCGCTCGACTGGGAGGGAAATTCCTCTCTCGTGTAACTGGTGACTCTGTTGACGAGCTCGTTGCGATCCTCAACGAAAGTGGTGCGTCGGCTGCTGTTCTTGAACGTACGTTGGCGCTTCTCGCTGGTCTGGCCATGGACGGAAACAGCAGCGGTGACATCGTTGCCGCCGGTGGCTGCAAAGCCATCATCAATCAGCTTTCGAATGCTGTCTCCCCTAAAGCGCTTGAGAGCACCGCCCGAGCTGTGGCGCGCCTTGCTCGTAATGCTAAGAACATCCAGGAGCTCGTGGACAGCAATGTCATTCAAGAGCTTGTAAATTCCCTCACCCATAAATTTGCAACCTCTGAGTCAAGGGCGCAAGCCGTCGAAGGTCTCACTCGCATTGCGGCTAACCCGCTATACACCAACCAGCTTGTCGCTGCCAACAGCGTCCCGGCGGTTGGAAAATGCCTTGAGAACGATCCGTCCTACCACTCACTTGCCCTCGCTTGTCTGAAATTCTTCTTTACTCTCAAGAAGAGCGAAGAATTCGATGTAAACAAAGTTGGTGATATTCCTAACATTCTTACGTCAATTATTAGCTCTATGTGCAACCACTCCGACGATGAGGAGGTCCAAGAGTATGGATCTTCTATTCTCTGTGGCATCTCAGAGTCTGAGCAGTCTGTCAAGACCATTGTCAAGAATGGCGGCGTGCCCATCTTTATCCGTAACATTGAGAACTTCCCCGAAAATGTTGATCTCCTTAAAGTCAGCATGATGCTCCTTAGTAACATGTTGCTTGTGAAGGAGGGAGAAGTGGCAATTCGGGAAGGTAAAGGCGTGGACGCTGTTGTTAGCAGCGTCATGTGCCACCCTGACAATGATGAAGTTCGCAAGGCTGCCATGGAGCTTGTGGAGCTACTTTCCAGCGACGAGCTCGTCAAGCAGATGATCGACGGCTTAAAGAAGTTCATTGCGGGGACCATGAAAGAGTCGGAATACTCCAAGGTCCCCGTGATGGCAATGTGCCTAGGAACTCTTGCCATGATCCCCGAGAACGTCACTCGCATCATGAAGTTTGGAGGCGTTCCTCCCCTGGTGGAGCTCATGCACATGGTGTCAGGAATGCCGAGTTGCCCCTCCCAAGAAGAAATTTTGTCAGCGCTCTCACTAGCGATGCGCGAGATTCTTGGCAATGTTCCCACGGTCGAAGATATCGTGGAGCCGGCCACGCTTCTCAATGCTTCGTTGAGCATCCCCCAGAACCATCCAAAAAAAACTAAAGCTGTTGGAAACAGCATGTTGCTGACCAAGAGAATACTGGCCATGTGTCCATCATTGGAGCTTACAGAGTTTCCAGTTTTCGAGTCTACTGTCAGTGGCCTGAGAAATAATATGACGGAGCACACTTGCGCAGAAGCTGGGCTGGGCATCCTGCTTTCTGCCACCAAAGTCCTTGGCGGCAATGTTCTGTGTAAGCAGAATGGGACGCGTGTTGTCGTCCAGATCATCTCCGTTTCCAGCGATGAGCATGATGACAAATGCTTGGCTGCACTAACCTCCGCCTTGCTCATCATTGAGAGCGTTGCTACGACTGACGAGGGGAGAGATGCACTTGGTAAGCAGTCCGCGGTTAGTGCCATTTTCAAGGCCATGGCCACCTATGCTCAGGAGGACGAATTGGTCCAGATGTGCCGGCGAGCTTTGGTCAATTTAGTCACCGCTGAGGAGGTCATGAGCACTTTGGTCGAGCTCAATCAATATGATCTGTCCAATCCTGCTACGTTGGAGTCAGAGGAGTTGATCAATTGCGTGGAACGCCTCGGCTGCATGCTGCAGTGTGGGGACTACCATGAAGTTATCGAGCAGAATGGGGGTATTCAACTCCTGGTCAATGTCATGGCGGCTGCTCAGCAGATGAGAGAAGGGCAGAAGAAGAACAAGCTCGTGACTGGTTGTATCACTGCATTTGGAAGGGCCGCTGGGACCGGCAATGTTCAGGGCGCGCTTCCTATTGTGCCTGTCATTGTTCAAGCGCTCAAGGATTCCCCCAACAGGGAGGTTTTGCAGGCAGTACAGGCTCTCACGAAAGATCCAGCCGTAAGAAGCGAACTAGTGAACCAGGGTGCCGTTGAATGTTTATTGCCCTTGATTGGCAACACAGATCTGGACGGGGAGGTCATCAAGTTTGCCTCCCTAGCGCTCGCTGGCCTTGCTGCCGATAGTGAAGGAGCAAGGAGGATCATTGAAGGGGGGGGTATTCAATACATCTGCGACTACATTGGTGAGCAGGAGGAGAGTGCCGCTTCTGTAGAGTTGCTACTAGACATAGCTGAGGCTGGAAACCTGTCTGCCATGATCAGCGGGGGAGTTTTAGACACTGTTGTGGATGTTCTAGCGAGGATGATTGGTCAGGAAGCCGATCCCAAGTCCCTCACCAATCTAATGGTTTTGCTCAACAAGATGGCCGGTGTGGCCGAGGGTGCGCAGTCAATCATGGATAAGGGGATCGTAGGAACTGTCATCTCTGCCATCAACGGATCGGAGAAGTATGTCAAGGATGAGAAGTGCATGGGTGCTTTTTGCACGCTCGTCACGTCGCTTGCAACAACTAGCGCGGTTGCCGATGCTGCGGAGCAGCTCCAGCAGATGGGAGGCGCGTCGGTGCTTCTGGCAATTATGAGTGAACACAGCAAAGACGTTGTGCTGGTGAAATCCGCCGCTAAGGCCCTTGGCCTGCTCAAGGGGGCAGGTGCTGATGGGTTAGCCGCTCTCATTGAGCAAATGAATCACTTTTTGGGGCAGATGGAGAGCAATGATGAGAGCGCTAT
>ERZ651776.3157-NODE-3157-length-16816-cov-5.278631_pt1 | contig 16816 bp, 14 predicted proteins | sample MGYA00514761_ERZ651776 | MGnify/ENA metagenome assembly ERZ651776 | reverse complement strand
ATTCAGATTATTCACTTTGCAACAGGATCAGAAGAAGCAACTTTATTCCAACCTCGTAACCTTATTGTCGTAGAGGAAAATAGTGAAGTACAAATCATAGAGCGTCATCAAAGTCTTTCAGATACAGCTGTTTTTACAAACTCTGTCACAGAGATTTATGCTGGAAAACGTGCCATGATCGACTACTACAAAATTCAAAATGACAAGCTAAATGCTTCTCTTGTTGACACTACCGAAATAGAACAACACAGAGAAAGTGTCGTTTCTGTACATACGTTTTCTCTGGGTGGAAATATCACACGTAATAACCTTAATTATTATCAAAAGGGAGAATACATGGATTCTATCTTAAAAGGGATTACCCTTATAGGTGGAAAACAACATGTAGATCATAACACCCTTGTACATCATATAGAACCCAATTGTGAATCACACCAAGATTACAAAGGGATTTTTGCAGGGAGTTCTACAGGTGTTTTTAACGGAAAAGTCGTTGTCGAAAAAGAAGCACAAAAAACAAACGCGTATCAATCTAACAATAATATTTTGATAGATGACAAAGCAACGATTAACTCAAAACCTCAATTAGAGATTTTTGCAGATGATGTACGTTGTTCTCACGGGTGTACTATAGGGCAACTTGATGAAAGTGCTTTGTTTTACTTACAATCTAGAGGAATTGCAAAAAAAGAAGCAAGAGCTTTATTGATGTATGCTTTTGCAAACACCGTATTATCTAGTGTGAAAATTCCGCAATTAAAACAACGTATCACCAAACTTATCGCTAAGAAAATTGGCGTAAGTATTGGATTTGAGTTATAAGGCATAGACGACAAATCACATAGTAAAATACCCGCCTTATGCGGGTATTTTACTAATAAGAAGGCAATGAAGATGACAGAAACTAAAGCACATACTACATTTGATGTACAAAGCATCCGAAAAGATTTTCCGATTCTTTCTAGAAAAGTAAACGGACAACCTTTAATTTATTTTGATAACGCGGCAACTTCTCAAACACCCCAAGCGGTGATTGATGCAATTGTAGATTACTATTCTAACTACAATGCAAATATTCACAGAGGCGTTCATGCGCTTTCTCAAGAAGCTACAGATGCCTACGAGCAAGCGCGTATTAAAATTCAGAAGCATTTTAATGCTGCAAAGCCGTATGAGATCATCCTGACTGCGGGTACAACGCATGCCATTAATCTGATCGCAAATGGATATAGCAGTTTTTTACAAAAAGGAGATGAAGTCTTGGTTTCTGCTTTGGAGCATCACAGTAATATTGTCCCTTGGCAAATGCTTTGTGAACGCACAGGCGCTGTTTTAAAAGTGATCCCTATGACGCAAAGCGGGGAGCTGGATATGGACGCTTTCGCGAAAGCGGTCTCCACCAACCTCAAACTTGTATTTGTAAATCACGTATCCAACGCGTTAGGAACTGTCAACCCCATAGAACATATTATCGCTGAAGCCCATAAAGTAGGCGCTGCTGTGGTGATAGATGGTGCGCAGGCAACGCCACATATCAAACCTGATGTACAAGCCCTTAATGCCGACTTCTATGTAGCCAGCGCTCATAAAATCTGTGGCCCAACGGGTGTAGGAATCTTGTATGGCAAAGAAGCATTACTACAAAAATTACCTCCGTATCAAGGAGGTGGGGAGATGATAGATCAGGTAACTTTTGAAAAAACAACCTATGCTGGATTACCTCATAAATTTGAAGCAGGAACGCCTAATATTTGCGGAGTTATTGCAGCAGGCGTTGGCTTAGATTATATGAATGCGATAGGTTTTGATGTCATTGGGAGTTATGAAGAAGAGCTTCTTCAATACGCCACAGAAAAACTACTTCAAATCGAAGGACTAAAAATCTATGGCGAATCAGAAAAGAAAACAGCCGTGATTTCTTTTAATGTAGGCAGTATTCATCCGTATGATATTGGTACGATTTTAGACAAATTAGGTATTGCTGTTCGTACAGGACATCATTGTGCACAGCCTATTATGGACTATTTTAAAATCCCAGGTACGGTCAGAGCTTCCTTTGCATTTTATAATACAAAAGAAGAGATAGACACTTTTGTAAAAGGAGTAGAACGTGCCGTGATGATGCTTTCTTAAGATAGTGATAATGATTCCTATTTCCGATCAGTTGGCTTTAGAAGCTATTCGCTTAGAAGATCAAGCAAGGCTTTTTGAATTGATGCAACGTATTTATCCGCCAGCGTATTCACATTTCTGGGAGGATCAAGGCAACTGGTATTTGAACGAACAATACAATACTGAAAATCTTAAAAAAGAACTTGAGGAAAAAGGATCGTATTATTACTTTGTTCGCTTTCGCGAAAGCGTACTTAGCCTAGAATATAAGACTATAGGCATTTTTAAAGTGATAGAAAATTATACGTATCCAGAGCAAGCGGATATCGTTAGTTATAAAGTACATCGTATTTATCTGGATACAACGGTACAAGGCAAGGGGATTGGAAAAGAGCTTATGGAGTATGCAGAAAAACGTGCTAAAGAAACAAAACATGATCTCATTTGGCTAGATGCTATGGATCAACATCCGCAAGCAATGTCTTTTTACAAGAATTTAGGATTTACAAAGGCTGGCGTACAACGGCTGGATTTTAAATTATTGCATGATCCGTATCGCCCTATGTGGTATCTATACAAACATCTATAAATTCTATCCCGTCAAGGTGATAGTTGGCTATTTGGGTACTATCTTTGTCTTAATATGTATGCTATGGTGATACGATTTTTTATTTTACTAGTTTCCTTGAGCATCGGATATTCATGCACGTCTACTCAAGAAGTAATCTCTCAAGAGGAGTCTGCTATTTTTGCAGGTACTTTTATTGTAGATACATTATACGATCGACCTATAGGGGGTAATGATCTTAACTTAAAAATCAATGATCGTACATCGAAAATCTCAGGATTTTCAGGATGTAATACCTATAGTGTTGCTTTTACAACAGCTGAGAATACGATTACATTTTCTCCAGCCATAGGTACAAAAATCTATTGTGGTGATGAGGTTATGGAAAAAGAAAACCAGTTTTTAAATATTTTTGGGAGTCCAAAAGAATTTAGTATTAAAAAGGATACGCTTACACTATATAATGAAGGCAAGGAAATCTTAAAGGCGACCCGTTTTATATTTTAACGATAAGTATATAAAATACATTAAGGGTTTGTTAAGCAGTATGGATGACCGCCTATTGAGTGCTATCTTTGTATAACTTCTTACTTATAAGCTATGAAACAAAACATACATTATATAATCATCTTTCTTTTATGCACCTTTTATGCAAGTGCTCAAGAACAAAGCATTCTTACTTTAGAAGTTGCTCCCTATCTTGTCCCATGTGAAGATTCTGATCCAGAGGAAATGTGTTTGCAACTCTTGAGTACCAATGGTGAAGATTTATTTATTATTACCACTGATGCCATAGAAGGGTTCATTGCAGAGTCAGGATTTGAATATACCCTAGAAGTACAAGTGTTACCTAAATTAAAGGAAGATGACTTGACAAGGTATCAACTCCAAAAAGTAATATCAAAAATTTGGGTGCCTCAATACGCGGTTGATGCACCAGAGTTAAAAGGAAGTTTTAAAGTAGTTGGCATAAATGGATTACCTCTTAATCCTAATCAAACGGAGCTTATTATAAATGCTAATAATAGTGTGATGAGAGGTTCTACAGAATGTAATAATTACCACTTATTTTTTAAGCAATTTGGATATAGTCTAGTTTTTTCAAAAATTTTAACAACTGATTTATTTTGTGCCTCTAGACGACCATTACAAGACGAATATTTTATAGTTTTTAATCGTGTTCATCATTTTGAATTTAAAGGAGATGTGCTTAAATTATATGATTTTAACGATACATTGGTTCTAGAAGCGAACCTATTGAGATAAACACTATGGCAACAATACGAGAAATACAAGAAGAGATCATTGACGAGTTTTCTATGTTTGACGACTGGATGCAACGCTATGAGTATATGATTGACCTAGGAAAATCGTTACCTCTTATAAACGAGCAATACAAAACAGAGGATTATATCATAAAAGGATGTCAAAGTAAAGTGTGGGTACATGCCGATATGGAAGATGAAACGATTCACTTTACTGCAGATAGTGATGCGATCATTACTAAAGGAATTATCGCTATTCTAATCAGAGCCTTTTCTGGACAATCTCCTCAAGATATTATAGATGCAGATACGGCATTTATAGATGAGATTGGACTCAAAGAACATTTGTCTCCCACCAGAGCAAATGGACTTGTGAGTATGATTAAACAAATAAAGTTATATGCTGTAGCCTATCAAACGCAATTGAATTAAGGTTACATATATCAATAAAAACAATAATTGTGATGATTGGGTGAGATTCCCGTTTTGAAGTAATAATGATAAGATTCCTGTTTTAAAATAATAATCATAAGATTCCCACCTTCGTGGGAATAAAAAATAGTATGATGAGCGAGACCACAGAAACCACGATAAATACAGAAGAGTTAGGCGAAAAAATTGTTCGCGTGATCAAAACCATATACGATCCTGAAATTCCTGTAGACATTTACGAACTAGGATTGATTTACGACGTGTTTGTGAATGAAGATTATGATACAAAAATCTTAATGACATTAACCACGCCTAATTGCCCTGTTGCCGAAACATTGCCACTAGAAGTAGAAGAAAAAGTAAAGTCTATTAAAGGTGTTAATGATTGTGAAGTTGAAATCACCTTCGACCCTCCTTGGACGCAAGAATTAATGAGCGAAGAAGCAAAGTTAGAGTTGGGTATGTTATAAATAAAAACCTCAACAGCTTCATTAAGGAGTTTGGTGGTTGTTCAATAGATTTTGTAATTTTCCTTTACAAAATATAGTGAACTTTCCGTTTCACGCCAATGTCAATGAGCGAAGAAGCAAAGTTAGAGTTGGGTATGTTGTAAAACATTCATAAATGACCTATTGTAGACCAAGGAGTTTTGGTAGTTGTTTTCATTTTTTTGTAATTTTTAGAACAAAAAAATTAAAACTTTCTGTCGCTAAAGTTCTAAAATGAGCGAAGAAGCGAAGTTGGAATTAGGCATGTTATAATAAAAACCTCAACTGCTTCATTAAGGAGTTTGGTGGTTGTTCAATAGATTTTGTAATTTTTCCTTTACAAAATATAGTGAACTTTCCGTTTCACGCCAATGTCAATGAGTGAAGAAGTAATCCTATTATTTGACAATGCTAACTTTAATTAAAAAAATGACAATACTAAAAGGCTACTCATTAGTTTATTTGGCTTGTTGTTTAATTTTTACAATTGGAAATTGGAAAATAATTGCCCAAGAAGAAGGATGGGGAGTTGTTTACATGATTGGACTAATAACTATTGGGCTTTGTGGATTACTCATCGATTTTGTAATGATATTGTTAATTAAAAACAAAAAAATATTAAATGGAATTGGAGCCGTATTGGTTTTGATATTTTCAATCGAATTGTGGATTGAATTGAAATAAAGTTTAATAAATAACACACCATGGAAGAAATTGTAAATAGAGTTGCCAATAGTAAACTGATTACGTTTAATCTTGAAGATTTGTATGCTTCAGGAGCGCGTATGACGTTGGATATTTCACAATGGTTAGAAGAAGGTTTTATATTACGAGAAAAAAGCTTTCGCAAAAGCGTAACCAACCACAATTGGACACCTTATCAAGACACCTATGTTGCCTTATATTGTAGTACTGACGCCATTGTTCCCGCTTGGGCATATATGCTGGTTGCCACACACCTACAAGGGATCTCCAAGAAAACCATAACAGGTTCTTTAGAGATCTTAGAAACCATTCTTTTTACAGAAGCGATTGCAACATTAGATACGACTCCTTACCAAGACAGCCCCATCATTGTAAAGGGCTGTACAAACAAACCCGTTCCCGAAAATGCGTATCTGTTACTGATAGAAAAACTACAACCTGTGGCAAAAAGTTTATTGTTTGGCGAGGCCTGTTCTTCGGTGCCTTTATTTAAGAAAAAGAAGTAATCATTTTTGATTTTTTTACCATTTATAGTAATTTTGCGCGCTTATTAAAATCTCAATACGAATGCGCTCCCTCATCCCCTTTTTAGCAATATGTATCCTTCCATTATCTCTTTTTGGACAAGAAAAACCTAAAAAAGAAAAGAAAAAGAAAGACTCCATTATTTTAGGCTGGAAGAGCAAAGGGATGTTGGAAGTTCTATTTAATCAAAGTGCTTTTAATGAGGAGTGGCAAGGTGGAGGAACTTCAAATATAGCAGGGAGTTTTAATCTGAGTCAAGACCTAAATTATAAGAGCAAAAAAATAAGCTGGGATACAAGACTGATTGCCAATCTAGGTCTCGCTATTGCGAAAGATCAAGAGTTTGTACGTAAAACAACAGATCGGTTTGAAATAAATAGCATTTTTGGAGATAAAATTCCAGAGACAAATTTCTACTATTCTGGAATTGTGAATTTTAGAACACAGCTGGCTTCAGGATTTGAGTTTTTTAATAGAGAAGTACGCGATGAAGAAGGAGAAATCGTTGAAGTTGTTCAGGATAGAAGAAAAATAACCGCTTCTTTTTCTCCTGCCTATTTACAAGCAGGTCCTGGAATATTGTGGAAAGAGAGCGATGATTTTAAAATAAACCTAGCTCCTGCGACTATCCGTTATATTTTTGTGAGTAGTCGATTTACACGTGTAGATGAAAATGATCCAGAAGCCTTAGAAAATTATGTCCCGTATTTTGGGGTTGAGGCAAATGAGTCATTCCGATTTGAGTTTGGTGCTTCGCTAAGTGTATATTATAAGGAAGAGCTTTTTAAAAACATTGTTTTTGAAAATAGCTTAAATCTATATGCTGATTATCTAGAAAACACAAAAAACGTAGATCTAGATTATACACTTACTATTAATATGAACGTAAATAGGTATATCACAACAAATATTGCCCTTCAACTTATTTATGATGAAAACGCTGTGAGCGGACTACAAGTACGACAAGTTTTAGGTTTAGGGGTTACATATTCTTTCTTAGACTGGAAATCGCAATCTTGATACAGAGACACAACACGAATACGATACAGATCAAACTATAGTCTAACTACTCGACAAAAAGAGTGTTCTTTTCGTTATAAGGTAATCAACAATATCCTATACCTTGGAAAAAACAGGTAGTTTTTAAGGAATCTCTATATTTGTAATTAAAATTAACAAACCCAATTTACTTATGAAAAAAATCATTGTCTTAGCAGCAACGGTACTCTTAACTCTCCATCTATCTGCTCAAACAGCAGAGGAGTTAAAAGAGGAACAAGCCCCTAAAAAAGCTGAAATTGCAAAACTACAAGGAGAAGTAGATGCACTACAAGCACAAATAGATGCTTTACCTGGATGGAAAAAAGGAGCTTTTGGAACGATAGGAGGAAGTATTTCTCAATTTAGCGATTGGTTTTCTCAAGGAACCCCCAACGTATCTTCTGGAAATATTGCATTTACTGTGAACGGGTATGCAAATCTTACGGAAGAAAAATTCTTCTGGCGTAATGCAGCAAACGTCAACTTAGGTTGGGTAAAATTTGATGATAAAGATGATCCTAACGATGATGATAGTTTCAGAGCAGGAACCGATGTATTTAATATCTCTTCTTTATATGGTAAAAATGTAGCGAAGAATTTTGCGGTTTCTGCTCTTGGTGAGTACAGAACAACCATTCTTGATAATTTTAACGATCCTGGGTATTTAGATCTTGGGGTTGGAGGTACTTGGACACCTATTCCAAATTTGGTCGTCGTTGTACATCCATTAAACTACAACTTTGTTTTTAGTAGTGGGGAGAGTGTATTTGAGTCTTCTTTAGGAGCAAAAATCTTAGTAGATTATACACGTAAAATAGGAGCGATTAACTTTAAATCAAATCTTTCTGCTTTTCAAAGTTATGATTCTAATGATTTATCTAACTGGACGTGGACTAATTCTTTTGGATATACCTTATGGAAGAAAATTGGTGTTGGATTTGATTTTGGTTTAAGAAACAACAGACAGGAAACTGTGAATTTTGCAAACAACCAATTATTGGCTGCAATGCCTATGGCAACTCCTTTTGAATTAGGTGACGACAGTGTTGATGATCAAATTCAAAGCTATTGGACATTTGGATTAAGCTACGCATTCTAATTATACCTACCATTATACCTATTAAAAAAGCGAGCCGATGGCTCGCTTTTTTGTTTACTTTACGTTTCTAAACAACTCTTATATCTACCCCCTCTTTAATCAGGATAATACCAAAAAGGAATCCTAGCAATATCTGTAGGACTAATGGTATCTTTTCTAAGCGTTTTTCGGGTGATTTCAAGTACATGAGGTCCCCGTGAAACGTCTTTTAAATCCAAAACAGTTTCATAGCCTCTTTGTCCCTTTTTATTATGAGCCATAATATACGTAACAGGCATTTGTGTGCTATCTAGTCGTATAGTTATTATATCTTCTAATACACCTAGGTATTTTTTAAAATTAGCATACGCTGTTGTGGCATTCTCTCGATCTAATTGAAAACTTACACTTCCTAATTCAAATCCGCGATCATCTTTTTTAGGCATTAGTGTTGTATCTATTTTATATATCACGTCTTCTATAGCTATTCTGTGTTTTATGAAAATAGGAAGTGATGAGCTCTTTATGATTTTAGAAGGAATTGTAGCTTCTCTAATAAATAGACTTTCTTTATCTGAAGTTTCATCCTCATAATTTGATACTCTAGCATATTGTGCTTTATCTGCCCAACGATTTATATGAAAATTAGATTCTTTTACTTCTAATGAGAACAACATAAGTCCTACAATGAAAATAGGAATCAATACCGCAAGAATACGCTTTCCAAGCTTATTATCTAGTAAGTTATATAGCAAAGGTCTGTATAAAAATGAAAATGTAACGCGACTCATGACTCTGTATACTGGGAAATATACAAATGCTAACCATTTTTTCTTCTTTAAAAATCCTTGTGTAAAGAAATCAACAGCAGTCATCAAAAGAGCTATTGACATGAAGATACCAAAAATAGTACTCAACACACTTTGTACAGCACCACTAAACACACTGCCGATGATTGCGATCACAGCTGAAAACACGGAAATACTGATAAAAAAAGAAAGGAAGAAAAAAACCAATAAAAAGGATAGCGCAAATATCAAACTACAGTAATCTTCCAGTTTTGCGATATACTTATCAAAAGATCCAATATGTTTTTGTAAATATGCCTTGAATTTATCGGTATAATTAAGCACCTCATAATCAATATCACCAGAAAAATACCGTAATCCAACAGCACCAATCCAAAGTCCCCTTAAAATCACGTGGATAATCAAACATATAGTGAGTGATAATAAGCATATTATAATAGCTGCAAATCCAATATTGGAAATCCCACTTAAAGAAACATTATCCATTGTCTTTGCTGAAACAGCATTTGCCATGGTAATAATAGGATCAAACGTTTGGATTAATCCAAAAATAGCAACTCCAGAAATAATCAGTTCCAATTGCCAACTTTCCTGTTGTAAAATATCAAGCCATTTTTTAAACTTGGAATCTTCGTGTTTTGGTAACATATAGCGATGGTTAGTTATACAATGATAAGTAACTATTTTTAAAAAGTGTTACAAACAAAAAAATGTGAGCATCAACTCACATTTTTTAAAATTTTACTTCAAGCGTTTTCTTTTTGCTTAAAATCCATCTTCATATTCTGGGTATAGAAAACTATTATATGGAAAACGTGTGATATGAATCTCTCTTACACGCTCATATACTTTTTTTCTGAAGGTTTCAAAATTATCTTTATTTAAAGCAGATATAAAAATAGAATCTCCATTGGTTCGAGCCATCCATGTTTGTTTCCATTCCTCTAGAGAGTAATGAACTGGAGCTCGCTCTATCATTAAATCTTCTTCATCATAATCTTCTGGTTGATATGCATCTATTTTATTAAATACCATCAAAATTGGTTTGTCAGCACTCTTGATCTCCCCAAGAATTTGATTTACCGAAGCAATGTGATCCTCAAACTGAGGATGTGAGATATCAACCACATGCAATAACAAATCGGCTTCTCGGACCTCATCTAGCGTACTCTTAAAAGAATCTACCAGTTGTGTTGGGAGTTTACGTATAAACCCTACCGTATCTGAAAGTAAAAATGGTAAATTGCCTATCACTACTTTACGCACCGTGGTATCTAAGGTGGCAAATAATTTATTTTCTGCAAACACTTCACTTTTACTCAACGCATTCATAAGCGTAGACTTTCCTACGTTGGTATATCCAACCAAAGCAACACGCACTAACGCCCCACGATTGCCACGTTGCGTCGCCATCTGCTTGTCTATGGTCTCCATCTTCCCTTTAAGAAGTGTGATACGATCTCTTACAATACGTCTATCTGTCTCAATCTCTGTCTCTCCAGGTCCTCTCATCCCAATACCTCCACGCTGACGCTCTAAATGCGTCCACAACCCTGTAAGTCTCGGTAATAAATATTGATATTGAGCAAGCTCTACTTGCGTACGCGCATAACTCGTTTGTGCTCTTTGTGCAAAAATATCGAGAATCAAATACGTACGATCTACAATCTTGCACTCTAACAATTTTTCTATATTACGCTGTTGCCCAGGAGAAAGCTCATCATCAAAAATGACTGTTCCTATATCATGCTGATCTACATACGCTTTGACATCTTCCATTTTTCCAGTTCCTAAAAATGTTTTAGGATTTGGCATATCTAGCTTTTGTGTAAATCTTTTAGCCACCTCACCACCAGCCGTATAGGTTAAGAATTCAAGCTCATCCAGATACTCATTCATTTTATCCTCACTCTGATGACGCGTCGTCAATCCTATGAGAACACATTTTTCATATTCTATTTGTTCAGTTTCTAGCATACCACAAAGGTAGGGAATACGTTGTAATCCTTTTTAGTAAATTAGTAACCCGATACAATATTTATGAAAGATCATTCCGCTTTCGCGAAAGCGTACTCAGACTCAAAAAAAATAAGCGTCGCATTTTATAACCTAGAAAACCTATTTGACACCGAAGATGATCCAAATACACTGGATGATGATTTTACCGCCGAAGGATTTAAAAACTGGAACAGCAAACGCTATGCTCACAAATTACAAAAGTTAAGTCGGGTCATCTCTCAGATTGGTCACACAGAAACTCAAAAAGCGCCTGTCTTAGTAGGCGTTGCAGAAGTTGAGAATATTGCCGTATTACAAAGCCTCATTACTACCAAAGAACTTAAAGACCTTGGATATGATATTGTACACTATGACTCTCCTGACGAAAGAGGCATTGATGTCGGATTATTATACCGTAAAGAAAGTTTTGAAGTATTGGGGAGCGAGACCGTCTCTGTGTATTTAGAATCGGAGTTTGGCGAACGGGATTATACTCGTGATATATTACACGTCACTGGAAACTTAGTCGGTGTGAGAACACACATATTGGTAAATCACTGGCCTTCTCGCCGAAGTGGTGTTGATGAATCTGAACCCAAACGAATTACAGCTGCTCAAAATAATCGAGTGATTATCGAGCGTATTCAGAAAGAAAATCCAGAAGCTCGTATTATAGTGATGGGTGATTTTAATGATGGACCACACAATGAGAGTATCAAAAATCATTTGGTCCAAAAGGATCTTTATAATCCTATGGTATTTTTAAACACACGATACGAAGGAAGTCTTAACCACGATTTTGAATGGTATCTTTTTGATCAAATCATCCTTTCTGCAAATTTTATGCGTTTGCACGAAAATACGCTCAGATACCATAAATCAGATATTTACAATGAGCATCATTTAACAGAGTTTAGAGGTCGTTTTAAAGGCAATCCTTTTAGAACTTATGCCGGAAGAAGATATTTAGGAGGATACAGTGATCACTTCCCTGTTTACTGTGTCTTTGAACACCACACATAAATATAAAATCCTGTGAAGTTAACTTCACAGGATTTTATTTAAATTACTTTTTAAGACAATTTATTGTTTGACAAACCTTCTGGTGACTGCCAGTCCTTCTTTAGAAACAAATCTTACAAAGTACACTCCTGATGCTAGTTTTGACACATCGACAGAAAGTGCATCTTCTTTTGGATTGATCTGTTGAACGATTGTTCCTGTAGAAGAGAATATGATAATCTCATCGTATTCTACATCCAGAATATCAATGGTTAACTGTGATCTCGTCGGGTTAGGATACAATTTGATATTGTCTTTGGAAGCCTCCGTAAATGAACGCAACGCTGTAATGGTTGGTGCTTCTTCTGGAGCGGCAAATGAACTTACATTATCTCCTGAGACAATCACTTGATCTACCCAGATTTGATCATTATTTGCACTTGCATCACAACGGATACGGAATCTATTAGACGCATTAAAGTTAAAAGTACTGCTATCTAAGGTAATCGTATCTGTAAAGAAAGAACCATTAGAAAAATCTGTTCCACTAGCGTATTGTCCTATCACTTGATACGAAGATCCGTTAAAAAATTCTACAAAATAATCTTCGCCGTTTTCCATGCTATTAGCAAACGTATGGAACTCAATAGTTACTTGATTGTTTCCAGAAAGATCTAAAGCTGGTGATACCATATTAGAAGAATTAGAATCATCTCTAAGTCTTACAGAAAAAGATCCTTCAAAAGAGTTTGCAGTCGCTTCTCTTGCACAATCATTACCACCATCAATCCATCCTTCTAATCCTGTTTCAAAGAAATATCCTGCAATCACACCTGGAGTACTGCCTCCACCTTCAAGCGTTGTAAATGATGTTGTAGCGTCACCTGAAACATTTCCAGCGACATCTTGTGCGCTTACAGAAGCGTTGTATGTGGTTAACTGAGAAAGACCATTAACATTAAATGTTGTCGTCGTAGAGGTTCCTACTACAGTACCATCTATAGAAATCGTATAGCTAGCCACACCTACATTATCAGTAGAGCCATTCCAACTTAATATAGCAGTGTTTGAAGTAATATTTGAAGCGACTAGGTTTGTAGGATCAGATGGTGCTTCGGTATCAGGAGTTCCTGCCTGCAATTGAAAAGATCCTACAACACCTCTTCTTCCGTTATTCATATACTCATTGATAAACCAAAAAGTCGAATCATCAGACGGATCTACATCCATTTTACTATAATCTCCGTAACGTGTACCTGGTATTCTTCCATCACCATTGGCGATTAAACCTTCCATAGCTGTCATGGTTCCTAATGGATCCCCGTTTAATCTTCCTGTAAAATAAGAACTTACAAATACCGTAGATGGCGTAGACGCACCAGACATAGACGTATATCCCATTCCTATATTTCCTTGACCATCCATCGCCATACTAGCATTCCAAGCATGTCTTCCATCTGGAGCTGTATACGTACCTTCTTGATACAAAGACCAAGGTTGATTATCTCCACTCTGACGGAACTCATACCAACGTACTGCTGCTTGTTCTTCAGAAGTTGCATCTGCATCTACTACAAAATTAAAAATTGCCGAATTATGTGTTGCAAACTTTCTAAACTGTGCTTGATTCATAATTGTTGCCTGTAAGGCATCTATGCTGATAGGTCTTCCGCCTCCTGGTTGCCTTAGATTTGAAAAGCTTCCATTATCAAATACACTTATAAAAGGAGTTGTGTTAATCTGTGATGGGTTTGATATTGTTGAACTTGAAGGGTTTGACCAGTTTACATTAGCTGTCCAAACTTTAATATGATCTACAGATACGCCATTCCAAGCATCATCCTGTAAATATACAATCGTAGCACCTCCTGGAGATGGCATATTACCATCTGTAACATTTAATGCTTGAGGACTAAAAAACCCACTAGTGACTATACCAGGGAGATTAAATCCTAAAATTTGTGCATTTGGATCACCTACTAACATCGCATCTCTTTCTAATGCCCATAATTTGTTTGTACCTCCAGTATTTTCTGTAATATAGTATCCATCACTCCAAACAGATAGTTTTTGATAATCCTGTATTCCTGAAATCGTATATACAAACCAACCTGCAGTAAGTGGGTTTGGTCCATCAGAAATAGCTACTTGTGCTCCAGACCCTAAGAAAGAAAGTACCCATCTATCTGCAGCCGTATCATAAGATGCTGTAAGGTCACAACATCCCCCTGAAGGAAAAATGGCTGGATTAGGAGCCGTTTGCCCTAATAACTGATTTCCAGATTTATCATAAATAGCAAATCCTGTGTTAAATACAACCATTACATGATTAGGTCCAACAGCAAGAGAAGGATCTGTGGGTTGCGATCCTGATGCATAAGCGTCAAAAACAAGACTTGCAGGCGCCATGCGGATACTCTGCTCCATTTCATGCTTATTTCTTACAAAATAATCGTTTTCTGTTTGAGGATCCTTTCCTTGAACTATTTGCGGTGCTAATGATCTTTTATCTTTTGCTTCTTTTCTAGAATTATCTGACGGAATAAGGTCATTAGGCCTTGAGGACAATGAAGAAACATACTCCACAGAAGAAATTTTGCCTTCGTAAAAAGGTTTTGTCTTATCATCTATTTGCCCATAGGACATCATAGAGTAAAAACACAACAGTAAAAGTAATGATTTAATTTTCATGAGATTTGGTTTAAGTTATTAATATGCTGTAATATACAAATAAATTCTTCAAAAAAAATAGATCATATTTCACTAAATATTTATGAAAACTAGAGGCTAAAAAAATCTTTTAACAAAGACACTAAAAATGGGATACTAAATAGTACATCTATCATTAAAAAAATAGCGTGCAAAAGTCTTAATAAGATGTAAAATTCATTTTTGAACAGCTTCATCTCTTTTAAAAGCATAAATAAAGGTAATAACACTTGTTAATCGTCGATGATTTTGTGCGTTATATCTAAAAAAAAAGTTAACGTTTTGTAAGATTCTTTTTTTGTTTAACCTTAGTGAGATTATAAAGACAAATATCTTCTTTTTGTAGGTGCTTTTGTTTTTGAGAAAAGATAAAATCCTACTAAATAAAAAAGATACCCGTCGAAACTATATCAATAGTATCGAATACAACAACTAATTTTCTATCAAATGAAAAAACAATTACTTTCGTTTTTATTCGCCAGCCTTCTTTCATTTCTGGGTTATGGACAAATCACCATAGATGAATCCTTAACTACACAGGAATTAGTAGAAGATATCTTAATAAACTCATCTTGTGCTGAGGTTTCAAATATTATATCTTCCACAGGAACTGACTTTGGTGACGTAAACGGTATTGCCGCGTTTTCTGCAAATGGATCAGATTTCCCTTTTGAAGAAGGGATTCTTTTAATGTCTGGAAATGTACAACAAGCGCCAGGACCAAATACAACAACACAAAGTAATGGTGGTTGGCCTGGAGATGCAGATTTAGAAGCAAATACTACGGCTATAAATACTAATAATGCCTCATTTATAGAATTTAATTTTACGCCATTTATTGAGCAAATTAGTTTTGACTTTATTATGGCGTCTGAAGAGTATGATCAAAATTTTGAATGTACTTTTTCTGATGCTTTTGCTTTTATACTTACAGACATAACAACTGGTACTGTACAAAATCTAGCTGTTTTACCAGGAACAACCATCCCTATAGAAGTGACTAATATCCGCCCAGAAGTTCCTGGACAATGTGCCGCTGTTAATGAAGAATTTTTTGACAGGTATAATTTTCAACCTTTTAATGATGAAAATACTGCTGCTACAAACTTTAATGGCCAAACAGTAGAGCTTACTGCAATGGCTGATGTAATATCAGGCAATCCATACAGTATAAAATTAGTAGTAGCAGATCAATCTGATAGTGCCTTTGATATTGGAGTATTCCTAGAGGCAGGTAGTTTTAATATTGGTGCTACAGATCTTGGAGATGATATCTTAGTCTCTAATGGAAATGCTGTTTGTGAAGGTGACACTGTTACTCTTAACGCAGAAGATCCTGACGCTGTATCATATACTTGGTTTATGGATAGTGTTGAGATTGTAGGGGAAACAAATCCTACGCTTGATGTAACAACTCCAGGGTTATACGGTGTAAGTGTAAGTCTTAATAATACAGATTGTACGATAGAAGATGAAGTTATTGTAGAATTTATAACAGCTAGTGATGTTGATCTTGGAGATGATATTGATGTTTGTGAGGGAGACACTATTCTATTGGATGTTAATATTCCCGAATCATCAGCTACGTTCTCTTGGTTTTTTAATAATGCGATCCTCATAAACGAAACAAATTCAACTCTCAATGTAACACAAGCGGGAGAATATGCAGTTATTGTTAACTTTAATTCAGGATGTTCTTTTTCTGATGTCATTACGGTAGCTATTACAACAGCCCCTATTATCGAGTTAGGAGATAATATCAATAGTTGTTTAGAAGATCCTATTATACTAGATGCAACACCGTCTAATGTGGATCCTTCATTGGTTACTTTTCAATGGTTTTTAAACAATGTTGTTCTTATAGGAGAAGAATCAGCAACATTAAATGTTACTCAACAAGGAACCTACAATGTGGTTGTTACTTTAGGTCCTTGTGTTATAACAGATAGCGTTACAGTTACTCCACTTACGATTCTTTTTGAGTTAGGAGATGATTTTAATACGTGTTTTAACGAAACGGTAACACTAGATGCTACACCAACAAACATAGATCCCGATGGCGCAACTTATGAGTGGTCTCTTAA
>ERZ651776.3152-NODE-3152-length-16837-cov-7.289916_pt1 | contig 16837 bp, 13 predicted proteins | sample MGYA00514761_ERZ651776 | MGnify/ENA metagenome assembly ERZ651776 | reverse complement strand
GTTCTCTCTCCTCTCTGTCACTCGTCACCACCGTTTTCGCGTGCATCGCGCGCTGCGGATGCTCGTTCTTTCGTCTCGTTCTTCTTTCTTTCGATGCATACATCGCTCTTAAACACGTTTGAAAGAGACAAATATCTGAAGACGTTTCCCCAAAACAAAAGGGCGGTTTCCTCTTCAAATTTATATACACGTAACGCGAAAGAGAGAGAGAGAGAGAAGCGCTGCTCTTTGAAACATCTCTGAGCAGCGTCTCTAAACGCCGCTTTCTTGCGCGCTCTCTCTCTCTCTCGTCTTTGTTTTTTTGTCGAGACGCGAAGAAGAGAGAGAGAGAGAGAGAGAGAGAGAGAGAGAGAAAGTCTCTCGTCATCATCCGACTGCTGAGCGGGTCGTGAGTATCTTTTGAGAGACCTTTTGATTGATTCTTCTTTGCGTAAAGAAAGACGAGGACGACGCAAACGATGGAGAATAAACACCCGAGCGTGGTGTTTACGACGACGAACGCGGTGGAGGAGGCGACGATTCAGACGATTCAGACGACGACATCTTTGCAAGACTCGCCGTTCGTGAGAGAAAAGCTGCAAAAACTGAGCGAAAAAGTTGCCACGAAACGAAACCTTTGCAGAGGGTTTACGAACGCCTTGACGCGATATTGCGACGCGCACGAGCAGATGGCACGAGAAAGCGAACGGTTCGCCAGAGAGGTTGAAGTGTTAGAGGTTGAGATGTTTGGGAAAGAGAGCGGGTTTGCGTTGACGACGACGACGACGAGCGACGCGAAGAGTATCGCTACGAACAAAAGCATCGAAGAAGAGACGAGGACGGATATGTTGGTCACGAGAGTAAGAGAGAGCGCGGAGGCACACAGTAGCTTTTCGAGAGACGCGAGGGAAACGGTTGGTCACATGTTGGAGGTTTTCGGGACGCACGAGTGCGAGCGGCAAAAAGCGAAGCAGAGCGTCTTCGCCAAGACGGTGGAGAAGGTTGAACGGGAGAGGAGTAAACACGCGAGGTCGAATTCGAGCGTGTCGAAGATGAAGTTTAGCGAAGCCGCGAGCGCGACGGATTTAGCGAGATTCGAGCTGATGGCGTGTTTGCAAAGAGGGGTGCACGAGAGCGAGAGCGTCGTGGAGAAGGTGACGGTGGAGATGGTGAAGAGACATTTGGAGTTTATAAAAAATTTGGGAGGAAATCTGGAGGTGGAGGACGGAGTGAAAGAACGCGAGGAAGCGTTGAGAGGATTCGAAGAAGAGGTGGAGAAGATGATGGGACAGTTTCGGCAAGAGGTGGACGCGTACGCGATGGAGAACGGTTTTAGCGGAGAGCACCACGATGCGGTTGTGGCCGGGATGATTAGTCCGGTATCGGAGGGCGAAGACGCAGAGAATACGACGACGACAACAATCCCTTCCAACTTACCGTATGATGGGAGTTTGACGACAGATCGCGCAAGAGAGCTGTCGAATAAACTCACCGCGTCGTTAGCGAACTTAGAACTATTACGTAGCAAAGCAGCGCGAGAGCGGCAACTACAGCAGCAGCAGCAGCACTCGAATTCCGAGGAGTTTGGTAACCACGGAAGTCTTTCGGCCAGAGAACAACAGAAACAACTCACGGATGTTTTATATGGCGGTGGTAAAGGTAAACACAACAGAAGTAAAAGCGAGGGTTTTAGTATTCACGACGTCTCGTTCAACTCAGACTTGCTCGGCGGCGGCGACGGCACTACTAACGACCAAAACATGAACATCGAAGATCGCATTTTGACGCAAGGGTACCTGTGGAAACGATCCAGAACGCTTCGCGATTGGAAGAAAAGGTACTTTGTTTTAGACGTGTACGGAAACTTGATGTATTATCGATCGTCTTCGAACTCAAAAGCGTTCATTCAGTCGCGATTAGGCGGGGTTTTTGGCGGTAGCAGTCACGAAAACGCCACAAACGACGTCGATCTCACCGAGGCGCACGAAACTGTACGTCTGTTGACGTCTACGGTGAAATCAGGTACTGGCGTAGACCGCGAAGACGATCCGAAAAATTCGAAGCATTTTGTCGCGAACGCGTTTCGTATCGTTTCAATGGAGAAAACGTACGTTTTGCGCGCCGAATCTGAGGAAGCGCAAGCTGACTGGATGGAGGCGATTACCTCCGCCATCGCGGTGTTGCTCAACCAAAACCACCACTTGCCTACTTCCACTTCGCCAACTGATGCCGACGATGCGTACTTTAACAAGCACAAACCGGGTGTAACGTCCGCTGATGCGATGTCAAACTCCTCGCAAACGACTAACACGACTGGTCACCGGAGAACGTTATCGGGATGTTCCGCGTTGTCGTCGGATTTAAGCGACGCGCAGATCGAGAACAACCCTTTCATGAATCCCGACAAGTACGCCACACTCTCTTTAGCAAACGGAAATTCGCCTCTGGAAATCTTGCGTTCTGCGCCTGGGTGTACCACGTGCGCGGACTGCTCGATGCCGGAACCAGAATGGGCGTCGTTGAATTACGGCGTGGCTTTATGCGTTGAGTGTTCCGGTGCGCACCGAAGTCTTGGCGTCCACGTGTCGAAAGTGCGAAGTGCGATTTTAGACGTAAAGGTTTGGACGGATCCGTTATTGAATGGCACTTTCGTTAAGTGGGGCAACGCGAACGCGAACGCAGTTTTGGAGGCAAAGATATTAAAGAAACCGTCGTCGTTTTTGGACAACGACAAAAGCGCGACACGAAAACCGCATCCGAAAAGCACCAAGGAAGAAAAGCTCGAGTTCATAAAGAAAAAGTATACCGAAAAACTCTTCGTGGACGGAAAACGCGAGAAAATTACATCCATGTCGCACCCAGACGCGGAACTTTTGAAAATCGCCGTCATATCCGGCGACGTCGCTGAAATTATGCGCACGTTCACCTCGGGCGCAACCATCGATTCGAGAGATGTGGCGCAGAATATTTTTAAAGCGTGTGCGATGCAAAATTTCACAAATCCAACGGAAGTTATCGAGATAATAGTTCGTAACGGTTTCGATTTAGAAAACTTTAGATGCACGCAAACCGGAAAGACGCCGTTACACTGCGCCGTGATGTCCGATAACGACGCGCTCGCGAAGTTTTTAGTCACGGCGAAACGCTTGGACATCGCCGCGAAAGACGGCGACGGGTTGACCGCGTTGGAAGCAGCGATGCAAAGAGGATACGTGCGAGATGCCGATTTGTTGCACATGTTGAGCGCGAAAGAGTGATTGATTCAGCGTGCTAAAGTCATATGAAATGTACTAGTATTTTTTATTTGTGTTATAAAAATTAGTCATCGCCGATACGAAATATAAAAAAGAATAGTTTACGCTCGGGCTCAGGAGGGAATTTGACTCACTCACGGATAAGAATTCAGCAAATTGATTCATATAGCCAGGTTGTTACCCACATCATCGCCCAAAAGGTTTGTCGCGAACGAACGAGACGAGATACGAAACGAAACAAAACTTTTTCTCGGAAACGCACCTGCTTTTATTTTTCTCCTCTCTTTTACGATACCACCGAGGAAAGAGAGAGCTGAGAGAGAGAGAGAGAGAGAGAGAGAAACGATATTCGGCTCAGAAGGAGGTGCAATCATCGCTCAGACGCATCGCACGCGCCGTGAAGTTCAAAATTTTTTTGAGTTTGGGTCATAACATCATCGCCGAAGTTCATGTTTCTTTCTCTTTCTCTTTCTCTCTCTCTCTCTCTCTCTCTCTCTCTCTGTATCCAGAAAGAACTTTCCCGAGGACACAGAGATACAAAAAAAAACGCTCCCTCCCTCTCTCTTTTTCTTCTGGCTCAGACGGTTTCTTTAAATCATATTTCGATTTATCATGGAGACGATGTTATGTTATGTATTGTCATCATCGCCATCTCCGCGGGCTCGCGGGTTCTCGCGCGTGTTTTCCGCGCCCGAAAAACGCGCATTCCGCGCGCGCAATCTCTTTTTTTTTGTATCTCTTTCACGGGAAATGTTTGGCTCAACTGTGTGATATCGAGTCGGCTGATATTTTTTTGTGTAATCATAAACACATCCAATCATTCGTAAACAGTGTTCTCATCATCGCCAAAACGCTCTCTCTCTCTCCTTCTCTCGCGCGCGCGTTTAGTATCGAGGCATCGGCGAAAGAGAGAGAGAAAGAAAGAAAGAGAAAAAGAGATATACAATATTAATTTTTTTTTCTTGTGAGGAAAAAAAAAGGCGTTCGGATGAAAAAAAAGAAGGAAAGGAAAAAGACTTGAAAAGAGACGGAGAAAACCCTGACACAAAAGACGACACAAAATCATCGTCTTCGCTCGTCCTCTTTCTCTTTCTCTTTCGATATTGTAACGAAGAAGAAGAGCATCGTCTCGAAAAGACTTTGACGGAGAAGAGATCGATAAAGAAAGGCAGCGAGCGAGTGTGATATCGAGAGCTCTCAAACATGCCGCCGAAAAAGAAGCAAGACAAAGACGACGACAACGAACGGTTGGATCGCATCGCCATCGTGGAAGCGGAACGATGTCGGCCGAAAAAGTGCAAACAGGAGTGCAAAAAACAGTGCCCGGTGGTGAAAATCGGGAAACATTGCATCGAAGTGACGGAGAAGAGTAAGATTGCAAACATCGACGAGTTGTTGTGCATCGGGTGCGGGATTTGCGTGAAGAAATGTCCGTTCGAAGCTATCCAGATTATCAACTTACCGAAGAATTTGGAGAAGGAAACGACGCACAGGTACGGGCCGAACACGTTTAAGTTGCATCGATTACCGACGCCGAAATCTGGACAGGTGTTAGGTTTAGTCGGGACGAACGGGATCGGGAAATCTACCGCGCTTAAAATTTTAGCCGGGAAGTTGAAACCAAACTTGGGGAAATTCGCAAACCCTCCGGATTGGTCTGACATTTTGCTTCACTTTCGCGGGTCGGAGTTGCAGAATTATTTGACGAGGATTTTAGAGGATAACTTGAAGGCGTTGATTAAACCGCAATACGTCGATCACGTGCCGAAAGCGGTGAAAGGGATGGTAGGGACGATTTTGGAGGATAAAGATGGAGGCCCGGACGGCGGCGCGGATAGAGAGTATTTGATTGATATTTTGGAGTTGACGCACGTGATGGACAGAGACGTGGCAAAGTTAAGTGGTGGGGAGTTGCAACGATTTGCAATCGCTATTGTCGCGGTGCAAGACGCGGATATTTACATGTTCGACGAGCCGTCCTCGTATTTGGACGTGAAGCAAAGGTTGAAAGCGAGTCGCGTGATTCGATCGCTCTTGGCGATTAATAAGTACATCATCGTCGTCGAACACGATTTGTCTGTTCTCGATTACTTATCCGATTTCATTTGTTGTTTGTATGGGAAACCAGGGGCGTATGGGGTCGTGACCATGCCGTTTGGTGTGAGAGAAGGAATCAACATTTTCTTGGCCGGTTTCGTGCCGACGGAAAACTTAAGGTTCAGACCGGAAGAGTTGACGTTTAAAGTGTCCGAGAACGAAGACGAACGGTTAGCGCACGTGAACGATGAAGCGTTTAGCATGTACGAGTACCCGTCGATGGTGAAAACGCAAGGTGGATTTACTTTGAGCGTCGACGGCGGCAGTTTTACGGATTCGGAAATTGTCGTCTTGTTGGGCGAAAACGGCACCGGGAAAACGACGTTTATTCGTTTAATCGCCGGTTTAATTAAACCCGACGACGAGACCATCGAGTTGCCCGAGTTTAACGTATCCTATAAACCGCAAAAGATTGCGCCAAAGTTTGAAAAAACCGTTCGCGATTTGTTGATGATGAAAATCCGAGACGCGTTTTTGCACCCGCAGTTCATCTCGGACGTCGTGAAACCGATGAACATTGACCCGTTGTTGGACCAATACGTGAAGAACTTGTCCGGTGGTGAATTGCAAAGAGTCGCGTTGACGTTGTGCATGGGCACTCCCGCAGATATTTACCTCATCGATGAACCGTCGGCGTATTTGGACTCCGAACAAAGAGTCTGGACGTCCAAAGTTATCAAAAGGTTTATTTTGCACGCGAAGAAGGCGGCGTTTATTGTCGAGCACGATTTCATCATGGCGACATATCTAGCGGATAAGGTTATCGTGTACACCGGCCAACCAGCGGTAAACGCGACGGCGACGAAACCCCAAGGATTAGTTACTGGTTTGAACCAGTTTTTGAAGGCGTTGGAGATCACCTTTCGCAGAGATCCGACCAATTATCGGCCGAGGATTAATAAAATGGAATCCGTCAAGGATAGAGAACAGAAACAAGCCGGCGATTTCTACTACGTCGGTGAATAAAAGTCAACAACGACAAGAATAGAATTTATATTGATAATAATAGAAAGATATATACCCAGGTACTGGTATTATATGCGGTATATATGAATGCAGTGTATTCGCTCTATCTATTCAAAACTAATCTGCTCTATATAGTATCATTAAGAAGAAGACTTCAACGCTAAGCTGACTTGCGTAGCTTTGGCTGCTATCTTTCGAGAAATTTCATCTATTCTTTCAACCATTTTTTCTAAATCTTTTCCGTTTTCGCTCGTCGTTAACGCTTCAATGGACTCCTCGTGAGCCGATTTTAACTGCTCCAACTCTTTCGCCAACGTTTCCGCCAGCTGCTTCGGTCCTTTATTGTATTGGTGATGACGATGAACGTTGCTCGGTATCTTTGTAAACGCCGCGCGTTTTTGTTGTTGTTTCGCGAGACCTTCACCACCACCCGTCGCGCTCGCGTTGTCCATTGCTCTTTTTGTCAACTGCGCGTTCATTTCCCCGGCTCTTTGTAACGCTCTACGCAACTCGTCTCTTTCTTCCTCCAAGGATTCTTTCTCGTTCGCCAACTCCAACAACGCGTCCCGGACTTTCAAACAGTGCTTTTCCACGGACGCCATTCTCGTGTTCGCCTCTGACTCCTTCGCGAGAACTCGTGCAATTTCCTCGTCTTTTCTGCTTAAACTCGCTCTCGCTTCTTCCTTCACGTCCTCGATGGCGTTCCCGAACGCTACTCTCAACGCCTCGACTCGTTTCGCCATCCCTTTCTCCGTCTCCAACCGTTGTTGCTTTAATTCCACGTTCAACTTCTTCACGGCCAAAGCCATGTCCGCGCTCCGTTCTCTCACAGCCGCGTTCGCTTTCCTACACTCTTCCTCTAAACTTTTGATTTGGTCTTTTCTCTTTTCATTCTCGCTCGTCAGCTGCTCGTTCTCTCTCGTCAGTTTTCCTTCCTTTGCGTCCCTCTCTCTCCTCTCCTTCTCCCATTTCCGTTCCTTCTCCTCCAACGCATTCAAGCACTTCTCTCGTTCGTTTTCCACCTCCAATCGTCGCTCTATGTGTCTTCTCATCTCATCGTCCGCGTCTCTCCGCTCCCCGCTAAACGCCACCGCGGCGTCGTCCAGCGCCCGTTCCGCCCGCTCCGCTCGTCTCGACTCTTTCGCTCGCGACTCTCTCTCCCTCCGTAACTCCGCGTGTACTTCCGAAGTGCTCTGTTCCATCGTCAACTGCCGTATCCGCCTCTCCGTTTCCTCTTTCACCGAATACAGCTCCGACTGCGTCTCTTTCACCACTAATTCGAGCGCATCTCGGTTTGATTCCAACGTTTTCGTTTTCTCGTTCGTTCTTTCCATCTCCTCTTGCATAACTCTCACTTCGCTTCCCATTTTTTCAATCTCTCGAACACATTCATCGTTCTTGATTTTCAAACCTTTCGCGATCGATTCCGCTTTTGACAAATCTCTTTGCAGCAGTTTGTTTCTCTGTTCGGATCGCTCGAAATCCGAGTGTAATTTCAACGCGCGCAATTTGAACAGGTGCGTTTGCCGCGCGAGCAACTCATTATTGGACGTCGTTTCTTCGCCTCTCATTTTTGAATTTTCCCTCTGATTTACTCTTGGTATCTACGTTTGTTATTGCTCTGTTCAAATCGACGACATCACGCGCATACTTTGCAGAGCGTGCAAAAAGTGTGCCCTCGATTTTCTTCTGTGATTCACCTTACAGAAAACACACAGACACACGTGCGCTCCTTTTCTTAATCGTTATTACACGGGGCCTTTTCTTTGTTGTTGTTGTTGTTGTTTTGTTGTGTCAAGTTTGTTGTTGTGCGGTTTTTGAGCTTTCCCTTTAAAGTCCTTTTGTGTCCCTTGTTTTTTAATCACTCCTTTGGTCCATTTTTTTTTTAATTTTTTTCAAATTTCTGCCCAAAAAGCAGCCTGACACAAGGGAGAAAAGACACACAAAAACACCTCTTTGGGATTCCTTTATTCTTATTCTAAATTCTCTCTTTTGTTCTGCGTTTAGGCGCCCTTTGCTTGCGGTGGTTTTGAGATTGAACACATATATATATATACACACACATATAAGATGATGCGCTGCGTTTTTGCGTCTTCTTCTTTTTCTTCTTCCACATGTCTGACGAGTGGTCGTTTTTCCAACGATTCTTCGAAGACGACTGTTGTTCACAAAAACAATCGGAACGTGTTCTCCTTCTCGAATGCGAATCAGAGACGTTTAAGACGAGGAGGAAGAGGTGTATTGGCGTTTCAAAAAGGAGCAGTGGTCTCGTCCTCGTCTGCGAAAGAGCAAGAAGATTACGATCGAAGATTCCAGGAATCCACCAACGCCGGTTTGATGTTAAACGGGAACCGAGCGCCGAGAGGCGGCGATTCCCCACCGGAAGGGAGGTGGAGTTGGACTTTGAACTGGGATTACATGACGTTTGATCGAGAGACGGAGGTACCGATTGAAAACCCATCCGAACAGGAGTTAAAGGAGTGCTCGATGCTTATTGGCTCTTGTCCGAGATCTCCGGGAGATATCGATCGGTTGATCGATGAAGCCGGGGTGGAAGCCATCGTCTGTTTGCAGTGCGAGTTGTGCCACGAGGCGATGGAAATCGATTGGGAACCGATTCGGAAGCGGTGTTTAGAACGGAACGTGGTTATTTTAAGAGTTTCGGTGAGAGATTTTGACCGGTTGGATCAGTCCAGACGGTTGGCGGATATGACCAGGGCGTTCAATTTGTTACACGATGGATTAGGGAGGAAGACGTACGTCCATTGCACGGCGGGGATTAATCGAGCGAGTTTGACTGTTTTGGGGTATTTAACTTTTTGTCGAGGGATGGAGTTGCAAAAAGCGATGAACATTATTCGAACGTGTCGACCTCAGTCGAACCCGTACGAGGTTTCTTGGCAACGCGCGAGGAAGATGCTTTTGAGCGAACGCGTCGAGGACTTATACTTGTACGCGAACACGGACGGCGGAGGGTGTTCGAAAGAGGAAGGAGGGGATTGGATCGCGAGAGATATGGATAAAGCGGAGAGAGGAATTATTCAGCAAATGTTTCAGAGGAGTCTGGAGGTGGATAAAGGTCTCTCACACGCGCTTTTGAATTTGAACCAAGACGGGAAGTGATGAATTAAAAGGATGGACGAATGATGATATGTGGGGACGTTTGAGAGGAGGAAAGACGAATTTTTTGTACAAGAAGAAGCGCGCGTTGTTATTTTGTAAAAGTGTAGCACTCGTTGTAATATCCGAGTGTATTTATGTTGCATTGAATGTTACCGTAAAGCAACTCTCATGAAGTCTCTATGTGCGTGTAGGTATGTTAACGTTTTCAATTAAAATATTATCCTAGCATCGACTCTAAGTCGATATCTTTCGCCGAGAGTACTTTTTTGGCGCCCAACTTTAGAGGTTTCGCGCCGAGTTTCTTCGCGCCTAGACTGACGTGCCCGCCACTGTTCATCGGTCGTCTTTGCGCTGCCGGAGCAGGCGCGGCGAAGGCTTCGTCCATGTCTTCGCTCCCCCATCCATCGCTCGTGGCGCTCGCGTTGCTCATTTTCTTCGCTCCCATGCCGGCAAGAGAACCTCCCGGTCGGGCAGCCGTCGCCGGTCGCGACGACGTGGTGGACATTTTACTCAAACGCGCTCTCGCTTCTTCTTCTTCTTTATCGAATCCAGAGTAGTCGTCGTCGTCGTCGTCCATATCACCCCATCCGTCCGAAGGATTTTTTGTTGTCCCTGCTGGTGCTTGTTCTCGGCTATTAAAATTATTATTGTTATGACTAAGATCTTCCTCACTTCCGAAATTCTTCAACGACGGAGGCGGCTGTTCTTCGTAAATCGGACTGGAGTTGTTGACGTACCCACCGCCTCGAGATTTTACCGCTTGCGCTGGACTCGGGTTTGGCGACGGGTTCGGACTCGCGTTTGGAGTTAAACCGTACAATCTTGGCGGCGGTGCCGAGGACCCGAAACTTTTCGCCGCAAACACCTCGCTGTTCAAATCGATGTTATCGCCGTTGTTTACGCTATCGCTATCGTTGCTACCGACTTGACCAACTGCATTGGCCATCTTGTCAACCGCCCACGATAACATCGATCCAGCTTTGCTCGCTTTCTTCTTCGCTTTCTCGTGCGCTTCGGCTTGTTCCGCTTCTAACATTCTTTGCGCTTCTTCCGGGCCTAATTTCATCGCGTTTGAGTTTCTTCGAAGAATTTCCATGAAGACATTCATAGTCTCAAACGCCTCCTCTCGGACTGATTGCTCGACATCAGTCATTAAAGGCGCAATGGACGGTACGATTCTCGAGGAAAGTTCAACTGGTTCATAATATTGCGTGGTATATTTTAACGCCATCAAACCAGCCTGTCGCGCGTTTGGAAACGCGTCTCTCAACGCCCTCGTAAACGCATTACACAAAACTCTCTTCGCCGTGGATTCCGATAAATACGTCGCCACGTTTCCTAGACAAATCGTCGTGTTTGCTCGAATAGCCGGTTGTTCGTCCACTTGTAACTTAGATAAGTGCTTCAACAAACTCGACCCTAACGTTCGTTGCGTTAATTTCGGCGCCAACAATAACACCGTGCGTAAAGTCAACTCTCTCACAAACGGATCTTGATCGTTAAATCCAGTCGATATCTTATCGTAGATGATTTCATCCGTCATCTTTTCGTCCATCGCGTGGACGTATTTTTGCAGGTGCTCCAACAATGCCACGCGAATTGCTCGGTCTGTTTTGTCGTACAACTTCACGATGGTTGGGATAATTTTCTTCTCGAAGACTTCAACCGGTAAATTTTTCGCCGCTTGCAACATCGGGGTGATGGCTAACGCCGGCGCAGCGCCGAATTCGAGAGCGGAGCATAGTTTTGGTAAGATTTTTCTTTCAACCGTGACCGTTGCCAAACCTTCCATAACTCTCGGTAAGTGTCTGAAAAAATATTCTTTCTCGATGGCGTCTTTCAAGCTCAAGTTGTCGATGAAGGCAATCGTTTCAACCAATTTGTTCTCGAACAAGGTTGAGTTTTCAATCAACTTTTTAGGATTGTATCGTCTCGCCGGTTGACTCCCCAACAACTTTTGATACTCTTTCAATAACACCTTCGGTATGTGTTGAATGTCTCTCAACTGTTCCGCGCTCGTCATCGCCCCGCCGCCGTAAACTTCTCGAATCAAACATCCCAACCCCCACGAGTCGATGGCCCACGGCGGCCCTTCCGGAACGGACTGCCAATCGCCTCTGCGATACTCGTCCGGTTTATACTGATCTGGAACCATATACGCGCCGTGCACGATAGACGCCTGCCCGTTCACCCCTCGTCCAATCTCGTTCAATTCGGAGACTAAATCGAACCCGGCGATTTTCCACTCTAAATTTTCCGTCACGACAATCGAGGACAACCCTATCGCGCCGTGGACTAATCCAACCGCGTTGTTCAAGAACGCAATCCCAGTCGCGACTTCGCGAATGCCCAACGCAAAATATTCGTCTCTCTGATGCGTCCCCTTCGGCACATCTTTCAAGTGATCTTCTAACTGCACGCATTTTTCCTGTTGTTGTTTTTGTTGTCAAGTAGATACCAAAATGAAAATTTTACGACGCCGGGTGAGCGGAAAGTTCGTACCACATCGAGCGCGGGAAGCGAGTACGTCCAACGATCGATTTACGGAATCCTTTTTTCCGTAACAATACAATATTTGGATGATCGAAGAAAAGAGAGCAGAAATCAAAAGAAGAAGATGTTATCGAACGCCGTTCTCGAAAAACAAACAAACATACCGTGACCACGTGAATGGTAATCTCGTTCCCACTCTCGATCTCTAACGTTTCTTTCACTTGCAACACGTTCGGGTGTTTGCACAATTTCAAACGTTTCGCCCCGTTCCTGGCTAACTCTAACGCCACTCGTTCTTTCTCCTTGTCTTTAATCTTGCACGTGAATACAGTCACCACCTCGCCGGTTTCCTGCGATTTGCCCTCGAACGTTTTCCAATGCGAGCCGAACAAAGTTCGCGAGGAGGAGATGATTTCGCCGCCGACGATATCGTGCGCGAGCTTTGGACCGGATTGGAAGAGAGAGCCGATCGCTGATCCGAAGTACGAACTCATCAGTATTGTTTTACGCGTTCTTCTGTTTTTGTGCTCTCTCTCTCGCGCGCGTTGTTCTTCGTGTAAGAGTCGTCGAAGAGTGGAGCAAAAAGGAGTGGAGGAGAATTTTGCGTCGATATTTTAGGGTTTCATACCCTAATAACAAGGTGAGAAGAAAACAGCATCTCACATGTGATTGAATATTACTCTTCATACTACTACTCTCTGATACGTTTAAACGCGTGGCAAGAATAGCACACTAACAATGAGCAGACGAAGAAAGAACCCACACCCTCAGCGCGCGGTGAACGCGAGGACGGTTTTGAAGGCAGAGAAAGAAGAGGAACCTTTGGTGTTGCGTTCGAGGATGATGATTCCTGATGCCGAGGACGAGGACGAGGAGGCAAATCGTCAGATGCGACGAAAAGTTAAAAAAGGGGAGAAAAATTCAAAATCAGCAGAGAGAAGTGTAGCGCGAGGAGAGAGGGAAAATAGAGTAAAGACGATGATACCGCCGAACGCGAACCAAAAACCAGATGAACCTGTACCACGAAAACCAGCGCTCGATGCGACGACGACGATTTCACCTCCTGCTTTGATGCAACAAAAAGTGTCACCCAAAGGAGGAATGCAACTCCCCCCGATACCGCCGCTCCCGGAACACCTCAAAAACGCGGACACGGAAACAAAGTTACTCTATTTCCGGGAGGCAAAACGCGTCTTAATTGAAAAGTGCCGAGAGAATCGGTGCGGGAACGACGAGGTGACCAGGGAGACGCATGGTTTAGGAGAATTCACATCGGGTTGGAAAAGGCCTGGATTACGCGAGTGCACGGCGCAGGAATTCGCGTACGATTTCTTCAAGTTTCACGAGCAACGAGGCGAGTTTGATTACGAAAACGTGTGGGAGTACGTCCTCGTTCGTTCACGTTTGATGTTTTTTATGATTATATACGGTGGTCGACATCGAGAGATGAGATCTTTCTTCTTTGCCCGCGCGTCGTCTCGGCGTCGTCGGCGTCGCCGATGACGCCGCTTGGCGGCATCCAGTTGTCGTCGTCTCGGCGTCGTTTTACTGTTTTCTATGATTTAAAACTGACCAAAAGCGCGTTCTCTCGCGTTCTTCTTACTCTCTCTCTTTCGCTTAACAGTAAACTGGACCGACTCATCTCGCGCTCCGGGAAACCGTTCGATTTGTTAACCTTTTACGGCGAAGTCTGTCGAAGAGGTGGTTTTGGTCGAAACAGGGTCGAGGCAAAGTGCAGATTTTCAATCTCTAAGATCTTTAAAGTCATGTTTAACTACTTCGATCAGCACTCGTACACGGACATCGGGAATAAGCTGTTTGACGTGTACGAGCTCTTTTTTTTACCGTACGAAAGAGCGCACTCACAGGAAGACGTGGCGGAGAAGTGGGAAAACAGAGAAGGCGTGCCGAGAGTGCAAGATATTGCGAATCAGTTTTACTATTTGAGAGAACGGAAGGAGGTGGAGAAGGCGCAAATCGCGATGCATTTGAGACGCGGGAAGAAGTACGATCCGAATTTCGTGCCGATGTTTAGAATGAGCGTCCATCGAAGTTTGTTGTTGGAGGGGGTAGAACAAGAGAAAAACGCAACAAATTGAGCGAGATTTTTGTAAGTCTTGCAATCATCAATACTAGCATAAGAAATTATTAGCGCGGAAATTAGAAGTAGCGTATTTGGGGGAAGCGATGTAAAACTGAGAATCATTTCATACATGTACCTGTGTATGTGCAATAATACTTTTTCTTTTATAAAACAAATCTCGCTAAATCTTTCTTCTTGAGCAAATCTCCAATCGCTTCTTCCACCTCTTTTACATCGATCGTTACCGTACACTTACCGTCCAATCCTTTTTCTTTGTGCTTCCTCGCCTCCTCCGGCGCGTCGAAGCTAATCTTTTCGCATATGCGTTCGACGATGGCGTGTAACCGTCGAGCGCCAATGTTATCGACGTTCGAGTTGATTTCCTCGGACAATTCCGCCATTCTCAAGACTGATTCTTTAGTGAACTCTAAGTTTATGTCCTCAGTTTCCATCAGCGCTCTTTGTTGTCTCAAAATGTTCGCTTTCGGTTCGGTTAAAATCCGATGTAAATCGTCCTTGGTTAAACCTTTCAATTCCACGCGAATGGGTAATCGGCCTTGTAACTCTGCCAACATATCGCTCGGTTTGTTTTGGCTGAACGCACCGGACGCGATGAACAAAATATGGTCTGTAGAAACGTTCCCGTATTTCGTAGAAACAACCGACCCTTCAATGATTGGAAGTAAGTCCCGCTGCACGCCTTCCGAAGAGGCGTCGGCGCCGTGTCGAGAATCCGAACTGGAAACAATCTTATCGATTTCGTCGATGAAGACAATCCCATCGGACTCGACCGCAATCACCGCCTCTTTCGCGATGGCTTCCTGAGTTAGCAATTTATCAAATTCAGCTTCTTCGATGACTGGTTTACACTCGCGCACGGTCATTTTTCTCTTGTTCATGGACGGATGGGAACCTCCCGCGCCTCCCTTCTTGGAAAACATCTTGTCTACTTTAATGACTAACTCGTGGATCGGTAACGGACCAGCCGACGGATCAAACCGAACGCCATCGGGATTTCCACCGGCGCCTTCCGGTAACTCCACTTCAATCAACCGATCGTCTAACGCGCCTTCACGATATAACGCTCGAAACGCCTCCCTCGTTTCCTCCGACGCGCTCTCTCCGCAAACGAAATCCAAAATCTTATTTTCAATCATCTCCGCCACTCTCGATTTAAATCGTTGCTTAAGTTTCGTCTTCGTCAACGTGATCGCGTTATCCATCAAATCTCGAATAATTTGATCCACGTCTCGGCCGTGAAATCCAACCTCCGTAAACTTCGTCGCCTCGACTTTCACGAACGGCGACTCGGTGATCTTCGCCAACCGTCTGGCGATTTCCGTCTTCCCGCATCCCGTCGGCCCAATCATCAAAATATTCTTCGGCACGATTTCGTCTCTCAAATCTTCCGGACACCGGTGTCTACGCCATCGGTTTCTCAGCGCGACCGCCACGGCTCTTTTCGCCGCGTTTTGGCCGACGATGTAATCGTCCAAAAGTTTCACCACTTTCGTCGGCGTCAAGTCGTCCGCCTCCGCGCCGGCGCCGAAAGATAAGTCTCCGGTTAACGATTGTAACGTGATCGGTTCTAAATCGCTCGTTTTCTTCGATTTGATGATTGAATTTGCTGCTGGTGGTGGTTCTGTTGTACTCGTCGTCGTCGCGCTGCTACTGCTATTACTTCCTTTCGCTTTCCCTTCTTTCCCTTTCTTCCTTTCCTCCTCTCCCTCGTCGTCGTCACCGAAATCATCGTCGTCGTCCCCGCTTTTCACCGTATCCGCGCTCGCGCTCGCGAACCCTCTCGATGTCGTCCGAATCGTCCATTTTTTCGTCCTCGCCGAAGAAGGAAAAGTACTAAGGTTTTCCACGAATCTTGTTGATAACGGTCTCACCCCCGAGACGTCGTTTTGATCCAATCTCGTCCTTTGCGACGACGACGATGAAAACGAGGACGCGAAACTACTCACGGGAGAAGAATACGAAGAAGAAACGGACCGAACGACATTTTCGTTTACGCGTGCGGTGGTCGCTCGAAAAGGACGACAACTTTTTACGCTCCTTCTTTTCGCGAGAGAAGAGACGAACGCTTTTCTCATGTTTTTAAATCTCTTCTTTATGAGGGAAAGTTTCCCCATTTTCGAGTGCTCGAAATGTATCCATTTTCTGGCAATGAAGGATCAAAAACGAGAGCGGGGAGGAAGAGGAAACGACGTTTGGGTTGCTTCGATGACGACGACGGTGCGAGAGTTTTAGATGAGTCGTCTCCGTCTCCGAAATCTTCTTTGTGGGAGGTGATCGTGAAGTGGGACGATGTGAGTTTTAAACATGTGCTTCCGAGAATGCATTCGAACGATTTGAAATTCTTGCACGGAGTGAATAGTGAAACGAGAAAGTTGATTAAGAGATCCTCTCGCGCGGGTGATTTGGAAAAGAGGTTTAAATTGAAACAGATGTCGTCGATATCGACTTTGGAAGTTGCGTGGGAGAATAAATCGTTGTGGGCGTGGCGCTGGGATGAAAGATCTTTCTGCTCTCAAGTTGCTCTAACGAATAAACTCGAGTTGCTCAAGTGGGCGCGAGAGGAGAAAAAGTGTGAGTGGAATGCAGGGACGATTAATATGGCCGCACGTCGAGGTAATCTGGAAATGGTAAAGTATTGCGTTGCAAATCGGTGTACTATCACTGCGGATGCTTGTGCAAATGCTGCCAAAAACGGTCATCTCGAGTGCCTCAAATACTTACACGAAGAAGTCCAAGCGCCTTTGAATTCGCCACATCGCCCTGGTCGTACTGCCTCATGGGCGGCTAAAAGTGGTCATCTTCATATACTTGAATATCTTGT
>ERZ651776.3150-NODE-3150-length-16847-cov-5.224389_pt1 | contig 16847 bp, 9 predicted proteins | sample MGYA00514761_ERZ651776 | MGnify/ENA metagenome assembly ERZ651776 | reverse complement strand
CTCCTTTGCATATTTGACTCCCACCAAAATCCTTGCACTGATTATGTCGACACCCGTGATGGCATATTGATGCCCCTCCACAATCTTTGCACTGATTGCGTCGACGACAGTGCTCGCATATTGATCCCCCTCCACATTCCTTGCACCTTCTGTGTTGACGACCGTGCTCGCATATTGATCCCCCTCCACATTCCTTGCACTTCTTGCGTTGACGCATTTTTTACTCCCTTTGCATTCCTTGCACCTACTGCGTATACGACCGTGCTCGCATACTGATGCCCCTCCACACTCCCTGCACTGACTGCGTTGACGACCGTGCTCGCATACTTGACTCCCTCCACATTCCGCGCAGTGACTGCGTTCACGACCGTGCTCGCATACTTGACTCCCTCCACAATCCCTGCACATACTGCGTCGACGACCGTGCTCGCATATCCCTTTACCAGGGCACAGCTTGCAATAGTAACCATTCTTTGCTTTCCCATGCACACATTTCCCCTTCTGCCTGCGAACTTTTGATGCTGTTTTTACTTTCTTTACGGCGTCAAGTTTGGTTCTGGCCATACTGTGCAGTAGCTGAGAAGGCTGTAGCAGAGGAGGAAAGTAAGGCGGTTACAAAACTACGTTTGTTTAAGCCTGACATTACCCAAAAAGTCAGAGAGAAGGCAAATGGAAAAATATTGGTTAATCGTATTGGCCGCCAACAGACAGTAATATAGCGTGCATAGGTCCAACACGATCGACATCATCCTTGGCATCACCCTCACTGCACTTCTTTCCTTGCTCTCCTTCCCCCGAAATGAAGTCTGGTCAGGGCACCGTCTTGCCTGATGATATCGGCGCGATCGCTCCCTCCACCTCCTTAGTTTTAGCCCCTGCCACTCCTCCTTTTCCTACCACAATCAGTTCCAAGAATTCCACCACGACAGCGTCAGCGTCAGTCTGCTCCCTCCAGACGGCCGGTATAGAAGAAGCGGGCAGAACGGTTGTCAACGTAAACGGCAATTTCTCGACAGCAAAGCCCGCAACAGCAAAGCCCGCAACTGCAAAGCCCGCGACAGCAAAGCCCGCAACAGCAAAGCCCGCCCCAGTGGATCCAGTGCGAACTGTTTCCCCTCCCTTGGGGTACTCTCCTTCTGAAAATGGCAATGGTGAAATCAAGGACATTGAGTCTGGTCCCCGGAAGCAGTACAGTCAGTATAGTGAAGAGCTGGTACCGTTGCCGCCACCGACGAGGGAGGTGGATGCTGATGCGTCGGTGGATGCTGTTGAGGCTGATGCTGACAAGATGGAGGTTGATGGGGCCAATGTTGTTGATGGTTTAAGTGATGATTTAAGCGCTTTTCTTCAGGGCGATGAGCTGAAGAAGCGGGCCATCGGAGGCGAAGGCGAAGGCGAAGGCGAAGGCGCAGAGACTGCTTCATCCACTGAAAATGCTTCATCCACTGATGCTTCATCCACTGAAAATGCAGCGAAAAAAAGAAGGACATTACAGACATTACAGACAGTACAGGCAGGTGGAGTAAAAACTGGAGCGCCGGCATCAGTTGAAATTGAAACACCAGCAACAGCCCCGGAAACAGCCCCGGTACGGCGAACGATGCCCAGCAGGAGTAGCAAGACCAATGCAAAAGTGAAATTGGAGGGTTGGCAATTTGACCACGACGATTATTACTGGGAATCCGACGATCAAGGCTCGGCAAAAGGGGCCACAAAAAGAAAGAAAGAAACGTCGGAAGCGTCAAATAACCAAGAGAAGGCAACTGAACATTCGGGACGTTCGGGACGGTCGCGGCGACGACCAAATAATCAAGAAAACTATCGCAGAAAAACGAACAGGAAGAGCAAAACCGCTGCCAGGAAGAGCATATCCGATTATTCAGCTTTCGTTGACGTTGACGATGACTTTTACTTCGACTTGGACGAATTCTCAGACGACGGCGTCGACAAAGGCAATAATGAGACGGATAGAGGCCCTGGAAAACGGTCACCAGATTTCTATTTGGTCGGTTGGAACGTCTTCGAAGATGATGGACACGGCAAGGGTGTCTTTCAAGCTCCTGCAATGCCAGGGACAACGTTCAGGTGTAGTTTTGATACTCGAGGAGGAGCGCGGGCTTACGACAGAATCATGGCTGGCAAGGTTCGTGGAGTGACCAGTATGGGCGTGTTGCTGGATGTCGGGAATGTATCTGAGAGGCTTTGTATCGCTGAGGCTGAGGCTGGAGCTGAGGCTGGGGCTGCGGCTGGGGCTGCGGCTGCGGCTGCGGCTGGGGCTGAGGCTACGGCTGTGTCCATTGCAGAAGAGCAAACTATAGTGTCGAACGGGAATGATAATCGTCCTCAAGTACTTCTTTCAAGCCTTAAGAAGACAGAAAGAAAAGGGAAAAGAGTCATTACTGAGAAGCAAGAGAAAGGCGTATGTACTGGATCTAATGGGTCTTGGACGATTGTAGCGATTGAGACTCCAGGCGGTACTACTACAAAAAACCTATTTGGCACCAAATTGTATCTTGATCCAAATTTTGATACAAATTTTGAATCCACTAATTCCAAGAATCGAAGAGATTCAAATATGAAGATGAACCAAACTGTAGTGAAGAAGAAGGACGTTCCGAAGAAGGTCGTTCGGCAGACTGAGCTTTTCCGTACTTGCCATGATCTGGAGTATCGTGTGAGCGGGACAGTGTTTCCATCTTCTTTGCTTTCTTTCGGCTCCATTTTGTCTATTTTATCGCCGTCTTCCATCATTGTGTACGACAAGACCCATTTGAAAGTTCCTCACAGTGATCAGCCCGACTATGTCCACCGGAAAGATAAGGTCAAGGTCACCTGTACCCCTGGACAGCTAATTGTCTTCGACGCTGCTTTGGTTCACCGCGGCTTGGGTAGGGAAGGCGACAATTACTATGTTGACCCTACCAGCACCCCAGTGGACCCTACCAGTACCCCAGTGAAGAATACGAGAAAACGAGTGAAAATGCTTTGCGATGGCTGCAATCCAGATTCCAACCGCGACTTGACAGTTGTAAGCGATCTGAAGACGTCGCGTTTTAGGTTTTGCCCCCTTTGTAGAGAAAAGCTGGACACCATTCGAGGCCATTTCTATCTCGAAGGCTTGAAGAAGGGGGAGAAGACCCGCAAGCAGGCATCTCGTACCTTCGGGACTCGTGGGGACATGAACATCATCGAATGTGGGCCGGATTGCAAACTTTGCGGTCCAGACATCGATGCTGAGCCAGAGGAGATCTTCATGACGAACGAGCCAACCGAGAATAAAGGTAGAAATGGTCGTCCATACATCGCTGGAGGAAATCTTAAGGAGCGCGGCTGGGTAGTGATTGACCTCGCAGACAAGAACATCTGCGACCTGAAGGAACTCTATTCACTCCCTGAGGCCATATGGTCCAAGATCTTCAACACTGATGGTCTTAAGAATCCACGGCCTGGGTTTCGCCGTCAGTGTGAACTCAACGCCATTCCAGCCCTGAGCGAGATTGCTAGAATCGTGAAGGAGAAAGCAGTGCCGATCATCGAGAAAATCTCGTGTACCAATATCACTTTGAAAGATCCAGTGCTCTTGAGGACTGATTTCAACACAGACGAGCAAGACGCACATCGAGACTGGCCAAGGCGCCTAATGTTCGAGAATTAAGAATCTTGAAGTTTCACTCGTTTTGCCTGCATAGTTTGCATAGTTTTGGAAGTAGCCTTCGTAGATTTTGGTATTATTTTTTACCAGAGTAGCTTAATTTAAAAGGAAAAGGGTTTTTGTTGAGAGAGTGCTGCCCCACAAGTCACAGCTTCGTTTTAATTCAAAAAAACGTTCTTGTGCATTTATTCCTTCTTCTTCAGTTCTATCTTATGCGTCTTCGTTGTTACTAATGGAATCCCAATTATCGTTTTACGGGAGTAAGAAACATACTCGTCACCATACTCCCCAACGAGCTTTCCCTCCTCAAAAGGAATCCTCGCTTTGAAGAATTTCCACCCAGCCCACCAATATCCAACAAAACACACCCAATTTCCAAGCATTAATTGGCTACCGATACTCCAGTAAAACCAGCCAAAGTATGAGGGATGTCGAAATTTGCTGTAAATTCCTGTTGTGATAAGCTTGTGGTTTGCTGTCTTTTGAGTGCGAATCATGTGATTAAAATTCGAACCACACTGCCATATTGCCGTTTCGCGGATAATTAATCCGGTGAATGTCATCAAACTGGATATTTCATGTTAGCGGACAACCAGCAACAGTAATAACAACAGTAAAGACGGCAAAGAGGGCAACTACTTACCAACCAAAGCACATTGACAATTTTGGCAGGCACCAATCCTGAAACAGATTATATCGCACCCAGAACTCAATGACGCTAGCCAATGCAGCGGCAGTGTACGAAACAGAATGGTCGACAAGAAAACTCGTCGAGCTGGCGTCAGTGGGGTTGCGCAGCAGCGTGATGAAGAACTCAAGAAGGTGGAAGGAGGTCAGTGATATCACATACAGATGCCAAAATAGTATCGGATCCGACAATATTCCCGATGATGTGCTAAATTTCCATGCTAAACTTGTCAGAGATGACGAAAGGATTCCCGATAAAATTGTTGATAGTACTGCTATCCTACCCATTGATCGTGTCGAGATAAAATGCGGATGACGGCAGTCTGAAAATGACAGGAAATTCTGTATGGAAGTGAATGTCTTCATAGTAGGAGATCTTAGATCCTAAGGAGTTGTCGTTTGTGGTGGATCGCCGTTCGTAGAAGGTGATTGGAGTTAATGAGAGGTGATTGGAGGTATCGGATTGACACCACCTGCCGATGCTGAGGAGAACGACCTTCCAGACTATTTTGAGGGGGAATTAAATCTATGACGAGGTAACAAGAAGTTTGAAAAAGGCCAAAATCTCTTTTTTTAATCCTCAAAATAATCCTGAAAAATTTGGTCTGGGGACGTTGCCGAAGTTCATATTCAAACAAATCTGCTGCCATTCTCACCCCATTTGTCTATAAAAGACACTCGATATTTCTTCTCAAGTACCACCATCCTATCACAGATGTCCTCTGAAAAGCTCCGCGCGAGCATTCTCGATGCGGTGGAGGAAACTTCGGTAGCCAAAACCTTCGTTCTGCTTTGGGGGACGAGTCGCGCCAAGCACGCTAATATCACGTGAGTTATTGAGTTTAACGGACTGGGGAAGTGTTTGGTGGGGCACTTGTGCCTGTCGCCGTGGTGTACTATCCTTATTGCTTCTAACCCTTCATTCAAATAACGAACCGCCGCTTCGCAGTGAACAAATTGCCTCGATGAGTAAGAAAGACTGCAAGCGGTTCGTAGTAGGCGCACAATCGATCCTGGATACGATTGTGAGTGCCGAATCGTTCATTCCCGAGTCTCTCTTTGCCGATGGCAATGAGAGTGATGACAACAACAATGATGAGGTGAGTGCTGGTTTTTGTTTGCTGTTTGCTGTTTCTTTCCCATCTTACACTGACTTTCCTCTGATAAACCCCCCCCGGTTCTCCTCTTTGCAGGTTGTTCCCGATGCCAATTCGTCTGAGGCGCTCCGTTTCATGAAGATCCTGGCGGAAATTGTGGAATCCTACGTTGCTACCAACATGTCATCCCTTCAGTCAGCAAGTTTCAATGCTGGTACATTGGAGGCGAATCTGCTCACCTTGGCCGAGACGCTGAACGGCACACTGATGGAGTTGCATACGTGCGGAAAGGATGGAGTCGACTGCCAGAATGGGGTCATGACTATGTGCGAGGCATGGTGGAACGCTGCTCTTGTTGGCAAGGTGAGAATTATAAATGGTGGACTAGACTGGCTGGACTGGCTCGTCAAGATATAAAATAAACCCCACTCGCAAAACCCACTCGCAAAACCCACTCGCAATGACGAACCTGATCTAACCACGCAAATACTGCCAAAAAAATCTTTTACGACTATGTCAACAACGCACAGGAAACTCTCGCTACCACAGCCTTGCTCCCACTTTTGGTTGCCCGCACTCTGGACAGTGATGGCATGGTTGGGGACATCAAGCGTCTCTTCAATTTGAAGGATGCGATGAAGCTCCTTGATTTTGCGGACGAGTCGACGTCTTTCTTGAAGGGTCTCCTGCTAAAGACACCTTCGTCTCCCTTGTACCTTAAGAATTCCGAGGGGAAGAAGTGGATCGTCTTCTTGCTGTCGCTGGATGCGGACTTCGTCGAGGATTTGTCCAAGGCCATCAAAGTGCAAATTCCGAACGCGAAGAAGCAAGTCCTGAAAGGATACGGAGAGTGCTACTTGCGCGCATGGAAGAGTGCTGAGAAGGACTCAGAGGCGCGCACTGCCATCGAGGACAAGGTTTTCCAGCCTTTGATGGAGGGTGCCCTCCTTTGTGCGAACGCCGCCTTGCAGTCGAATATCTTGACCGTCCTCCACCCTCTTCATGAAGCCAAGAAGGGCCCTGATGTCGACGCTCTCCTCTACAAACTCTACGGTCCGTTGCTCTGGCGCTCGCTGAAAGCTGCCAACCCAATGGTGCGGATGAACTCCCTGTCTGTCTTTTCGGACACCTTCCCTCTCCGCGACCCAGCGGATAAAACGGAAGTTCAGAATGCTGCGGTCCTCAAGGGATTGAAATTGCTGGAGGAACTTCTCCTCGATACGAACCCATCGGTTCGTGTTGCGGCTGCCGATGCTGTTGGCCGCACTCTTGGCACCTTCTGGAACATGGTTCCTACCGATAGCATTCGCTCCCTACTAAATATTCTGTGCACGAAGCACGCGTGCGACTCAACAAGCACCGCTGTTCGCGTGGGTGTGATCAACTGCATGATGATTATCTTGGAGAACCCGGACTCCCACGCCCTTCTCCGTCCTCTTCTGCCTCACCTCAAGAACCTCATCCACGACAATGTCGAAAAGGTCCGCCTGGCGATGGTGAAGCTTTTGCTTCGGGTGAAGAAGATCCGCGGAATTCGCTTCTACCACGTCGTCACAGTTGAACACCTTAAAGCCCGAATCGCTTCCGAGAGTGATAACATCAATGGCCCAGTCGCGGTGGCTCTGACAGAGCTTTTCATGAGCAGCTATTTCCCAGAAGAAACAGATGCCACCGAGCAGATCAACAGGACAATGTCCTTTCTCCGCGATACCCCTAAGGCGGCTCGCGTTTTCTTCAGCAACCTCGCCGCACACAAGTCCACTGGCCACGTCGCCAAGTTCAGCGTCATGTTACTCAAGGTTCTTGACAACGCTGTATTGATGGAGAAGCAAAAGAAGGAGGACAAGGCCAAGTCAGGCTCTAAGACCTCAGATAAGAAGAGGGGGAGGCAATCAGCGTCCAAAGAGGCTGAAGAGCCTGAAGAGGGAATCTCGGCAGAAGAGACGTCTCTTATGGCTGAGATCGTCGAGACCATCTCGGTTTTGTGGGAATCGATTCGCAGCAAGCTATCCATGCCCTCCCACAGTGACAGCAAGAAATACCTGCTCGATGCCTTCGGCGGTAGCGTGCTCACAGACGTGCACGTGCACTTTGAACACAAATCCATATCCGCACTAAAGTACATAAACGAGCTCAAGAAGGACGATAGCGATGCTGAATACCTGAATGAGCACAACCACGAGTTCAGGCACTCCCAGCGCTGCTCATACGCTATCATGGGTATTGCCGGCATGATGCCCGCCTCTGCTGTCACAGGACTAACTAATAGCCTCATCAAAAAAATCACTGAGACTGCCAAAAAGTCTGCAGAGGTGCGCCGCAGCTCATTGGACGGTGAGGAAGAGGAGGAGGAATTTGACTACAACTTGACTCCCCATGTTGCTCTGCTGTGCTTGTGGGGCAAGACGGATGATGTGTGCTCCTGCCTGGCTAAGTCGATCCGAAAGGCATTCGTGGATGGGGAAGACGGGCCAGAGCTTGAGGAGCCTGTGAAGAAAAACAGTAAGAAGAACTCAAAGAAGAGGAAGCAGACGGAAGTCAGCAAGCCCAGTAAGAATTCTTCCCTGCCAGACATCAACTCACAGTCCGCCTTGGTTATCTTGACGACCATTATGGCTGGAAAAGACGCGAGCAGCAAGTCCGCTCGGTCTGAGATCATTTCAAACGGCCCGGCATGTGAGCAGCTTGAGTCGGCCCTCGAAACGGCCCGAGTGATGGCCGAGCGAATGATGTCTGTAAACAATGTCGGCCTCATCACTAATGAGGACATCGGCAACGTGGTGGCGGCCTGCGAGATCTACGGTAGGATGTCGTTGCACAGGGAAGCAGCTCTGGCCGGTGATAAGGAGCTCCAGTTCAACCCTCAGGCCCGAGGACTCTTAACTTGGCTGTCGGATCGTGTCTTCAGTGTTTTGACCGCCAAAAACACCAAAAACAGCGGCGTTACTATTGTCGGTGGAAGCGATGTTACTCCTGCAAAAAACAAAAACTCTACGCCAGAATCTCCTGGATTCGGAGATTTGCTATCTCCTATCGCCAAAGAGCCCTCTGGCAAGAGAAACAAGACGACCAGTGGAGGGGGGGAGATGCAGCTCTACGCCAAGGCTATGGCCACTGCTCTGCTCAAGACAGGTTTAGTCCTATTCAGCGAGTGGCTAGTGTGCGGGGTCAAGAGCGCCGCAACGGAGATTGGCAACAAGATCGAGAAGTGGGCGGTCCTTCTCCATGGAACTGGAGACAACATCGACTACAAGGGTAACCTGTACCTCGCTTTCTGCAAGCTCATCCTGCAGCTTTTCAAGTGCGAAGAGGGGCAACGCAGCGGGGCTAAGGCGTTCAAACAACTGCTCCGAGTCGAGAAAATGGATGACAACGAAAAAAAACTGCTAAAGAGGCTCGCTGCCAGCATTATGTGTATGAAAGACAAGAACTGCGGGTCTTTAGTGCTCATCCAGGGTGTTTTGTCCGAGTGCAATAACGACGGCGGGAGTGCCAAGAAAGTTTTGCCTAAGACTGTGAACGAACTTCTCGATGATAATTGTGCCGATGGCGCGAGGGTCGTGATGGAGCTCATTGTTGGCAGCGGCAACGCCTGCAAGGAGCTGGCCACATTTTTGTTCAAGGAGATCAAGAAAATGGATGAGGACGAGAAATCCTTGAACTTCGAGCAAAGAGTTATCGGATGCATTTTCCATTGCGGTAACAAGAATGCTCAATTCGAAATTGCGAAAGTTCTTAATTACTATGAGGGGGGGAGCAAGGACGAGAGCGAGAGCTTGATGAGTGAGCAGGTCAAGGCATTGGCACGATAGTTTTGGTTCTTTGTGAAGGGGAGGGGAGGGGAGGGGAGGGGCGGTCTGTCAGGGTGTGTCAAAGGAAAATTAGTTAATTGAATAATGCAAAAGAAATGAATGGGCTGTTGGTTTGCAGCAAAAACCTTTACGGACAATATTATCAATTACAAGCTCAAATTTCGCCTGGCGGTAGATTCAGCGTCCTCATTGTCTTCATCACCATCGTCATCATTGTGGATTTTCTGGCTGCTTCTATTCTCCGAGTCACAGTCGGTTTTCTTGGCGCGCTTTGCCGCTGGCGGTGGAGTCTTCGCGTTCGCATTCGAGTTGCCATTTGAGTTCGAATTCGAATTCGAATTCGATCTTTTCAGACCGCTGTTCGCCTTGACTATATTCAGAGTGTTACGCTGCTTTCCCTTCTTGCTTTTGTAGCGAGGGTGATCTTCATCGTCGTCATGTTGACTCAGACTGACCTGGTTGGTTCTGCTCGGCTTTGGGCTAGGAGAGAGGGTCTCAACTACCAATGTTTGACTGTTATCCTCGTCGTCGAAATATTCGTCTTGCGAATACTGGGACTGGGATAACTGCGATGTCTGTGATTCTTGTGACATAAGCTCTGATCCGTCCTCTAGGCTTTCAGCGCTTTCTCTCTTCATGTCACCTAACACCCGATGAAAGCTGTCGCAGGCGAGACGACACTTTCCGTGGTCCTTGACAAAAAGCCGAATGTTCTTCTCCTGAAAGATTTTCGGAATGTGAGCCGCGTACATTATTGCCTTTAACTGTTTTGCTTCTGGCAGGTCTTCCAATTGATTGTTGATTTTGCTCAGTTCTGTCTTGGATAAGAATCGCATTAAGTTCACAGGATTTTTGTCCTTCATTCCGTGGTGGATTTTGTTCTGCTCAATTATCAAGTCGTCATATTCGAGGGCAGCGTCGTGTATTTGGGTTGTGTCTTCGATATCATCGCTGTCGTGGCCATTCGTCTGGCTTTTCCGCTTCTCTCTTTGTTCGGCGACAATGTCTTCGCTTGCTTTCACAATGCGCCACAGGATTTTGTCCGGATTCCAGCCATCCCAAATATGTTTAAACGTGTCTTTATTCATTTCTGCTTCGTTATTGCTGCAGATTAGGCAACACTTGTAAAGGTCACGGCATCGCAGTCTCTTGAGCAATGCTTGCGCCTCGGCCAAGTTCTCGTCCTCTGAGTTCTCAATGACATCCAAGATGCCGTCCTTCAGACGCAAGTAGCTCTCGGGATCCTCAAACGCTGTCGATATTCTCTTGAATTCACCTTTGACTCTGGTCGGAATTTTTATGAAGTCGTTAGCAGCAGTAAGAATGTCGCACACCATAAATTCTACCGCCTTGACAGTTTTGTGTGTATAGACTGAGCTGTGCATGCTGAATCGCCACTTGAAAAATTCCATAGCCTTTGTCACAATTTTCTCTGGCCAGCACACCATGTAGTGCAAATTGAGTTTAGGTTTAGGTTTTTCGCCGTCAAAGTTAGTCTCAGCACTCTCTTGGTGAGAGCGTCTCGACAAGCACCATTTGCACTTGTCTGGGCGGGGACAACGACCCTTAGCAACAAAACTCTCCTCAAGCAAGATACTGCTATCATATTTGGTTGCCTTGCACCGCACCCCGTCCCGAACAAAGTAATCCATTTTATCCACATCCAATCCGTTGTGGCGGTTGGACACAATGTCATAGAGAAATTCCTTCTCTGTGTCTCTTCCAATGAAACGATCCTTACTGATAGTTTCCCCAGTGATGCACTCCTTGATGAAAATTATGTCGCGGGTTGTTATAGGAGAGAATTTACCGCTGTTCTTTCTGTCTGGTACTCCAAATTTTTCAGCTCTATACCCGTCTCCGATCTGCTCAAGAGGTTTATTGATTTCAGATAAAATGAACTTCATCTTTTCCTTCTCAGCGTCATCACCATCGTCTAGTTCATCCTCATTCACATGATCAACCCCATTGTCGTTGTCATTCCCATCACCGACGCTGGCTAGTTTCTTTCGTGGCTTCTTTGTCGACTTCACATCCCCCTTGCCCTTCCCCAAGAGCTCCTCGATTCCAATATTTTCGTCAAAGACGTCCATTCTAGCCTTCAACCCCAATTCTTTCAAAACCTGATCAATCATCATCAGACTCCCTTGCTCGTGAGTCCAGTTGGAGGTGGGGTTTACTCTTTCTTTGAAGGCTCCGTCGTAAACGTGTGAGAATGGACCATGGCCAAGGTCGTGACAAAGACCGGCAAGCTTCACGCAGATTATGTCTTTTTCAGTAATTTTCAGCTGAGGCTGCTTGTCTTTCAGCGAACGTGCCATCTTCTCTGCAAGGTGTGCGACGCCGAGAGAGTGCTCAAATCGATCGTGCTTTGCATTTATGTACACATATTCGGCGAACCCCAGCTGTCGAAGAGACCGGAGGCGTTGGAGGGGGGCAGTTTTAAGAAATGCTTGAGTAAGCGGATCAAGTGATATTGAAGAGTGGATGTTATCGTTTGTACGAATTGTCGCAGCCGGTAGATCCCAAAAAGTGAATAATCGCTCAGGTGCGTCAGGTGGGCCAAGGGTACTGCAATGGGATTTGGATTTGGAAGGCAGCGGCGTGCTCAAATCCATTTTGGACCGAAAATTGAGTAATATAAGTTAACTTGGGAAAATCTCGGGTCTAGACTGATTCTTCAATACTTTGTTGGTGTGGGTGAGGGCGCTAAAAAAGAATCAAAGTGATGAGAGAGGTGTCAAAGGAAAAATAAAAAATAAACAAAACGAGAAAATCCAACGACTTTTTAATCCTCGACATTGGGATAATGAGGCGTGCCATTTTCAGTCAGGTTCGGTGCTTTAGCGCTGTCAGTTCACCTCCCGCTGGTCCCGCTGGTCCCGCTGGTCTATTTGGACTGAATTTGTACCAACCATCAGACTTTCCCCGTCTTGCTAATGAGGCAATAGAGAAGTCCAACTCTCTTAGGACAAATCTGGCATCACAGTCAAGTTCGACGATACAAACTCTGTACGACTTGGACGAAATTAGCAACACTGTTTGCTCAGTGATTGATTCTGCGGAGCTGTGCCGATGCGTTCATAGCGACGCTGATTGGCGAGATGCAGCTGGGTCTGCGTTCTCAATTCTGAGCCGGTACATTGCTGAACTTAATGGCGACGAGAACCTGTACCGGAGCGCAGTCGGTACGCTGCCTTTGCAGGGTGTGATGAATGAGGAGGAGAGGAGAATGTCGCTTGCCATGAAGAGGGAGTTTGAGAGGGAGGGAATTCACTTGCCAAAGGCAGAGAGAGAGAAGATGATGTCGTTGTTGGGAGAGTTGACGGAGGCAGAGACTGAGTTCAGCAACAATATCGTTTCTAAGAGGTCACTTTACCAGCTTCCACTGGAGAGTGCGGCTAAGTCGATGTTCCCCTCTGATTTGCTGGCACAAATTCCGCAGAACAACGTTGTGGGCGGTAATAACGGCGGAAACAACGGCAACGGAGGGATTTACGTGACAACCGATGCCTTTTTCGTCAACAACATCCTCCGATACGATCCTTCGCCTTCCTCTCGCCGAGAGGCGTATTTGAACACCTACTCGAGCGTCCCCGAGAACTTGGAGGTTCTGGAAATCATGCAAAGGAAGAGGTGGGAAATCAGCGGGATGCTCGGTTTCAAAAGCTTCGCGGAGAAAGCAGGGCAGGGGGGGATGGCAGGGGGGAGCGAGGCGGTCGACCGCTTCCTTTCGGCCGTCAGTAGGGGGGTTTCTGGGAGGTGGAAACAAGAGATGGAAATTTTGAGGGACATCAAGGCAAGAGATGGAGATAACGATAACGGTAACGGTAACGGTAACGGTAACGGTAACGGAGGAGAGTTGGAGCCCTGGGACTTGCTCTACTATCGAAGGTTGGCGGGAGAGGGGAGAGGGGCTGATTGGGGGTTGGAGTTCGCCGAGCATTTCAGCTTGTCGAACTGTCTCGATGGGCTGGGGATGCTTACAAGGAAGCTTTTTGGAATTGAGCTGGAGAGACGTGAAATGGCACCAGGTGAAACCTGGGCTGGCAGTGAAGTCAAAAAAATTGTCTTGAGAGCCGAAGAGGGAGAGGAACTCGGGACCATCTATTTGGACTTGTCACCTAGACAAAACAAGTTCCAGGGGGCTGCTCACTTCACCATACGGTGCGGTTGTCGCGGAAGGGAGTCGCAGCAGCAGCAGCAAGGAACACTGACAAAGCCACAGCAACAGCAACAGCAACAGCAACAGCAACAGCAACAACAACAGCAACAGCAACAGCAACAACAACAGCAGCAACAACAACAACAGCAACTTCCCATCGTTGCTCTGGTTTGTAACTTCAGCGGCAATCACCTGCATCCCAACGAAGTAAAAACTCTATTCCACGAATTTGGTCATGCACTCCACTCGCTGCTCAGTCTCACCTCGTTTCAACATTTATCAGGAACTCGGGGACCAACCGACTTTGTGGAAATGCCCTCTCATCTTCTGGAGCACTTCTGCGAGGACTGGGATTTCTGCAAGCACTGGGCTGTGGATCAGAGCGGTCGAAGCGTCAGCAGAGAGAGTGTTGATAGTGTGCGGGAACAAAAAAACATGTTCAAGGGGTTGGACATGATGACGCAGGTGGTGTACTCGCGCTTCGACCAGATGATATTCGGTGAGAGGGGAAATGAGGTGGACTCCACCAGGGCATTTGCGGACGCGCACCGAATGTACAACGTTCCTCACGTCGATGGCACCTTCTGGCACGCCAGCCAATTCAGCCACTTGGTCACATACGGCGGAACTTACTATTCCTACCTGTGGTGCCAAAGAATGAGCCAGGTCATTTACGAGGAAAAGTTCCACAAGAAAAAAGGAGAGGACTTGAGAGCTGCGGGGGAGGATTATTGGAAGAGTGTGCTGCGACACGGTGGTAGCAAGGATCCGTTTGTCATGGTCAAGGATTTTATTGGGAAGGACGTCGATTTCTTGCAGTGATATTATCTTGCAGTGATATCTTGCAGTGATATCTTGCAGTGATATCTTGCAGTGATATCTTGCAGTGATATCGTGCAGTGATAGAGTGCGTGTGCTTGTCAAGCGTAGACAAAAATTATAGAAGAAGTTTTTTGGCTTTTTTTCCTCTTCGAGAACCATCCATCGTTAAAACACTTTCACCTTAAACACAAAACACTTTCACCTTCCAATTGTGTATGCGAGCGTTATTCGCGTTAAAAGGGCGTTATTGTTGACTGCGACTGTGGGCAGAGGTTGAGGTTGAGTTAGGTGAAGATGGAATTAATTGTATCGTTTGTCTTTCGGCATCGTCTAGCACATCGGCGTCGCTAACATCACTAGCAATCAATGGAAAACCTGAAAAAAACCAAACTGACAAACTGACCAAACTCTCGACACTCGACAATGGGGAAAAGAATCTTTCTTTTTAAGACAAAAGAATAAAATAGGTTGAAATATTTCAGAATCGGGTGACAATCGGTATATCTGGTCGTCATGAAGGTTGATGCAGTCCGTAGTGAAGATAGCACTGACTTCAGAAAAGCTTCCGTACAATCAGTCCCAGAGCAGCTTGTTGATGAGCATCCACTAAGTCAGTTAGATGTCTATCCTTACCACATGAGCGTGAGACGGCAGACATCGAAAAGAAGCGGGGCACTGTCGGTTATTGCCGGGTTGTCTCTGGCGGTGGCAATTTATATATACTCGGGCATGCTGCTGGAGGCATGGAGAAGTGAACCAAGCGCTTACTCGATCTCAAGACACTTGGTGCCGAGAGAAGATTCCATTGATTTGCTGCCTGATATAGGTTTTACATTAAACGTTGATCATCAAACCTTCTACAACGAGAGCTTCTTCAGATGGTCATTTAATCAGAGGGGCATCTTTGATGGTGATTTGTCACCCAAGCCTCGCCTGAAAATTCCTATCCCCACGGAGGATACTCTAATTGGTAACCCAAAAATTTTCGAAGAGGGGGAAATTGGGCGACACCAGGCACACAGAATGATCGTGGGATGGAAGGACGATGATGCAGGTTTCCAGGGGCCCAGCATCAATGGAGAATACAGTGATCACGAATATTATTATGTTGAGGCAGTGTTGGAACCTTGTAAATTCTACAAGCCGGGTACTTTCGAAGGGACATGTGCTAGCGATAATGAGCTGGCCGACTTCTTGGCAAGTAATGACGTAGAGGTTTCCGTCTCATATAAGGGCATCCCCTCATTCGGTCAAGATCCCACTTGGAATGACATAATTTTCATTAATCTTGAAGACAAGTGGCTAGGCACGGAAATTTACTGGAGTCACGTCAATGCGCAGAGAAACAATTGGCTCAACATTGAAGAGAATGAGGTTTGGCTCGAGTTCACCCGATTTTACACAAGAAGAGCTGACAAAATTCATCATGAAGATGAAATAATGAAATTCTATTTCAGGGAGGACAACAAAAGCGTGGAGCAGGTTGAAGATAGTTTCAATGCATTGAATTTTATGGAAGGAATTGGCAGCATCTGGACTTTCATCGGCCTCACTATCGGCGCAGTCGCTTACAACATCAACAGGTCTTTGAATGATGAAAATGTTGAAAACACATTCAAAAGGTTCGGCCACGCCTCAACAGCAAAAAAACACTTCGACAAGTTGCAGAAAAGCAGCCCCGATTACTGGAACAAAGAGCGAGACTTGTTACAGCTCCTCATGCAAGACCACTACGCCAGCCAAACGGCACTACAAAAGACGATCATTCAACAGATGAAAGAAAAGTAGACTACAACTGAGATTACAACAGCAGATTTTTCTTCAACGTCTTATTGATCAGGACATCCGTCGCACCTTCTCTACCACTAGAGATGTGACAGGGATCCTCGATTTACCCGAAGACTCCACCCCCTCTGTTATCCAACGCCATTTTTATGGAGAGAACAACATCTCAACAGTGCTCGCAAATGTCAAATCTTCGGACGGAACATGGACACGGTGGTGCATCAAGCCATTGCGAAGGGTCCTGAAATGTTTAAACTTACCCATCGCATGTCTTCCCAATCTCAACCCAAGCCTCGCCAACTTTGGCGATGGTGTAGGCGCGAAGGTGCATGGAATCCCCATTGAAAGTAACATCGAAAATCTTACCCAAACGCTCACAAAGAAATCGACCTAGACAATAAACACACACACCCGTTAATAACGCCATCTTTAACCCTAACACAACAACTAAAAAATTGATGTTTCGTTTACTTAAATACATTTTTGTAATACAATTTTCTTTTATTAATTATTAAAGTAATAATATAAATTTAATAGTTCTTTAATTCAAAAATAGTTTTTCAAATAATTATTAAAATATATTATAAATTTATATTTTTAAAATTTTATTATCAAAAATAATAATGAAGGTTGTTTATTATTGAAAAATATTAAATTCACCCCATTAGTTAAATAAATATATAATTAATATAAGTAAAAGAAATTGTATATCAAAAATGTATTTAAGTAAACTAAATTTCACTTTTTATTTTGTCAAAAACAGCTCAGAGCAGGAAAGAGGAATTTTCCCTTCCTTGCCTGACACTTCGACCTTCGGAGTGAACAGC
>ERZ651776.3148-NODE-3148-length-16857-cov-2.926043_pt1 | contig 16857 bp, 16 predicted proteins | sample MGYA00514761_ERZ651776 | MGnify/ENA metagenome assembly ERZ651776 | reverse complement strand
CATGTTGCTCATGGCGGGTTTGCTGCTGGCGGACCGCACCGCGGGTCTGGAGGATAAAGTACGAGAGGCCGAAGGCAGGTTGGCGCAGGTTCAGGCGCAACTGGACAGCGCACCCACAAAGACAAGTGTCGAACGGGTCGAAGTGCCTGTGATCCCGGGTGAAGTGCTGGCCAGCATGGAAGCCATCGCCAAACGCACAGAAGGCCTTGCTGATGAGATTGAGGCGAAGGCGGGATAAATCCCGCCCTACGGGTTAGAATGCCAAACGCCGCGCCCGAAGGGACAAGGCGTTTGGCGTATCAGCGGTGCGCGATTTACGCGTTGGCTTCGCGGATCTTGTCGGCGGCCTCCTGGTCAAACGTTACGCCGTTTTCGGTGAACAACGTGTCCAACTCGCCTGACAGGGTCATTTCGGTGATGATGTCGCAACCGCCAACGAATTCTCCTTTGACGTACAGCTGCGGGATGGTGGGCCAGTCGGAATAATCCTTGATGCCTTGGCGGATGTCTTCGTCTGCCAGCACGTTCACATCGGCAAATTCAACGCCCATGAAATTCAATACACCCGCCACGCGGGATGAAAACCCGCACTGTGGCATGGATTTCGTGCCCTTCATGAACAATACAACGTCGTTGTTTGTCACGGTGTCTTTGATCTTGGTTTCAGCGGTCATTTGGGGCCGTCCTTTTCTGTACGTTTGACCCGCAGACGCGGGACGATTTTATTCATGTAACCAGGGGTCTTAGCGCCGTTCATCGCGTTCAACCGAGCGTTCTCGGCGACTGTGCGGTTCACGCGGGTCATGTCCATTTCTTCCATTCCGAGAGAGGATTTCGATTTCTCAAGGTCGGGTTTCATCTGACTGAGGGGGCGGTGCCTGCGTTTGGCGTACCAATCATCGGCAATGATGCCGCCGACAAGAACCAGTCCAGCAAATGTCAGCCACCCTAACATCACTCAGGCGCCTTGGTCGTTAATGCCAATGCGTGCAGATCACCATTGCTGCCGTCCATCTTTCCCTTAAGCGCTGAGTAGACGGCGCGTTGCTGCTGCACGCGGTTCTTGCCCGCGAAACTGGCGTCGATGACTTCGGCGGCGAAATGTGAGCCATCATCGCCCTGCACAGTGATTTGCGCGTCTGGAAAGGCGTCGCGGAGGAGCGTTTCAATCTCTGGTGCGGTGATTGGCATGATCTGTCCCTTATGGTCATCAGAAATGTAGGGGGTGACGCGCGTCCCGACAAGGGGCGCGGCTTTGTTGATCGGCCCTCCGGGGGGAGTTTTCGGGCCAGATGAAGCGGAAGGTTACGCGAAAGTTTCACAGAACGTGCTGCGGAAGATGGCCGCGAGGTCGGCGAGTGGAGCGGATGCCGCCCCGAACGTGACATGTTCGCCACCGAATTTGCCGACCGTGTGTATTGGCACGCCGACTTTGCCAGCCTCGATCTTCAACGCCTCGGCTTTGTCGAAATTGCTGGCGATCAGGTAGCGGGCCTGGTCTTCGCCGAACAAGGTGACGGTGTCATCGCTGTCCAGATGCACACCTGTGCCGGCTGTTTCAGCCATCTCGAACGCGGCCAGCGCAAGGCCGCCATCGGCAAGGTCGGTGCAGGCATCGATCAGGTGGGTATTGGCGCGAATAAAGTCGCCGTGGAGCTTTTCCGCCGCAAGATCGACGTTTGGCGCATCGCCGTCTTCGCGGTGGAACACCTCTGCGAGAAGGGCGGATTGGCCGAGGTGGGAGCCGGTCATACCGACGAGGAGGACGACATGACCTTCGCGGGCGGTGCCTGCAATCATGTCATCGGCATTGGCCAGCAGGCCAACCGCGCCGATTGTGGGCGTCGGCAGGATGCCGGTGCCGTCGGTTTCGTTGTATAGCGACACATTGCCCGACACGATGGGCATGTCCAGCGCGAGACATGCCGCGCCAATGCCTTTGATAGCCCCCACAAACTGGCCCATGATCTCGGGCTTTTCAGGGTTGCCGAAGTTCATATTATCTGTGGTTGCCAGTGGTTTGGCACCCACAGCTGTCAGGTTTCGATACGCCTCTGCGACCGCCTGAGCGCCGCCCATTTCGGGGTTGGCTTTGACGTAGCGCGGGGTCACGTCGGACGTGAATGCCAGTGCCTTATCGGTGCCGTGCACCCGCACAATACCAGCGCCAAGACCCGGCGTGCGGACAGTATCAGCCATGACCTGACTGTCATATTGTTCGTATACCCATTGTTTACCTGCGTAGTTCGGGCAGGCGAGCAGGGCGCGCAATCCGTCGATCGGGTCGATGTGGGGTACGTCGGCCAGTGGTGCCGCCGGAGGTGTCGGAACCCACGGGCGGTCATATTCCGGTGCAGAACCGGACAGCGTGGCCAGTGGCAGGTCGGCCTTCACTTCGCCGTTGAGCAGGATCAGGAAACGGTCTTCGGCGATGGTTTCACCGACGATGGCGAAATCGAGGTCCCATTTGACGAACACGGCGCGGGCTTCTGCCTCCAGTTCCGGTTTCAGGACCATCAGCATGCGTTCCTGGGATTCCGACAGCATCATTTCATAGGCTGTCATGTCAGGTTCGCGCTGTGGCACGTCCTCCAAGTTCAGCTTGACGCCCAAGCCGCCCTTGTCGCCCATTTCAACGGCAGAACAGGTGAGGCCAGCGGCCCCCATATCCTGGATGGAAATCACGGCACCTGTTGCCATCAGTTCCAAAGTCGCCTCCATCAGGCGCTTTTCGGTGAACGGATCGCCGACCTGCACGGTGGGGCGCTTTTCTTCAATCGTGTCGTCAAATTCAGCGGAGGCCATTGTCGCGCCGCCAACACCGTCGCGGCCTGTTTTTGCGCCAAGATAGACGACGGGCATGCCGACGCCGCTGGCCGCCGAGTAGAAGATCTTGTCCGTGTCCGCGAGGCCCGCTGCGAATGCGTTGACAAGGCAATTGCCGTTATACGCGGAGTGAAAGCGCACTTCGCCGCCAACAGTCGGAACACCAAAGCAGTTGCCGTAACCGCCAACGCCTTCAACCACGCCATGTACCAGCTGGCGGGTTTTTGGGTGCGACGGGGCGCCAAACGACAGCGAGTTCATCGCCGCAATCGGGCGCGCGCCCATGGTGAACACATCGCGCAGGATGCCGCCAACGCCCGTCGCCGCACCCTGATAGGGTTCGATGTAGGACGGGTGGTTGTGGCTTTCCATTTTGAAAACAACGCATTGGCCGTCGCCGATGTCCACGATGCCCGCGTTTTCACCGGGGCCGCAAATCACCTGTGGGCCTTCGGTTGGCAGAGTGCGCAGCCACTTCTTGGACGACTTGTAAGAACAATGCTCGTTCCACATCGCCGAAAAAATTCCCAGCTCTGTGAAGGTCGGCTCGCGTCCGATAATCTCCAGAATACGGTCGTATTCGTCATTGGACAGCCCGTGGGCTGAGATCAGGTCGGGCGTGATGGCCGGTTCTTGCATGTGCGTCCCCATAGATGCGATGCGCGTCGTTTAATCCAAGGGGCAGGCGGGGGCAACGGGGAAGGGAGCCTTAACGTTCGTTAAAGCCTTTACCGGCAAAAATACGGGGCCGCGCCTTTTCGATGCGCGCACTTCGGGTGCTGGATTGTTTGGCGTCGCCAATATGCATGTAATAGCCGCGCTGGCGTCCGGGGGTCAGGGCATCGAAGGCCTCGGCAAACTCCGGATCACTGTCGAGCACGTCGGTCAACTCGTCCGGCACAGGGTATTCGGTAACCTTGGGGGGCGGTTTGATGCCTTTCTCGGCGTAGCCAATGGCCTCTGCCAGATAGGCGCGGATGATGCCGGATTGCGCGGCCACCTGTGCATCCGTCACAAAGCGGATCATGCCGGGGGAATTGGTTTCACGCGCGCCTTGTCGTTCCAGCACCCCGTCCGGATCGCTCATCAGGCGCGGGTTGAAAAACGTCAGGTTGAAATAGGACTGGAACGCGCCGATCAGGGCAATGTTACGGTCTTGGTGCATATAGCACGGGTGGCCCCATTTGACGGTTTCCGTCAGGCCAGCATTGCGGCACAGCGTCCGCAAGTCCGCCAGACCCCCGCGCCAAATCTGGCTGGAACACTGGGGCGTGTCAAACCGTTTGCAGCGGTCACAGCCTTTGGCGAAAAAGTCGTCGACGTCGGTTATCATGGCGCAGGCCCTGTTTCGGCTATTCTAGACTGCAGTATTCACTCTGATACGCCAAGAGTTCACTGACAAGGCTGTCCACTTGCCAAGTTCCCGGACGCAAGGAATTTATGTGTTGCCAGTTTAAAGTCTCGCGGGTTTCCTGAACAGTCACATTCAAAATGTCCCGCGGTCCCGCTGTTTCGGACAGGTCGGCGCGCAGGCTTGCCCCGCTATAGGCGCCGCTGAACTGGTTTTCCCAAAGTTCGACCTGCGTGAGTGTGCAGCCCTCAACCATCACGTGCACCCGTCTGAGTGGTGCAGGTAGCGGGTCCGTCAGGGCCGGATAAAGCGGGCGTTCGGGCGCTGTCATCGCAAAAGTGTCAGATAGCGCCGCAATCCGGCGGGCGTGGTCAGTTTGCGCATCGGCCAAAAGCGGGGCCGGCCACAGCAAAGTGCAGATCGTGATGAGGATTATTTTCATGAGAAGCACCCTAGAAAAAGAAACGCCGGGCACAAGGCCCGGCAAAGTCCAACAGGGAGGTATAAAGCAGCAAAGCTGCCCTATAACTTTTACCTAATGGGCAAAAATCGAGCAGACAAGGAAAATTCCACCATGTTAGCGCAAACCCGTTATGCGTGTGGCGCATGGGTCACGGGTGAAATCAGGTGATTTCAAGGGGCTAGGCGTTTAGCACTTCTCCGGCACGGCGCCTGCGGCGGTCTTCCATGATCTCTTCCTGAATGAAATCGCGGAATACCATGATGCGCTTGGACTGGCGCAACTCCTCCGGGTAGGCGAGGAATACAGGGACTTCGCCGCTTTCCACCTCAGGTAGAACGCGGATCAGGTCGTCGTGACCTTCAACCACATAATCGGGCAAAACACCGATGCCGAGGTTGGACAGAACGGCCTGCATAACGCCGAAATAGTTGTTCACATGCAAAAGGCGCGGTTTGTCATAGCTGAGCAGGTGTTGAACCAGCGTCGCACCGGCGGCGACCTGAAACGCGTTAGGATTCTGGCATATCAGTCTGTGGTTGCTGATCTCTTCGATGTCTTCGATGCCACCCTTACTGTCGAGGTATGCCTGGGACGCATAAAGGCGCATCCGCACCGACATCAGCTTTTTGCGGATCAGATCGGCCTGCGATGGTTCCTTCATGCGGATGGCAACGTCGGCCTCTCGCATCGGCAAATCCAGCACCCGTTCCTCGAGCATCAGATCGATGTTAAGGTCTGGGTACTTATCATACAAACGCGGCAGGCGCGGGGCGAGCCAGAGCGTGCCAAACCCGATGGCCGTGGTGACACGCAATTCGCCGAACACTTCTTCGGCACTGTCCTTAATGCGCGCAGACGCGGACTCCAGTCGGCGGGACATGGATTTGGTCGCATCAAAAAGCAATTCACCTTGTTCCGTCAGGATCAACCCGCGGGCATGGCGGTGAAACAGGATCGTGGACAGCGATTCTTCAAGCGCGCGAATTTGGCGCGACACAGCAGATTGGGACAAATGCAGCGTGTCTCCGGCGTGCGTGAGAGACCCCGCATCCGCGACGGCGTGAAATATTCGTAGCTTGTCCCAGTCCATCGGATATCCTTGTTGCATCAACTATGCCCACATTCTTTCACTTGTTACGCCTGTAGTATGACTATTTCATTTCGTGATGTCAGGGGGAAATCTGTTGGTAGGTCAACAATTTTGACCTAAGATTGGACGTAGCACCGCGACATCAGGTTGGGAGGTGCCTTATGACCCGTGAAAACGTCAGCCTAAATGACCGATATGACCTGACCAAACGTCAGGTGCTGTTAAATGGCACGCAGGCGCTGGTGCGTCTGATGTTGATCCAGAAAGAACGGGACCGCGTTGCCGGGTTGAATACGGCCGGATACGTGACGGGCTATCGCGGATCGCCCCTCGGCGCGGTCGACATGCAGATGGAAAAGGCCGGTAAGGTGCTGGCCGATGCGGACGTGACATTTCAGCGCGGGTTGAACGAAGATCTGGCCGCGACTGCGCTTTGGGGCAGTCAGCAGGCGGAATTGCGTGGTGAGGGCCGCTTTGATGGCGTGTTCGGGCTGTGGTACGGCAAGGGGCCGGGCGTGGACCGCTCTGGCGATGTGATGCGGCACGCGAACATGGCGGGCACATCGCCGCACGGTGGTGTCATCATGGCCATGGGCGATGACCACACGGGCGAAAGTTCCACGACGCTGCACCAGTCCGACTGGGCGATGGTGGATGCCTATATGCCCATCGTGTCCCCCGCAGGCGTGCAGGAAATCATTGATATGGGGCAGTACGCCTGGGCCTTGTCGCGGTTTGCGGGGGTCTGGGTTGGCCTCAAGACCATGAAAGACACGATCGAGGTCACGTCAGTGGTGGATGGTGATCCGTTCGCGCATGAGTTTGTGACGCCTGATTTCCCGATGCCCGACGGCGGGCTGAACATCCGCCTCGTCGACACACCCGTTGCGCAAGAGGCGCGGATGATTGATCACAAACGCTTTGCCGCAGAGGCCTTTGCGCGGGCCAACAAGATCGACAAGATCGTCTGGCCTAATAATGGTGCTAAAATCGGATTTGTCGCGGCGGGTAAGAACTGGCTCGATTTGCAACATGCTATGGCGCTGCTTGGCGTGGATCAGGCCGAGGCTGAACGGCTGGGGATCACTACCTACAAGGTCGGGCAGGTCTGGCCGCTGGACATGGACAGTTTCCACGAGTGGGCCGAGGGGCTCGATCTGATCATTGCTGTCGAAGAGAAGCGCAAACTGATCGAAGTGCAGATCAAGGAAGCGATCTTTGACGATCATGACGGACGTCGCGTGTACGGATGGCACAAAGGTGACAGTTGGGAACATGGCCGCCGTGAGGAGTTCTTTCCGACACGCTTCGCGCTAGACCCTGTTTTCATTGCGGAAAAGATCGGCGGCGTGCTCATCGAGGAGGGCCGCGGGTCCGAAGCCATTGAAGGCGCATTGGCGAAACTCGCCGCCGCCAAACGCGCCGACAACGCGACTGAAATTGCGGCGCGTCTGCCGTATTTCTGTTCCGGTTGCCCGCATAATTCGTCCACGAAGGTTCCAGAGGGCGCGCGTGCCTATGCGGGGATCGGCTGCCATTATATGGTGCAATGGATGGACCGCGACACCGTCGGATTTACGCAAATGGGCGGCGAGGGTGCGAACTGGGTTGGCGAAGCGCCCTTTTCCAAGACGGATCATGTGTTCCAGAACCTTGGCGACGGGACGTACAACCACTCCGGTGTGCAGGCGATCCGGTTTGCGCTGATGGCGGGCACCAATGTGACCTACAAAATCCTGTACAACGATGCGGTCGCCATGACCGGCGGGCAGGGCAATGACGGCGGGCTAACAGCGGACCAGATTTGCCGGGAACTGCTGGCGATGGGGGTGCAAAACGTGCATCTGGTCCATGATCCCAAAGAGGGGTTGGACCTGACAGCTTTTCCAGCCAAGATTGCAGTTTCGACCCGTGACAAGCTGGACGAAGTGCAGCGAAAGATAAGCAAAGTCAAAGGTGTATCTGCCATTGTTTATGTGCAGACCTGCGCCGCCGAAAAGCGCCGTCGCCGCAAGCGCGGGCAGTTTGCGGACCCTGACAAGCGCGTCTTTATCAACACCGATATCTGTGAAGGCTGCGGCGATTGCGGCGTGCAATCCAACTGCGTCTCTATCGTTCCGGTCGACACCGAACTGGGCCGCAAACGGGCGATTGACCAGTCGTCCTGTAACAAGGATTTTTCCTGCGTGAACGGCTTCTGCCCGTCTTTTGTGACCGTGCAGGGCGCGCAGTTGAAAAAGACGGCGACCACGTCTGTGGACCTGCCTGACATGCCGGACCCTGTTTTGCCGACCATAAATGGCACCCATAACGTCGTCATCACGGGCGTTGGCGGGACCGGCGTTGTGACCATTGGTGCCGTGCTTGCCATGGCCGCACATGTGGATGGCAAGGCCGCTGGAATGATGGAAATGGCAGGGCTGGCACAAAAGGGCGGCGCGGTGCATATCCATTGTCGGCTGGCGGATAACGCTAAAGATATCAATGCGATACGGGTTTCTACGGGGGAATGCGATACGCTGATCGGTGGCGATCTTGTGGTCAGTGCGGGGGCGAAAACCCTTGGGCTGATGGCCACAGGGCGCACGCGCGGTGTGGTCAACAGTCACGAAGTTATCACAGGTGATTTCACCCGAGACATTGATTTCAAAATCCCGGCGGATCGCCTGACTTTGGCGCTGCAAGCCCGTCTGAAGGACCGACTGTCGATGTTTGACGCCTCCGATCTGGCCAAGGCGCTGATGGGGGATGCGATTTATTCCAATATGATGGTCTTCGGGGCCACGTGGCAGATGGGTGCGATCCCTGTGTCCGGCGCGGCCATCCGTGAGGCGATTGAATTGAACGCAACAGCTGTGCAGCGCAACCTGCAAGCGTTCGAATTCGGGCGTTGGGCCGTTCTACACCCCGAAGATGCGGGACGTGTCATCACGCCGAATGAAAAAGAGAAACCCAAAACAACCGACGAGAAGATCGTCTTTCGGGCGGCGCATTTGACCGACTATCAGGACGCCGACCACGCCCAGCGGTATACCGATTTTGTCGCAAACTTCGACGGTGAAATGCGCGAGGCGGTGGCGCTCGGTTATCATAAGTTACTGTCCTATAAGGACGAATACGAGGTCGCACGATTGCTGCTGGAAACCCGTGCCAAAGCCGAGGCCGAATTTGACGGGGACCTGAAGCTCACCCACCACCTTGCGCCGCCGCTGCTTGCCCGCAAAGGTTCTAATGGGCGACCCGGGAAGATTGCCATGCCCGGGTGGTCCACCAGACTCTACCCGATCCTGGCCCGCATGAAACGCTTTCGCGGCACCATGTGGGATGTGTTCGGGCGCACCGAAGAGCGCAAAATGGAACGCGCCTTGATCGTGGAATACGAATGCGACCTTACCGAAGTGCGCGACATCGTCCGTCCCGATACGCTGGACGCGGCCGTCGCCTTGGCGCGCTTGCCGCTCGATATCCGTGGGTTCGGCCCGGTGAAACAGGCCAATGCTGCAAAGGCTGCGAAACGACGCGAGGAGTTGTTGGCCGTTTTGCGCAGCCCAAAAATCCGCGCGGCGGCACAGTGAGCATGGTGTGATATCGCTGGATATCCCTGCGGACTGGGGTTACGCAGGGTCATAGGTCAAGACAACGGATGCTATGGCGAAGAACCAGATCGCACGCGATATTTCCTACTCCAGTTCTGCCGCATCCAAAGGGGGGCGCGCGGTCATTCGCGTTATGGAAAATGCCACAGGCCGGCTTCGGCTGATCCGAAAAGCCCGTGGATATGACAGCGAGGTGGCACAAGGCGCTGATTTTTGGCGTGTGATTACAGACCGTTACAAGTTGAAGTTAAACATAATTGGCGGCGCGCTGGACAACATCCCATCCGATGGCCCGCTGATTGTCGTGGCCAACCATCCCTACGGAATCCTTGACGGGTTGATCATGGGCCGCATTCTATCTGAACGGCGCGGTGGTGACTTCAAGATCCTCGCCAATTCTGTGTTCCGCAGATCGCCCGACCTTGAACGGGTTCTCCTGCCCGTTTCGTTCGATGAGACCAAAGAGGCCGCGCGTCTCAATCTGGAAACCCGCAAAGAGGCGCTGTCATATCTGGGGGCTGGTGGCGCGATCGGCATTTTCCCCGGCGGCACCGTCAGCACATCTGCGCGGCCATTCTCGAAGCCGATGGACCCTAAATGGCGCAACTTTACCGCCAAGATGGTGATGAAGAGCGACGCACAGGTCGTGCCGATCTTCTTTGAGGGCACCAACAGCCGCGCGTTCCAGCTGGCCAGCCATCTGCACACGACGTTACGCTTGGGATTGATGGTCCGTGAATTCAAGGCGCGCATCGGGTCGGAAGTGAAGGTCGTGATCGGTAAACCGGTCCCTTACGACCAAATGGCGGCCTACCGGAATGACGCGACGAGCTGCATGGATTTCCTGCGCAAAGCCACGTATGACCTGTCCCCAAGCCCAGTGTCGGCAGGCGTGTTCGGGCATGAATTTGACGCGAAATATAAACGTAATGATTAACAGATGGCAGTCGGTATTTTTGATAGCGGTTTAGGCGGGTTAACCGTGCTGGACGCAGTGCAAAAGCGCCTGCCGGACGTCCCGTTTGTGTATTTCGCCGACAGTGCCAATGCGCCCTACGGCGTGCGCACCGCAGAGGACATCTACAACCTGACGACAGCCGCAACCGAGCGTTTGTTCGATGCGGGCTGTGATCTGGTGATTTTGGCCTGCAACACGGCGTCAGCGGCGGCGCTTCGTAAGATGCAGGAGTCCTGGGTGCCAAGGGACAAACGGGTTTTGGGTGTTTTCGTGCCCCTGATCGAGGCCTTGACGGAACGCAAATGGGGCGACAATTCCCCCCCGCGTGAAGTCGACGTAAAGCACGTGGCGCTGTTCGCCACACCCGCGACCGTGTCGAGCCGTGCGTTTCAGCGCGAACTGGCATTCCGCGCCATCGGGGTCGACGTCGAGGCGCAGGCCTGCGGCGGGGTCGTGGATGCCATCGAGGACGGCGATATGATCCTGGCCGAGGCACTGGTGAACAGCCATGTGGACGCGCTGAAGCGCAAGATGCCGGAACCGGACGCGGCGGTTTTGGGCTGTACCCATTATCCGCTGATGCAAGACCAGTTTCAGGCGGCGTTGGGCGCGAACGTCAAGGTGTTTTCGCAAGCCAATCTGGTCGCCGAGAGCCTTGCCGATTATCTGGGGCGTCGCCCTGAAATGATCGGCGGCAGCGAGTCCGGCTTTCTCACGACAGGCGATCCCAAAAAGGTCAGCGACCGCGCAACCCAGTTCCTGCGACGTCAAATCACATTCTCTGCGGCCTGAACCTGATATAGTTGATATTATACGCCGAAAAAATGGCGTGAAGGACCTGAAATGACCTATAAAATCGCGATTCTCGGGGCGTCTGGGTATACCGGTGCCGAACTTGTGCGTTTGATCGCCAGCCATCCGTCGATCGAGGTTGCTGCGTTGTCTGGCAACTCCAAGGCCGGGATGAGCATGGCACAGGTGTTCCCGCATCTGCGGCATCTGGACCTGCCTGTCCTGACGACCATTGAAGACATGAATTTCGACGGCATCGATCTGGCGTTTTGTGCATTACCGCACAAGACCAGCCAAGACGTGATCTCCAAGCTGCCGAAAACGTTGAAAATTGTGGACTTGAGCGCGGATTTTCGTCTGCGTGACCCCGCAGCCTACAAGACATGGTACGGCAACGATCACGCCGCCGTCGAGATGCAGAAAGAGGCCGTTTACGGCCTGACCGAGTTCTACCGTGACGACATCAAGGGCGCGCGCTTGGTTGCAGGCACTGGCTGTAATGCGGCGACGGGGCAGTTTGCTTTGCGTCCGCTTATTTCGGCGGGCGTGATCGATCTGGATGAGATCATTATGGATCTGGCGTGTGCGGTGTCGGGCGCGGGCCGTTCGCTGAAGGAAAATCTGTTACACGCGGAATTGTCCGAAGGCGCACACGCCTATGCAGTCGGTGGCACGCACCGTCATCTGGGCGAATTCGATCAGGAATTTTCGCTGCTGGCCGGACGCCCTGTAGAGGTGCAATTCACCCCGCATTTGATCCCCGCGAACCGTGGGATTCTGGCGACGGTTTACGTGAAGGGCGATGCGCAAACCGTTCATAACACTCTTGAAGTTGCCTACAAAGATGAGCCGTTCATAGAGATGTTGCCGTTCGGTGAACACCCAAGCATCCGCCATGTGCGCGGCTCGAACTTCTGCCATATCGGCGTGGTTGCAGACCGTCGCGACGGGCGCGCCATTGTCATCGCCGCACTGGATAACCTGACCAAGGGATCCAGCGGGCAAGCCTTGCAGAACGCCAATTTGATGTTAGGTATCCCCGAAACCGAGGGCCTGATGATGGCCCCGTTGTTCCCGTGAGGTGGATTGATGAGATCGCTTAAGAAAACACGACGTATTCAGGTTATCATCGTAGCGTTTGTTGCACTGGGATTGTCGACCGCGATCATCGGTTACGCTCTGCGCGACGGGATCAACTATTTCCGCTCGCCGACCGAAGTTGTGTCTGATCCGCCACCTGAAACGGAGCTGTTTCGCATTGGCGGAATGGTGCAAGAGGGCTCGATCGTGCGCGGTGAGGGGCTTGCCGTGACGTTCGTTGTGACAGATTGCTGGAACGTCGTTCCGGTGATTTACAACGACATTCTGCCGAGCCTGTTTGAGGAAGGCCAAGGCATGGTCGGGCAAGGCCGCTACATCAACGGCACATTCGAAGCCGTTGAAATACTTGCTAAACATGACGAAAACTACATGCCCGCCGAAGTCCAGAACATGCAAGAACAGCAGAACTTCTGCGAGTCCGGGACGGATGCTGCGGGCAATGCAACGGACGGTGCTCCTACCAGCGGTTAACCACTTTAGCGCAGGGTTTCCTTCAGTCTTGGGGGAATCCGTATGCCGACCATCTACCAAATTGCCGAAAGTATTGTGGCCCGTGAGGGCGGCTATGTGAACGATCCCGATGATCCGGGTGGGGCCACGAATTTTGGCGTTACAATTCACACAATGCGCCGTTTGGGGCTCGATCTGGACCGCGACGGCACGATTACGGAACAGGACGTTCGCGTCTTGACGCGCCAGCAGGCGGTGTCGATCTTTGTGGATCATTACTTCAACCGCCCACGCATCGCCGATTTGCCGGAACCGTTGCATGCCACTGTGTTTGATATGTATGTGAACGCGGGCGCAAATGCGGTGCGGATTTTGCAGCGACTTTTGCAGGATATGCGTATTCAGGTCACGGTAGACGGGGTGATCGGGCCGCAAACAATCGCGGCAACACAGCAGGGGTACGGGGCCGCCCGGGACCATTTCGTGGATGCCTACGGCATTGCACGGCGCAACTATTACTATGCTTTGGCCGACAATCGCCCCGCAAGCCGCAAATACGCGCGGCGGTTGGATGGCGGCAAAGGGGGCTGGATCACGCGAGCCGAAGAATTCATTTCGGCGCGGTATCACCTGACCGATGAACAGCATCGCGAAAGGACACGGGCATGGGTTTGATCGAACGGCTTTTCGGCGCGGTGTTTGGTAACGGGCGAAATATCATCGTTGAAACCGCCGAGGTGTTCCGCGAAAACGCCGAAAGCGGCGCGGCCCGTGATGCGGATGTGAAACAACAGGCGATGAAGCAGTTTGCCTCGGAATTCGCGGTGCCGCGCAAAGGGGGGTTTGACCGTTTGATGGATGGGCTGAACCGCCTGCCACGGCCGCTGCTGGCCTATGGCACCATCGGGTTGTTCGTGACCGCGATGATCGATCCGGTGTGGTTTTCCACGCGGATGCAGGGCATCGCATTGGTGCCGGACCCGCTCTGGTGGCTGATGGGGGCGATTGTCAGCTTCTATTTCGGTGCGCGTCATCAGGCCAATACGCAAGATTTCCAGCGTTCCATTGCGGAAACGATGGCACGGGTGCCGACGGTGATCCGGAACACAATGGCGCTCGAGGCCATGCGTGCCGACACTCCGCAGGTGGCCGACAGCACGCCCTCTGCCGCGACGACGCTGAACGCGGTTACACCTGCGGATAATCCAGCCCTTTCGGACTGGATGCGCCAGCAGCCCTGACGCAAGCGTGACGTTTCGCCCCGCCGAAGGTGTTTGGTTTCGCTGGCAGTGCGGGCAGGGGGCAGTATACTTGGCCCCATGATTGCAGAACTTGGACATTTCGCGTTGATTCTTGCGGCCCTTGTGGGGGTCGCGCAGATGATTGTGCCACTTGTTGGCGCCCACAAAGGCTGGCGTGGCTGGATGGCCATGGCCGACACCTCGGCGGTGGTGCAATTGCTGCTGGTCGGGTTCAGCTTTGCGGCCTTGACCTATGCGTTTGTGGTGTCGGATTTCTCGCTGAAACTGGTGGTGGCCAACAGCCATTCGGCCAAACCGCTGCTGTATAAAATCAGTGGCGTTTGGGGCAACCACGAAGGGTCAATGCTGCTTTGGATTCTTATTCTGGTGCTGTTTGGTGCTTGTGCCAGCTGGTTTGGCGGCAATCTTCCCGCCAGCCTGAAGGCGCGCGTTCTTGGCGTGCAAGCCGCCGTCAGCGTGGCGTTTTACGGCTTTATCCTGTTCACCTCCAATCCGTTTGAACGGCTGGAGTTTCCGCCCTTTGACGGGCGCGACCTGAACCCGTTGTTGCAGGACCCCGGCCTCGCGTTTCACCCGCCATTTCTGTACCTCGGTTATGTCGGGCTTTCGATGTCATTCAGCTTTGCCATCGCCGCCCTGCTCGAGGGCCGGGTGGACGCCGCATGGGGCCGCTGGGTGCGCCCGTGGACATTGGCCGCATGGGTTTTCCTGACAATCGGAATCGCACTGGGCTCTTGGTGGGCCTATTATGAACTCGGATGGGGTGGCTTCTGGTTCTGGGATCCTGTTGAAAACGCATCCTTCATGCCCTGGCTGTTGGCGGCGGCATTGCTGCATTCGGCCATCGTGGTGGAAAAGCGCGAAAGCCTGAAAGCATGGACGATACTTTTGGCCATTCTGGCCTTCGGGTTCTCGCTTCTGGGCACGTTCATCGTGCGATCCGGCGTGCTGACATCCGTGCATGCCTTTGCCAACGACCCCGAACGCGGTGTTTACATCCTGTCGATCCTCGCATTCTTTGTCGGGGGCGGGCTGCTGCTGTTCGCGCTGCGGGCCAAATCGATGGAGAGCAAAGGCGTCTTCGGGCTTGTCAGCCGCGAAACCGCGTTGGTGAGCAACAACGTGCTTCTGGCGGTGAGCAGTTTTGTCGTCTTCTGGGGCACGGTCTGGCCGCTGGTTGTCGAACTGGCCTCGACCAATCCGACTTGGCGCGATGGCATGGCGAACCCGTTTTACGCCATCGGGTTGTTTGATCGCCCTGAACAAGTCTCCGTTGGACCGCCGTTCTTTGATTTCGCCTTCTCCTTGATCTTCGTGCCACTGGTCTTGATCCTGCCCATCGGGGCGGTTCTTGCGTGGAAACGTGGCAGCCTGCGCCGTGCGGCGCGTTCTATGTTGCCCGTTGCGGCCCTTGCAGTTGCATTCGGCCTGCTGGCGTTCGCTATGCAAACCGGACGCTCTACTCTGGGGCCAATTGGCGTGGCGCTTGGCATTTGGGTCGTGGGGGGCGCCGTGATGGATGTGATCTTGCGCACGGGGCGCGGGACTATCGGGGCACGGTTCAGGCGCCTGTTGCGCCTGCCGCGCGCGGACTGGGGTAAATTCACGTCCCACAGCGGCCTTGGCGTCACGGTGTTTGCGGTGGCCGCGCTTACCGCTTGGGAAGCCGAAGACATTCGCGTTGCCCAAATCGGTGACCGTTGGACGGTTGGAATCCACGAGGTTCAGCTCAGCGACGTCGAGCAGATTGATGGCCCGAATTATTACGGTGAGGGCGGTGTCATGACGATTTTCCGCAATGGACGCGAGGTTGGCGAAGTCTTCTCCGAGAAACGCATCTATCCCGTCGCACAAATGCCCACCACCGAAGCCGGCATTCGAAACGGTCTCCTGCGCGACGTTTATGTCGTGCTGGGTGATCCGCAGACCGGTGGCGGTTGGGCTGTGCGGACCTATATCAAACCTTTTGCCAACTGGATCTGGGGCGGTGCGATCCTCATGGCGATTGGTGGCTTCATTTCCTTATCTGACCGCCGCTTGCGCGTGGCGGCAGGGGCCGCAACGACGGCAAAGTCTGCCAAAGCAGTGCCAGCGGAATGAGGATGCTGGCGGCAATCCTCATGCTGGGTCTGGCGTTCGCCGCGCCGGTCTGGGCCGTGCAGCCGGACGAAGTGTTAAGTGATCCGGCACTGGAAACCCGTGCGCGTAGCCTGTCCGAAGGCCTGCGGTGCCCGGTCTGTCGCAACGAAAGCATTGATGAATCCAAGGCCGACATCTCGCGCGACTTGCGCCTTTTGCTCCGTGAACGATTGGTCGCAGGGGACAGTGATGCGCAGGCGGTGCAATACCTCGTGGATCGCTACGGAACCTACATTCTTCTTAGCCCGCCGGTACAGGGCGCCAATCTCGCGCTGTGGTGGGCTGCGCCGATCATGTTGCTTCTCGCTGCTGGCATCGCGGCGGTGACCATTCGCGGGCGTTCAACCGCGCAGGGACCGCAGGCGCTGAATGACGCCGAACAGGCGCGTCTGGATGACCTGCTGAACAAATAGGCGTCTCGCTCTGACGCGGCGTTTGGGCTTTTCTAAACTGCCCAGTTTAGTAAAGTGGCCGCAACATCATGCAAAGGACGCCATATGGACTACGCCGCCATCCAACTCGACATTGCCAATGACGTCGCCACGCTGACGCTGAACCGTCCGGAGCGTAAAAACGCGTTGAACGTGCAGATGCGGGCGGAAATCACCCACGCGGTGAAGGCCGCACAACGGGAGGCGCGGGTGCTGGTGATCGGCGGAGCGGGTGATGCGTTTTGCAGCGGGCAGGATCTTGGCGATGGCGGCAATGCGGCGAGTCTCGATCTGGAACGGACGTTGCGGGACGAATATGTGCCGATGCTCAAGGCGATCTTTGAGTGCACCATTCCGACGATCTGCGCAGTTCACGGCGCGGCGGCTGGGGCAGGGGC
>ERZ651776.3133-NODE-3133-length-16920-cov-5.258030_pt1 | contig 16920 bp, 8 predicted proteins | sample MGYA00514761_ERZ651776 | MGnify/ENA metagenome assembly ERZ651776 | reverse complement strand
GAGGTGAGAAGGGATGCTGCCAGGAGTGGGGGAGTTTTTCGTTATTTCAATTGGATCGTGAAATGCGACGTGCGCTTGAGCGGCTTCAACCTAACCCCCTCCCTCCTTCTCCTCCTTATCCTTCCCTCTCCCTCCCTTCAGGACCCCAGTTCGGACGACGACTTGATGTACATTGAAGAAGATGTCACAGAGGACAACTCCGCAATGATGGGAGGAATTTCCGGGATGGGGATGATGGGAGGGTTTGGGGGGATGGGGATGGGGATGGGGATGGATATGGAAATGAGCGGTGAAGACATTTGCGCCCGCCACAAGGCGATGCACGCAATGGGAGGCAGGGGAGTGGCAGGGAATACAAATTCCAAAGACACCTGGGGCGATGTTTCGGTTGGGGGTGGGAAGGCTTCAGCCACGAAGACGCCGACGCCTGCCAAGCCCAAGAAGAAGAAGAAGAAGAAGGAGGGCAATAACGATAACGGCAACGATAACGGCAACGGCAACGGCAACGGCAACGGCAACGGCAACGCAGTTAACCAGTCTGCAGACAACTACTTGGGCGACAGTCTCGATGCGCTCGGTATCACTGATGCGGTCACTGGATCGGAAGGGCAAAGGAAAAGGAGTAGGAGTACTGACAACTCAGAAAAAAGGAACTCATCAACCAATATCCAAAGGACCAAAAAGTCGAAAAAGACGAAGGAAAGGAGTGCAGATGGCAAGTCCAGCAAGTTCAGGAACAAGACGGAGGTGAGCGAGCGATGGATCTCGCGAAATGGCTACAGCCAGCCACCCACACCTAAACTAAACTAAACTAAACTAACCCACTCACTCACAGACCTCACAGCCGACCAACCCGTACATCATGCGGTGCCTCAATGACACTCGAAACCGACTTAAACGTCAAAATGTCCCTCTCTGGCTCAAATATGAGTTGCTTGCCTGCCTTTACTACGGATTTATCCAACCCGACCAGCTGCCGCACTCACTGGTGACCGAAGAAATTCTGCCGCGCGACATTGGTGCGGACGGGATCCAACTGGAGGTCAATGCAGATGGCTTGTTCAGAATTGTTGGCGCCCTGCAGGCCAAATTCTATGGGGTGCACCAACCGCTCGACTGGGGTGGTGCCTGCAAGTTTCACTCGGCCACTTTTCTTATGAAATGCAGCGGAGTCCACCCCTTAACTAACCTCCTTTACGTGGTCCAGCCGCACAGCAAACCCACGGAAACGATGACGAAGCTGTGGAACAAGGACGGTACCGAGCTCCGCAAAATGTCTATGGATGACCTCATGAAGGACCTTTCCTTGACATCCGTGAACAGCGAACTGAGCGGGACCGTGCAAGTCCCGCGTGCATACCAGGTCAATGCCGCGGGCGAGTTCGCCAGATCTGATCCGTCAGAGATCACTCCGTTCAAAGTGTCATTTCCAGCCGGCAGTGGGAAGAGCCTTGTTTTGGTGCTGTCACTAAAAGCCGCTTTAAATGCATCAAAGAAGAAGAAGCCCCTCGCCATCGTCACGGCGCCCTCGCGCGAGCTTGTGAGTCAGCTGGCAGACACTATAAACGCGTATGATGGCAACCTCCTCAAGGCAACGGACAATCCCAAAGAGTTAATTTCCCCCGAGAGCGAATTCAACACTGTGTGCTTAACCCATGCAATGGTTCGCCAGTTCCACAAACGCTCCTTGGAGAAAGTGAAAATTCGAAAGGCCTTCGAGAAACTCGCCTTCGTGGGCGTTGATGAGGCTCACCACCTCGACGATGAGAATAATCAATTATTCCATGCCTTGCAGGGGCTCTGCGGCCAGGCAGACCTGAAGAAATACCTCTGTGTCTCTGCATCATTCCACAGCAAAGATAAGATCAACTTCTCTCTCTCCCTGGCAGACGCGGAGGATCAAGACGTCATCTGCCCGTCACGCGTTTACTTGGTTGCCTTCACGGATGGCGACGTGCTCGAAGCCACATGTGAAATGATAGTGCGCGGGCTCACGACGTCCGTCGTCGACGACCACACGCCGCCGATCGGCAACACCACGATGGTGTTCTGGTCAACGAAAAAGCGCGCGCAGAAGGCGGCAGAGCTGTTGGAGAAGAAGCTGGGGAAAGACATGGTTGCCGCTGTCACCGGCGACAATAACGACACACACGTAGAAAACGTCCTCCGTGCGCTCAAGGCCGGGAACTTGAGCGTCGTCTGTTGCTGCCAGAAGTTCGTCGAGGGGGTTGACGTGCCCAACTGCGACTGCGTGATCCTCGGCGACACGACGCAGTCACCCACGCGCCTCATCCAGGCATTTGGGCGCGCAAACCGGAAGTCAGATGACAAGGCGATGGCGAATAAGATTGTCTGCGTGTCAGCGAAGAATCTCGACAAGGCGAAGGGAGTTCTCGCAGCCATCAGCGAGGAAGACACGCGCTACAAGAATGAGGGCCGGCGTGTCCAAGTGAGAGTGGGCAGGTCAACTGGCACGCCTCCAAGGGCGGCACTCGAGGCAGAGACAGCGGTACTGATGAGAGTCGAGGAGTGGTTGAGTAACGAATTACGTGGAAGTAGTAACGAATTACGTGGAAGTTCCTTCCTGTTGTTTGAGGAGGCTCAGGAGCTCGTGAAGAAGCAGGTGTTCAAGAGTCAAAAGGAGTTTTATAAGTGGGAAGCCCGCCCTAAAAACTTTCCCTCAGCTCCACACAAAATGTACAAGGACGAGGGGTGGACCTCATGGAAGGACTTTCTTGGGAATGAATATCTGTCGTTTGAGGAGGCTCAGGAGCTCGTGAAGAAGCAGGTGTTCAAGAGTTCGACGGAATTTAGTAAGTGGGAAGCTCGCCCTAAAAACTTTCCCGCAGATCCATGGCGAATGTACAAGGACGAGGGGTGGACCTCATGGAAGGAATTTCTTGGGAATGAATATCTGTCGTTTGAGGAGGCTCAGGAGCTCGTGAAGAAGCAGGTGTTCAAGAGTGTAAAGGAGTTTAAAAAGTGGGAAGCCCGCCCTAAAAACTTTCCCACAGATCCATCTCGATCGTACAAGGACGATGGGTGGACCTCATGGATGGACTTTCTTGGGTTCTGAGAATAGTGAGTGTAGTAAAACACGTTCTTCTTAATTATGTATGTTAGCTTATTTAGGAGCCCACGTACGTGAGCGAAAACTTTTTTTTTTGTCACCTTCCTTATTGTCTCCGACGACGTCAATGGTGACAGACCTACACCAGTCGCGTTTTGCCACGGCAAAATGTCGTCCCAACGGTGGTATTGATCTCGACTACGTTGCCGACTCCAATGGAAATAAAATGATCGATTACAGCACAGTTGGGTACCGTAGCGGTGACGTTCCCGTACCGACTAACATAACGACTACACCTAAAACCGTCTTGACCCCGTCTGGCACCTTCGAAGAATGCATTCAGACCCTCCCTGACTCCTCCGGCTATCGCAAAATCTCCTCTTGCGTCCATGACGATTCCTCCGCCATTCAATCTGCGCTAGACCTCGGAGGCGTGGTCCTGCTCAGAGCCGGTGATTACTTCGTCTCATCGTCACTTCGGATCGATTCTTCTGAAACGATCGTCAGGGGCGAAGGGACAGGTCCAACTGGAGGAACTACGATCTGGGCGACGAGTGATTCCGCGGACTTTATGCTTTTTATAGTCGGTGGACAGTCGGACGCCAGAAAGACAGCCGTCACCGGCAGCGAGAAGGATATAACAGATAATAATGTACACGCTGGTGCGAGGGTCGTACAGGTAGTCCATGGAGGGGGATTTGAGGTAGGGGACATTGTGGAGGTTGTCAGGATAAGTACAAACGAGTGGATCGGGGAGATTGGGATGGATCAGATACCAGATTGCGAGGAGCCCGATTGCTACCAGTGGGAGGCAGGGGATTATGAGCTTGTGTGGGAAAGGACCCTAGTAGACGTTAAAGTGGCGCAAATCGGAGACGGGGAAGATGCAATCACTGTCAATGTACTTACTCTTGACCACCCTTTACCTCACCATATCAGAGCCAACGAGGGCGGGGGGAAGGTTAGGAGGGTGACATGGTCCCATGGCGGAAGGATCAAAGAAGTCGGAATACACAATTTGACAATGAAGTCAACGTTTAATCAACCTGGTGGCACGGAAAACACCGAGGGAGAAGAAAATCACGCCAAAACAATGATACACATTGACTCAGTAAGTGATTCGTGGGTATCTGATGTACGGTGTTATCACCAATGGCTATCTTGCATTTTCACAACGAAGAACTCTCAGAAAGTTACCGCTCAAAAGTCTTCGTCTCATTCCCCCATATCTCGAATCTTCGGGGGCAGGAGATACTCTTTCAATATTGATGGCTCCTTGACTCTTTTCAAGGATTTGGTGTCTTACCACGGGCGACACGACTATGTGAGCGGTAGTAAGGTTACCGGCCCGAACGCATTCGTCTCTTGTTCTGCTTTTGACGCCTACGCCGACATTGGTCCACACCATCGATACGCTCAGGGGCAGCTTTACGATCGCATCATGGGAGGCTCCATGCGGGCGTGGGATAGAGGCGCTATGGGAAGCGGACATGGCTGGTCGGGAGCGTATATCACCTTTTGGAACTGTGTAGCGCTAGAGACACACGAAAGTACTCTTGAGTTTGTAGTCGAAGACCCCGGCATCGCTAGGAACTATAACATTGGGGGTAGAGGCGGAACCGTCGATGGCGAAGGACAACACGACTCTAACGGGATTCACGTATTCCCGAACTCACTGTACGAGGCGCAAAGGGCGAATCGGACGGGAGAGAGGCTTTGGGAGTGTGCGGTGACTACAGAGTCGCCTAGCCAAGCACCCACCCAGGCACCTAGCGCCTCGCCAAGCGTGCAGCCAAGTGAGATACCGACCAATAATCCGTCCAGCTCGCAGCCTACTCTGTTTCCGAGTCAAAATCCTAGTGCCTTGCCAAGTAGCTCACCGACTGTCTTCCCTAGTATAGCCTCCAGTATTTTATCTTTGAGTACTGAGCCGAGTGCCGAGCCGAGTGCCTTCCCGAGTAACTCCCCTAGCATAGGTCCTTCATCACAACCCACTACCCATGTCATCCTCCGTCAGGAAGCCTTCCCGAAAGGTGTAGGGGCGAAAGGGCTTGCTGACAGGGTGATCAGGGAAGTTGAGAAAGGATGGGAAAAGTGCGTTGCTGGTGAAAAGGGAGGGTGGAAGGGGTGCTGGAAGGAGGCAATTTTTGCTGGGGCTGGGTTGACAGGGTTACTCATGTGTCTCCTCGCTGCTGCGTTGTCCTGCAAAGGGAAAGAAAGAGGCACCAATACCGAGGCGAACCTACCATTGACTAATTCATCTATTGATTCATTTGATAGCAGCGACAGAAGGATCGATAGTTTACGGCGGGAGAAATTCGACTCATTGTATAATTTTAGTGGGAGGGGAGGGGAACAGAACAATTTAAGAGAGTCCTCCCTTATAGAAATGGTAGAAAACCCAATGGCAAATTGATTTTTTTTAAGCGGGAAGATGTAAGATTGAGAAACGAAAGTGTGTCGCCATACATAAATTCATTACGACAGTTAAATAATTACAAGGTCTCGAGGTCTTGCTTCCGTAAGACGTCTAATTCATTCAACCGGTGCTGTGCCTCGTTGCAGACCTCCTTATATTCGAATTCTTTCTTCCTTAGAAGATCCTCTTTCGCCTCGATGATGGTAGCCACTCGGATTTCTACACTCTCGATCTCCTCTCGGTTCTTTTTTTCTAGCTTAGCATACTCAGCTTGGTGTAGCGGCCGGGTGTCAACGAGTGTTACTGTGAGATCATCGACCTGCAGCTGCAAGTTCTTAAGCTGGTGCTCTAGCAACTCGACCCCCCGCGCCCGTCCATGCTTCACTCTGTTGATTTTCTCCTCGCACTCTGCCGTGAGGAGCGACAACCTGGACTTTTCTTTTTTCAGATTTTCCTCAGACGAGGCCACGCGGCGCTCCATTGCCGTCACTCGGCTGTTCAAGAGATTGCATTCTTCCCGCGATATCTCTTCCTTCTCCTTTTCCAAAGCAAAACGAGACATCATGACGGCCTCTTCTTCCTTAATTTTTTCTTTTTCTTTGTCGTATTCACTCTTCTTGGTCTCGAGATTCATCTTCCCGTCGTCGTTTATTCCCTGAACTTCGTTGGCACTCTGTGCCTCCAGTCTTGAGAGCACCATTTCCAACTCTGCGTTGCTCTGCTCTCTCAGTGCTTTGATCTGCGTGAGCTCTCGCTTTTCAACGTCTTCACGAATTTCTTCCAACCTCAGCCGCTGCCAGTTCTCGTTGGCGGCAGCATTTTGTCGCTGCTTCTCGGCGATGGCGAACTCCCGCTTCTCATGGATCGATTTCATTTCTTGCTCATGCGCGCGGGACATCTCGGCAAGGCGTTCCCCCTCAATCTCTCGCAGTTCGGCAAGCTCTGACGCGTATGTGTTGTTCCGTCGTTTCCTTTCGCTCTCAAATTTCTGTCGCTCGCTTTCCATTTCTCTGTTCCAAAGTTCCCTGGCAGATTTCAGGTCCTGCTCGTGGCTCTCTGCAGTTTGTAGGAGGCGAATACTCTGCTGAGAACGAATTTTTTCTGACTCCTCTAAAGCTTCGTTTTCTAGCCTCCTCTTTTCCTCACCGAGAGCGATCTGAGCTTCCCTTTTTCGCTCGTTTTTGAACGCCTCGAACATTTCCTCCGCTTCCTCCCGGCGCTGCTTGAGGTCGAGCTTGTTTCCAGACAGCAGTCTCTCTAGCTCAGGTTCCAGTGCCTTTACGGCGTCCTTTTTGAGGTCCTGCGACTTTGCGTCGGCGAGCCGCTCTAGCCTGATTCTCTCCGCTTGAAGCCAATTTTCTCTCTCTAGTTTCATTGCCTTTTCAACCTCCTTTTTGGCTGTATCGACAGTGGCAGTGCGGCTCTCAAGCCTGTAGTGCAAGACCTCTTCGAGACCTGCTTTTCGTTTTATGATCATTTCGCAGTCTTTTTCTAGCCTCTCGGCAAACTCTTCTTGCCTCCGCTTAGTTTGACGTGCCTCTTCCCTCCGCTTTCTGATCCTCTCTTCCCAGCTCTCCTCGATTTGCTTGCGAACTCGAGAGTGGCTGGAAGTTTTTCGCGCGATTGAAGCCTTAAGCGCAATCACTTCTTGCCGTTTCTCTTCGAGCTCGCCCCTCATCGCCTGGATTTTCTGCTTGATTTGATTGTGAGTAGATGTTGTGGTCGCTTGGGTGAGGGAGGACAACGGTGGGTTGTGCGAGTCATCGATCGAGAAGTCTTCGTCGTTGTACTTATCGGTGATGGTGCTGGTGTTGATAGTGCTGACATTGTTGTTTCTACTATCACTGTCGGCGTCTCTGTCGGAGCTGTCTTTACCGTCAATTGGAGCGTTGAATGATTCCTCACCAGCCAAAACAGACAAATAGCGGCTCTCCTCTGTATTGTCGTCTATCACGCTCCTGCTGTTAGCATCATCAGCCCCCCAATCATCCCAGATCCACTTCTTCCCAGGGGCAACGCTATCGCGTACTAATTTCTCTTCTCGCCCAATATCTTTCCTCCCTTCTCGTACCATAGATCTGAAGCTCAGTGTTGTTGATTTAGTATTGACTGATCGCTGTGGCGATTGCACCGAGGCCGGGTTGCCAGATTCCATGCCATCAAGAAAGCTCATCAGAGACGAAAGTTTTTCAGTTGAAACACCGACGGCACCACTCACGGTGGGGCTACTTTTGGATTGTTTGGCTTCAGCAGCTTCTTTAGCTGTGGTGGATATTTTAATGGATTTTGCGGTAGATTTTGTGGACGGAGAGTAGGCGAGAGAAGACATTGTAGATCGCCCCATCGATCGCCTTGTTTTGCTGCTTCGCCCACTCTCATCAGTGGGTGGAGGGGGAAGTATCTCCATCGATTCTTCTCGGGAGGTAGAAAGGATTGACAAACTCATCAGGCTGCTGTCATTGCTATTCCGAACAATGTCGGCGGTACCAGCAATTGCAACGGGAAAACTCTGATCATCACCATCTCCGGTTCTACCCTTGTCGAGGGAATCTGAAGCCTTCTTCTTCTTGACCACCTTCTTCTTTTTGCTTGAATTCAAAGATTTTGGTGATTTGATTGAGCGAGATGGGGACGGTCTAGGAGAAGGGATTGCCGAGGGAGAACCAATTGACCCACCAGTAGCCTTCTTCTTGACTTTTCGTTTCGGAGTGCTCATGTGTGACCTTGTATTGCTTCAGAAGAGTCCGAGCATGAAAGCTCGGAGCTCGGAAGCTCGTGAAAGCAGCCATCCCCCCCAAAAAGCAACAAATCGAGGGAAACTATCACCAAATCTCACCAAATACATCCTGTTGCAACGTCAAATAGACATATTAATCCTATACTTTTCTTGCATCTATATCACAACAGCCCAACCCCCCCACGCAACACCAACAGAAAGATGTACCGAGGGCGTGTGGGATATGAGAAAATCCCGCAGCCCTATCTGAAGAATCTAGAGTTGGATCGGCTGAAGAGCCTCCATCATGCCAAGATATCGTCCATAAAATCTCGGACCCTCGGAACAGGTACCTTAGACAACACTCTTCCCCAGACTTCAAAGATGAAACACCTGAAGCTCCGACAGAAGAAAAAACAAATGCGGAGGGAAAGAGATGGAGAGATAATGCGAGGCAACAAGCTCCTCCTTCGCAAAATGACAAAAATCATCACCACCTCCGGTAGTGGTGGTGGTGGGGAGAACTCGCCGAATGTTCGCCCAAAGAAATCCCTCAATGCCATCCGTCGCTCGCAAGAGTTGGCGAGAATATCGCACGCCAACAAGCAGATTCTTGCGAGAATGCTCAGTGTCAAGAGTGACCACGACGTGAAGCAGCTCCTTCAGGATTCGATCCATCATGACAAAATTGTTAACAGGCTGAGGATGGTTAAGTATGAGGGGGATGAGAGTAGCATCAGCGAGGTCAGCAAGCGTGGCTTAAGGAAGCTGAATGATGAAATTCGTGAGAGTGAAGAGGTAGAATCGACGCTAAGCGGAAGTATTACTACCGAATGGGCCTCCAGGGGTAGTAAGAACGTCACCAAGAATAATATCACCAAAATTCCAGAGGCAATCATGGGTCCTGAGACAAAAAAGGAGAAGAAAGAGATGGTGTCGGTTGATTCGAATAGAGCTGACGGTCAACCCTCGTCTCCCCCAAGCCTGAAGAAGGGACAATCTGCCCCTTCTATCCTCTCTCCCAACACAAGGAAGGTCAACGCTCACGAGGATCTCAAGCAGATTGGATCGGCGGCGATGAAAGATGTCAAGGCGCTCAGCGCTAAAAATCTAAACAGAGAAATGGTCGAAGGATCGAAAGAGCCGCCAAAAGCGAATGCCGATTTACGGAAAAGATTCACGAGACAAATGAGCTCTATAATGCCGAGCAAAGGAGAGTTCCATTTGCTGAAACAGAACAAGGGGGTGACAATACTACGCAACGGACACGCGGAGGCAAGATGTCAGGCGTCAGTTGACATCATTAAAAAAAGGAACGGAAAAATTCGTATCCATGTTACCTCCAAGAAGATTCACGAAGTCAACAACATCCATCTTGACTGTTGGGTTGATTTAGGGGTGAAAGGCGCCCGCGAGGTGTTAGATGTTAAGAATGCCCATTTGATCGGAGAAGATGGCGAAGAGGAGATCAACGCCACCAGAAATGAGCTGCTTGATTTAGCTTGGGGACTGCTGGATTACGCCAATGTGACCTTTGACGATGATGACAGAATGTCGGTTAAATTCATCAATCCAAAGCTCATCGCTGAACATTCTGTGGCGGTAGGTAGTGGGAATCGCAATGTCATACATGACGTTTTGAAGGAAGAAGACGACGACGAAGATGATAGTGATAACAACGACTCTGAAAACAACGTTAACGACAAAATACTAGAGCGTCTTCTTGCATTGAATTACAGTGACTCGCTCATAAAAGATCAGGGGGAGGGTGCTGTTGGCCAGGATGGAGAAAATGATACCAGAGAACGCAGGGCAAGCGTCCGCAAACATCTAGGAAAGCTTGACACGACAGATGCGCCTGAAAGAGAATACCGCAAGTCTCTTGAAGAAGACTCATGTGTCGTCTCCCGACCTTCAACTTCTGCTGAAATTAATGAGAAAATCAACAGAAAATTTAGGGTCAGGTGTAACGTCATCGACGCTTTAGACAAGGGTGATGATATAGAGATAGAACCTGTGGAGTGCGACGTTTCTTTTAGTAACCAAAGAAAGGGAAGGATTATTGACATTGCAGCCAAACCTGTTGCAGATGCTGTGAAAGTCAGGGGGGTAGAACTTGTCCTCTCTAGGACCAGCATCAGAGTACCGAGTCTTGTGAGCGTCGACATAGAGGCAACGGAGACTTATATCGAGACGCTCAGCAATAATGTCTCCTTCAAAATCAACGAGGAAGATATCATTACCGGAGAGAAGGTTGTTAAACTCGTTATGAACCATGGGGAAGGAAGTTCGGCGAGCCCCTCCCGACCCCACAGCAGGGTTTGAGAGCGGCAACTACGCTTGCGAGGAGGCTTTCGCGCAAAACGGTTGCAATAATAACCAAGAATAAGAAGGAAATTTTTTTGTAGGTGACGATGATGTGCTGAGGTGTGCCTGTGTCAAGTTATAAAGCCAGTCTCTTGCAAGGCATTATTCATATCCCTAGTTACCTTTTCTATCGAGGCGTTGTTATCTGGCAGTTCAGCCTCAAATTCAAGCCCTACTTTTCCTTCACTACCGTCATCACTAGTATTTTTGCCTTCGCCATTGCTGTCCTCCGCCATCAGCATTTGAACATAGTTAATTGCGGCCTCAAATGTTGATAGATAGTATCCCATCTCCCCAATTCGACTGTCTGAGTTGCAAACGTTCTGTAAAAGACTGATTAAGCTCAATGGCCTTTCTACGTCACTACGAACTACCACGAAAATAAAAATCGGGACTAGATCGTCCGCTGTGAGCTGGCTGACCTCCTCCGCCAACCCGTGAAGCTTGGTGATTTCTTCGGCACAATCTACAATCGCGGCCAGTTTTTCGCATGGCAACGTCTTCTTGGCCCCCACACGTAAAATCTCACACGCTGACTTCCATTCGCAAGATCTCTGATTTTCCACAGGAATTTTAAAGAATGTCTGATCTTCATTCCGAAGTTTACGCATCATTGTCGAGACCTGCACGTCCTCGAATCTCCACCCGTTGACAATTGCCTTGGATAGAGTCGAGCGAAGGGGAACGTAGATTTCCACCTCGATCTGCTTCCGAATCCCAAACCGCACGAATTTATTCTCTGTGACGTTGATATTTGATGACGATGATGAGCCCTTGTCCATGTGGTAGTACCTCCTGATTTCATCCAAATCAGCCTCCCCTCCCCGCATAACCAGGTCTTCCATGCGCTCCAGAAATCCACGAACACGCTCCATTTGTTCCTCTGCGCTCTTCTTCAGCTCTCCATGGCCTTTTGAATTTACCATATTGATCAGCTCTGCATTGCTCGGAGATTGCGCCTTGCAAGAGAGTACAAAGTGGGTGATGAGCTGGTCAATCTGTGGGAGGAGGAATATTCGGGCGACATAGCACTGGACAGCTTTTACAAGTGTAGCGGATCGATTGCCACTGACGCAGCCCTCATCTTTATCTTCATCTTCATCTTTGTCTTCGCTGTTGGAGGTAGTTCGGTCATCGCCCCCGATGGAACCAGACGGATTGCATTGGAGAAATCTCTGCATGGCGAGACAACACTCATACCCTCCCTCACAAAAGCCGCTAGTAAAGACTAGGCCTACAACTTTCCGGAGAAACTTTTCGAGAGTTTCTCGTCGAGCTTCTTCGTGAGATAAATTGTGATGCGCTGAAGCCGAGGAAGGGGACAGAAGGGATGAAGTGAGATCTGTCAGTATGCCGGCGCGTTTCGGAAAAGGGATTTGAGAAATGCTCGGTCGAGTCGCTATAAGAAAGTTTCGGAGCCGGAGGAAGTCGTCGTAGGATTTAGGCGCAGCGAGAGTCCATTCGGTGTTTGTAGTGGAGTTGTACACCCATATTGTGTAGTGAGTCCCTTCATCAGGGGGGTTGGCAATCGCATCGCCCTTACTTTTGTTCTTGTTCTTGTTTTTGTTCTTGCCAGACACCGGTGCTGGTGGCTCCACACAAGCAATTATCCGGACGGACAAGTGCTTTCGAATTTTCACAACGCATATCGCCGGAGTTTCATCATTTGCGTCCGCATCGGCATCGCTCCCACTTTCATTGCCTCTTGTCATCGCAGCCCTACATCCCAGAGGAGTTGTTAAGAAATTATCACCAAGCGGATCCGGCGCCACCTTTGCTATATCTCTAACTTTGCTAAAGGCGGACGTTCCCGAACTCTCCTCCGTGATGCGAATCCACCGCGCAGAGGATCTTTCCCATTCTTGCGCTCTCCAAGAATACTGCCTCCATAGGCGCGACGCTAAATCTGTTGAGTCTTGGCTCGTTAGTATTTGCCGCTCAACAAGGTGTGCAACCAATGGATGCAGCGGTTCTGATTTATCTGCTGGCCTGGCTTTTTCTTCTTTATTCGCAACTGGCTCCCCAACATCGCCATCATCACCCTCTTTTCGTTTTTCGCGGCAGAAATGCATGACCACAGCCCCTCTGCCGCCATCACCGCCTCGTCCCCTTCCCACTAGCCTTACAATCTCTCCCACAGCTCCCTCAAGGACCTCCTTAGCTGATGCAACTTTGCTGCTCTTGTTCGTCGTTGTATCCCCGGCGACAGCAGATTGGAGAAAAGCCGTCGCATTCACACCAAGAATGAGATCGTTCTGACGCGGTTTGAGTTCGTCTGAAATCGAATTCTTCGAGGAAGAATTAGTCCAGGGTGGGACTACGTGTACATAAACCTTTCCCGCTTCCTCCCTCACCGTCATTCCCAAACCACCTCCTGGAACCCTCTCACGCATTGTTAACGAAAAGCAAACAAAGCGCTGTTCATCCTCATGAGGAGCTTGACGAGATTTATAGTGCGAACGGTGTTGTTTGGTGATGGATTTAAAAAGAGCACTGACAAGAGTCCACTGCAAATCGAAGGGCGGCTGCGAGGACGGCAATTTGAGGGCGTGCGACTCTGGAATCGTGAGAAAACCGGAAGGCAACGAGGAAGGAACATGGAATTTATTATTGTTCTGTTGTTCTCGATTTGTCGTGTTCGGTTGAGGTTGAATAAACTCAGGTGGAGGACGATCACTCGTTTCAGTATGTAGTATCGACAAACGTTTGCCCAGGGGGGAGTTAAAGGGCAGAAAGGCTGGGGCAGCACCATTGTTGCTTTTACTATCTTTGTCACCATCTTTGTCACCATCTTTGTCACCATCTTTGTCATAGTTCTTTTCGTTTTTATTTGAGAGCCATTCTGCCACAGGCGAAGGGGAGCTAATTCGAGGGGGAGTATGAACCGGTGTGTTCAAGATAGAGCTGCCTCCGTTTCTTCCATTGCTGTTCTTAGGGCTCACTTCCCTCTTAACCGCCAAAGCATCATCGACTGCCCTCTCCATGACACCATCGCAGCGTTGCCAAATCGTATCCAGCACATCACGAGGAAGAGATGTAAATATCTGCAAAAATGTTGCGTAATGTTCTGTATTCCCAATTGCTCTTGTATTCACAGCCTCGTTTATAGTTTCTGATGTCCCAGCTTTCGTTCCTAGGGTATCTTTTACCGGCACACCGATAGCGGGTCTCTCCGCCACCTCGGAGAGGTTGTCAGGCATGGTGGGGTAGAAGAATGAGCTAACTTTAAGCCCCCATTAAACTCTTTTGCCGAGAAAATGTTTTTCCCTTCTCTCAAACTGTTTGTATTGGTTCCCTTTCATAACAAAGTTTTTAATGACCTGCCAGCCTTAAAACGTCCATTTCTTCTGCAATTTACACAAATCGATTATAAACTGTCACAACCTGCTTCTTTGGCTGCGCGCGTGTCGGTGACACTCAACTTCTTTCTTCTGCCCCTTTGTCTTGTTTTCCTGATTTTTTCAGATTCTTTATTGTATCGGCATTCTCACTTGAAGAGCAAGAAGTTTTTTCCATATGCAAAAGGTACTTGAAATTTTCATTTTGGCACTGTCATCTTGCTCTAGTTTTGACCTCTTCAGAGTGCCCCACTCATTCTCCGCACCACCTGTAATATGTAAAAGTTCTACTCGGTATTCTTTATCTACTCGGTATTCGTCATCTAATCGCTATGGAGGCAGGGGTTACTTACTGGGTCGTTGGCCTGGTAGCAATAACCCTGGGTATCCTATTCCGTCAGCGACGACAGCAACAAAGACAGCTCTGCACAGCATCCAAAAGTACGATGCAGACGACACCGAAACCACTTCCCTGACCTCAGTGCTGTCGTCGCCGGAATTTGAAATATTTTCTGGCGCGGCCACGATTCTCACGGCCTTCCTATACGCCCTTGGCACTCTAAAACTTGGTGGTTCCGAGACTGAGATGATCAGATATGCAGAGGAAGGCATTTCTGCTTTTTTCTTTGTTGAATACTGCTTGAGAGGATACGCTGCTAAGTTCTCGACGAGCTACCTCATGTCGCCCTTAGCACTGATTGACTTAATATCGTTTGTGCCAAATCTTCTCAACTTGTTGATGCCTGCATCTCCAACTTTGGCTTCGTTTCAGCTCCTCCGCCTTTTACGAATCCTCCGAATCCAGCGATTTCTCGATCCAGAGGAGTTTTTCAAGATCGAGCAGAAACTCGGAATAGAACAGGTCGATCTTAGACAGCTACAATTCGCTCGGGTTTTCTCCAGTCTCTTTACGCTTTTGTTCATCTCAACAGGGCTGATATACGAATGCGAGGTGAGTCTACCGTGTTTTGTAGAGACGCCTAAACTTGCCAGCTAGCTCCCATAATCTAATTTTTCTACACCAAAAGCGAACGGTAAATCCGGCGTTTTCAGACTTCTTCACAACGCTTTATTTCGGTCTCTGCACGCTCACGACTGTTGGGTTTGGAGATATAGTACCCGTCACGTTTGAGGGACGGTGTGTTGTCTGTGCGAGCATCTTGGTAGGGATAGGGGTGATTCCCCTCCAGATTGGTGATTTAGCAGCATCGTTTTTAGGGAAAGACGACGACACTGCCGTTAAAGACACAAAAGATAGCCAGACGACGAATAAACTGAAGCGTGAGTTGAAAACTCTAAGGCGTGAAAACAAGATGCTGCAGGAGAAGCTGGAGAAATTATTGGTTGCGAAGAACCGTTGATTTCGATAAATGAGAGCCCCCCCCCCCGAAGGGGAGAGTACAAGGGCTTGGTGTAGCGCTGCTGGCTTAGGCAGCTCTCGCCGCACCCCCCAAATAATTTTGATAAATATTTTACAGAGATTTTTGCGAGTTGGGCCTGTCAACACTCTAATGGAGCCAGACCTCAGGCTCATCAATGCTTTGAGCACTAGTCAGCAGAACTTTTTTTGCCATCAGAGTGATTGAAAACAAAGCAGGGCAGAAGAAACTTTGGCAACCCAAATTTTACGCGTATTAGTTCACTAAAAAACATTATCACTTCAGCGTCGCAGACGCTAAAAGTGTCTTTCATGTCCACCAATTGATATCAATTGCCATCCATAAGGCCGTCTTCAGCTTTGTCGCCATTGCATGATCAGCCCGCTTGCCTCGCTTAGCGTCATTTCGTTTCCACCAAAGCACCCTGCCATACTGTCCTCACTCCCACTGCTGCTGCCACTGGTGCTAGGTGGCCTGCCCGAGGGTGCGCAAAAAGTGGGAACTACCCCAAAAGTTACTGAAGGAGGGGTAACCAAATTCGGGGCTATCGTTGACAGGCTGTAAGAGGTAGGAAGAAGGAAGGGGTTCATCATACTCAGGGAGCTGGCAGGCAAATTTGTCTGCTGCTGTTGTGAGAGTGGTAATAGATAAGGGGCTGATACAGGAAGAGGTGAAGAATACGCATGTACCCCCGACAAAGTTGACTGCTCTGGCGCCGGGATTGTAGTTTTGTAAGGGATTGTAGTTGGCGCCTTGATTGTAGTTGGCGCCGGTATAGCAGCCGAAGATGTTGGTCCAGTAACTGGTGTCAGAACTGTGGCCTGTTGATCAAGCCCAGGGTATTTTCGCTTCCTACACTTGGCCACACTCTTTGCAGTTTTGCTCTTTAAAGCAGCCTTAGTTTTTTTCTTGCTCGATCTCGCAACACTGCCACCACACCCCTTTCCATGTTTCAAGGAGCAATTCCACCGGTTCTTGATCATGTTGTCGCTCCGACCTGTCAACAGCTTGCATATTTCGCACCATTTCGTTCCCCTCTCAGCAACTTCTCTCAAAATGATCTCGTCTTCCTCCGCAGTAAAAGGCAGAAAGGAGAGCACGGGGTTGAGGTGGTTGTACCAACGCTCACGACACTGTTTCCCAAGCCTACCGGGGAGTGACTCTGCAATGGCAGTCCAGCTTCCCACGCCCTTCTTCGCTACCTCCCCCTTGATGACTTCGTCTTCTGCGGGCGTCCAGCCACCTTTCTTCAAACCGGGTCTCAGAACTTTTTGCCAGCGGTGGAGGCACTGTACAGAGGTTCTTGAAGGTATCACAAGGGCAATTTTCTTCCAGTTTTTACCGCCATGCTTCTGAACAGAAGAGCGGAGGAGAGCATCTTCGCTAGCGGTCCACTTTGTTGCAGCCTGGTTTTGGTGATTCTTGGGAGCAGTGGCAGCCTGGTTTTGGTGATTCTTGGGAGCAGTGGCATTATGTTTTTCTTTCGAATTATAATATTCTTTGTCGGCTTCTTGTGGGGGGGGGAGTACCGAGGGTACAAGTACCCCACCCTGATGGTTGCTAGCGGTGTGGACGAGTCTGCCATCAACCTCACACCAGTCCCCTCGGACTTGGGGCTATTCTCTGATTTT
>ERZ651776.3132-NODE-3132-length-16923-cov-4.566069_pt1 | contig 16923 bp, 19 predicted proteins | sample MGYA00514761_ERZ651776 | MGnify/ENA metagenome assembly ERZ651776 | reverse complement strand
GAGGACGAGGACGAGGACGAAGGTTTGGATGTCCCATTCTTCGATATCTCATTGGGTGACAGCGGAGGTGACAGCGGTGATTGTCGTCCTGAACGAGTCGATACAGCCATCAGCAAGACTGAAACAAGTTTGCTTCAGCAAGAATTCAGAGGGAGACAAGAAACAAGACCGACGAATGAATAAATCGTTCTGTAGAGAAATATTTGCTGAGAGGGAAATTGCTATGATGTTTGTCTATTGAATGAGTGCACCCTTCCCCCGACAGATTCATAACTGTGAGGAAGAAGACACCCGATCTCCCACCACCTATTCTCCTTGATTTCCCCTCTCCTCCATTATTTAACGAAATCCGTGGCAATGTGGGTCCTTCATTGGTCCCTTCTGTTTGTCCTCCCTCTCCTCTCCCTTTCCTTCTCTCCCCCTAGGCCCCCTATTGCCCCCCTCTTCTCAACCCCTTCTCATCTCCGTACCTCTTTTCTTTGGGCACCATCCTCGAGCCCGTCCTCCCGAACCCTTCTCAACATAATCCCTCCTGAATCCTGGGGCTATTCTACAGAGCCAAAATCTTTCCTTCCTGACACCTACAAACCGAACCATTTCTATCCGGGCACAATGAAACCCTCCCTCGAGCGCGATAATGCCCCCTATTCTGACCTCCCCTCCCTCGAGGACCCGACCCTGATCCCAAATGACACCCTCACCTCCCATCCCGATGACCAGGATGAGTACTACGGTGACCGCCATTCTGCCCCTGGTGGAATTGCCTACCCCCACTTCGACGACGTACCTTATTACTACAAGAGAAGACCCCAGAGAGATAGCTCCATCCCCATGGAGGAATTTATCGAGGGAGAGGGTAGGTGGCTCACCCCCGAGGAAATCGTGGAGATTGAGGGTAAGAAATCTGCCAGAAAGCCGAGGGCTAAAAGTAGCGCCGAGGCCCCCTCCGGGAAGGTGGTCGTCGTGGACGACGGTGGGATTGGTTTGACCCCAATGAAAGGGATACCAGAAGCCGTTCTGGGGACAACTCCTGATCGAGCATCTGTTGATGTGATGCTTCTTGACTCAAATGAAGCGGAAATAAACCAAGAAGATGACAATGAAGGAGACAGCCAAGAAGACCAAGATGACGACATAATTGACGGAATTGAAGCGCTCGGACTCGACGACGACGACGACGACGACGACGACGACGGTGATGACCTACAAGACGATGACTTTGACAACTTTGATGGTGAGGACTTAAGGTTTTGATAATGATAATAACGAAAGATGAAAGATAAAAGTTTTAAGAAGCAAAAATACTTTTCATCGTGGGTTTTGTATTTGTTATTGTGTGATGCCTCTTCAACTCCAGCCAGTGTCGCATTTTGGTATTGTCAGGATCCAGGTGTAGGAAGGGATTTATTTATGATTCATCTACGACCTCAGCCACTTGGTCTACAGCCTTCCCCTCATCCCCCTCCCATCTCCTGAACCTGACAATCGCCTTCTTCCAAGCGGGGGTCTTAACGACTCTCCTACCGGTAGCCCCATTAGCCTCGAGCCTCCTCCTCTCAATGACATTCATTGTATTCACCTTGACAACAGGAAGGTTATAAATCTTTGTAAGGTACTCCTTGATCTCGTGTTTAGTCATAGAAGGACGCGTCTTGAATACAGCCTTGGGGGGCATTGAGGGAGACCCTGGGAAAGTGGAAACAAGAGTTAAAGGCTCCGATGGAAAAAATTGCTGCTTCTGGAAAGTCTTGTGCTGACGGGCGAGTAAGGGGATGCTCCGCCGCAACATTATCTGAATCTCGGGCTCTGGAATGAAAGATAAAGTAGGCTATCGACGGTTTGAGACTGACTGAGACACTGTGAAGAATTATAGAGGCCGCAAAAAGAGAAGAATCTGAGGGGAAGACCTGACAAGCGGTGTGAATTGCTGAGGAAGTTATCGAAGAGAGTACGTCGAGGGGGGTTGATTTACGCGCCGAAAGAACACTAAAAAATATGTTCGCCCAACTGCGTCAATATCTTTTTTTATTGCGCTGAAATTTGCTTTGTTTGAGGGTTTTGCTAAGGAGGGGGCAGCCAGGTGTGTGCCGGACTTTTCGTGGGGGTGGGGGGTGGGGCTAAATTGAAAGTCGAGCCAAAGGATTCAAATGGCGCCCACGAAGAAACGCAGCCCCAACAAGGGGGCTCAGAAGGCCTCGAAGCCCAAAGTTACAAGTAAGTACAGATCATGCACCCCTCTATTAACCGTACCTGTTTTGAGTTGATCTCAACTCCTCAAACTTCCCCACCCCCTTCCACCCTTTCTCTGACGTTATTTACTCCACTAATCCCTTTGAACACCTTGTAACTAACCCAACACTACCCACAGCCTCCGTTGATGACGACATGGACATGTTCACTGAGCCCCAGAAGGTGATAATTCGCCCCTCTAATCAGCTGAACCTAACCTCTGCCGAGCTTAAACAGGAGATCACTCGTGTTCTGACTGCCGACGACCCCAACATTCCCCGCAACATTACCAAGTTTAACTTCAAGGACAGGAGCTACAAGCCAGACCCCCCTGCTGCAGGGGAGCACATGGCAGTGCAGTTCGGTGTTGACGGGTGCATGCTCCACCAGGACAGCGCTGAGTACAAGGAGATGTCCCTCTGGGCTGCGCGCAAGGAAGAAGACGCGAAAGAGCAGCGCTTGGCGATGGAACAGGAGATGAAGGACAATGGAGAGGATATGAGGCAGGGGAATGAGGAGCAGGGTGGGGACGGGGGGAAGAACCAGTTTAACTACAGTGATCGTGCTGCGCAGACCTTCACCAACCCCCTTAGGGAGAGGGGTGTAAGCACCGAGCCACCCCCTGTCACTCAATTCTCACACACACTTACCCAGTGGGAGATCTACGACCACTACATGGGGGACTACCAGAGCACCATGATGCACAAGAAGATTGTTGAGAATGCTGACAAGGGCAAGAAGTCAGGAGGCTACGGTGGAGGCTATGAGGATCCCGATAAGAACGCCAGTAGCAAGGCTACTTCAAGCAAGGAGGAAGACACCGTTCACTCCGCCAAGATGGAAAATGCGCTCAAGATCCTTGAGCGCCTTGTCAATCAGAATGCCGAGGACGAGATCTTCCAGGATTTCAAGTTCTGGGAGGATGCCAGTGACCAGTTCAGGGAAGGTGAGGGTAGTCTCTTGCCCCTTTGGAGGTTCAGCACGGACAGGACCAAGCGGAAACAGGTCACGGCACTTTGCTGGAACCCGCAGTACCCTGATTTATTTGCTGTCGGGTACGGAAGTTATGATTTCATGAGGCAGGGCAGTGGCATGATCTGCTGCTACAGTCTTAAAAACACGAGCTACCCCGAGTACATTTTCAGTACCGAAAGTGGCGTAATGTGCCTAGATTTTCACCCCCAACACCCCAGTTTGTTGGCAGTTGGCTGTTATGACGGCACAGTAATGGTATATGATGTGAGGAACAAGGGCATGAGACCCATTTACAGCAGCAGCATCAAGACCGGAAAGCACACCGATCCTGTATGGCAGGTATTTTGGCAGGCAGAGGACCTCGCCAAGGAGCTCAACTTCTTCAGCATCAGTAGTGACGGCAGGGTTGCTAACTGGATAATGAGCAAAAACGAGCTCAAGATGGAGCCCATCATGCAGCTCAAGCTTGTGAGTAATGTTAAGGACGATCCAGAGGAAACTTCTCTCAGCGGACTGGCTGGGGGATGTTGCTTCGACTTCAACAAGATGCAGGAGCACCTTTTCGTTGTCGGGACAGAAGAAGGAAACATCCACAAGTGCAGTAAGGCATACAGTGGACAGTATTTGGAAACATACGAGGGACACCACATGGCTGTGTACACTATCAAGTGGAATCCGTTCCACGAGCGTGTTTTCATTAGTTGCAGTGCCGACTGGACCGTAAAGCTCTGGGATCACAACCACAATCAGCCCATCATGAGCTTCGACCTTGGCAATGCTGTCGGGGATGTTTGCTGGAGCCCGTACAGCAGTACTGTCTTCGCGGCAGTCACTAGCGACGGCAAGGTCCATGTATTTGACCTTGCCGAGAACAAGCACGAGCCCCTTTGCGAGCAGAAGGTTGTCAAACGCGCCAAGCTGACCCATGTCTGCTTCAACGAGAAGGACTACATTGTCATTGTTGGAGACGACAGGGGTGGAGTTAACAGCCTCAAACTGAGTCCCAACTTGAGGAAGCTCCACTTGCCCCTCGACGAGAATGGTGAGGTTGTTGCGGGAACTGACGTTGCAGAGGTGCAGAAGAACAAAATGGAGAAATTGTTGAACACCAGTGACAACAAGCCGACTGTTTAAGGTGAAGGGGCTTTGGTGGTTGGTATGTGTTTGGGATGAAACAACAAAGGCGATATGAAAGCTCCCCAAACTGTCGAGAGGTTCACACCCGAGTGTTTTACTATGCTTGTGAGATATTTGGGGGGCCATGACTTGAACTGAATGTTGCGATTGAGAAAGAACACGAGAGGGAGAGAGGAAGAAAAATAGTTTGAGTATTTGCACAAAATTGATGTGTTTTTTACTGGCAGTTAGTTAGTTTTGAGTTGTTAGCGCAGTGATTTCACCATATAAGTTCTCGTTGAACAAATTCGTGTGTATTTGGAGAGAGTAACCGAACAAAAAATCGGTGAAAGTTTGATCAAAATTCTGTGAGCACCTATGAAAGATTATCTAGCCAATAAATAAAAGGGAAGCTAAAAGAAAGTATTTTTGTGTCGGGCTGGCTGAACAACACTAGAAAAACAACTAAAAACACTTTTCACACCACTCAAAAATTATTTCAGAGCAAAAACTCCAACAACACACGGATTACGGACCACAGATCATTAAACATGAGCGACGACGAAGAGTTCTCGAAATTCAGCGAGGATGCAAAGGATCTTTTTTTGGTTCTTGCAAGTGCCCAGCGCTCTGACCAAGTTGTAGAGACTCACGTGCGTACCTTCTTCGAGAACGCGGGGGGAGACAGAAAGGAGGTCGCAGTCGCGCTTCTGAAGGTGAGATTTACTAGACTATCCGAGTGAAATTGTTGGTTCTTGTCTTCTGTTGGGTGTCTTGTTTTCTGGGGGATCTTGTTTTTTTTTTCAATCTCGATTTTGACACGACTAACTCAACCTCAACCCCCTCCATGCAACATCAGCTTGCGTTTCACCTTCGAACCCACTCCACCTCTTACCTTACTTCTTCTTCTACCTCCACTGGACGGGGTGGCGAGAAGAACGTCCCCCGGAAACTTATCCTCTCCCTAATCCTCATCTTCCCGGAGCTGGTCGACGTGTTGGAGATTCTCCCCGTGTATGGGAGTTATCAAGACCTGTTATGGATGTCGTTTGAGCTCGAGAGCAAGAAGAGTTCCTCGGAAAACGAGACTGAAGGCTCTGAAACCCTTCCCTACGCCGACCTTATTAAAAAGATCGACGGTTTCATTCTTGCGCAGATCGAAAAGGACCAAGCAGCTATGGAGAAGGAGAAAAACTGCAAGGACGACGATCGCAAGAAGTCTGACGTGAGTCCTTTGGTCAAGCATCTTCCTGCCGAGAAGCAGAATACGGGGGCCAAGAAAGGGCGACGCAATAATGATGAGTGGGCAGACAAGTACGGCGGTGGAAAGAAACGTAAAAGGAAAGATAAGATGTTTTCTGAGGAGGACGAGAAGAAGAAGCGCCCGGGCAACATTGCCAAACAGGGTATGAAGAAGTCGTTTATCCTGCGACTTTCGGCCCGGAAGTTCTCCATGTCTCTCAAGAAGGGGGCTAATAAGGAAAAGTACGAGCAGGCGTTGCTGACTAAGTACAGAAAAGATGTTCTTCGTCCCCTCCGCGACCACGTAACTCAGCGCGGACATTATCCCACTCGACTCTTGGCGGAGAAGAGTGATTTTGAGGGGGTTTCGGTGGCCGCGTTTCCAAAACTTGCCATGGCGAAGAATAAAAAGGCACTCGTTCGCGTGTATAACATTCAAGACCAAGTCACTCGCAATGCCCCTCCTCCCGACGATTTCACCAGCACGGAGTTTGTTACGAATTTAATGAGACTGCAGAGAGTCAACAGTGATGGCAACGTGAACGCTGATGTTGATATGGTATACTTCCGTCACTCGCTAAATAATTCCGTGAAGATGATATCAAAGGCTTTGGTCGATGGAGGCGGCTCAGATTCAACCAAAATTCTCTTTGGAGACAAAGTCGACCGTAAAACTCTCGTCGCTTTCACAGCAGCTGCTGCAGACAATGTTGCGGTTGCCGCGCTGGTATTGACGATGGGGCTGGGAGCCGAAGCGTTTATCGTGGGTAAGATGGTGGTGAGGATCGACGCTCTGGAGGGCGAAGGGGCGGCGGAGAAATACAAGGCGCTGAAAGACCTCATAGTAGGAGATAGAAACGAAGAATTGTCCGGTCTTTCTGATACAGGCGACTCGGAGTTTGAATCCGACGATGACGGAGATGGAGATGGGGAGGTCGCCTTCGAGAGAGATATGCTGGCGACGGTTTCTGCTCACGTCTCTTCTTCAAAGGTTGGTGACAATCCCGTTGATACGGTCGATCTCATCATAGTGACTGAGACAAAACTATCTCTCCCCAAGGAAGAGCAGGCGAGTTTTCTTGCTGACAACGAGAATATCAAGACCGTCACAGTTCACAAGATGACCTCGACATTGAAGACGTCGTACTCGAACTTCCCACTGGTCGCTCATCCTTTAGGAGGAAAGAAAGAGAGCAATAAAGTCGAGGTGTGCATTTTGCTGGACGGCACGGCAAGCATGGGGACCTGGATGAACAAGACCAAGCGTCTCCTAAAAAATGTAGTTAATAGACTGGTGCAAGAGACCTCGAAGAAGATCTTCGTCTCTCTCGTTTGCTACAGGGATCATGACACCGTCGATCCCGTACCCTATGATTTCGTTCACCTCAAGGACGACGAGGCGTGCAAAAAGTTTGTGCGCTCCTTCGAGCGAGAAGAGCCCAGGGGTGGCGCTGATTGCCCAGAGGATGTCGCTGGTGGAATAAAGGCGGCACTGAAGTTAGATTGGAGCTTTGACGACCTATCGGTGCCAAAGTTTATGTTCAAGATAGCCGATGCCCCTGCCCATGGGCACTACGAACACGGGGATAACTTCAAGCACGAGAAGGTGGATTCAGATCGTATGTTCCTTGAGTTGGGAAAGAAAAATATCAACTTATTGAGTTCGCAGATTACGTCGAGCACGGAGATGGAGGACAGCTGGTTGCAGAATAATGTAGTTGGAGGTGTAGGGTACGGAAACTTCTCATTCGGAAGGGGGGGAGACTCTGATCAGACGTTTGTGGAAACAATCGTGGGGATTGTAAGTAAGGCCTTAACCGCAGTAGTAGAAAAGGATCAGAAAGGGTTCAGGATTGGGAATGGGACTAGCTGCGACGCTTTCGTGTACAGCGCATTGGTCGGAAGAAGGGAGCAGATCAATGAGGAGCTTGCTGACGAGGTCGTCGATGAGGTCGAAGGTGCGGTTGAAGACAAGGAGGAGCCTGCAGTAAAGGGAGAGAGCAGTGGTGATGCTGATGAGAAGAAGGAGAAGAAGACGATCAGCCCTTTTGAAGCGCTGATGCACGAACTCAAGGCGGAGTATTTAGACGATGTGGAGGCGTCAGCGAGGGCAGCCTTAGGCATTAACACGGTGATGAGCATGGCTGAGATGGCTATTGAGAGTGTTATGGCCAATGAGGTGACGGAGGAGGATAGAGATGGATACAGGACAGCCATGGGGCAAATCAAAGAGGTCAAGGGAAGGGAGTGGGCCAACGTTGTGAGAAAGAAATTGTAAATTTACGGTCCGAAAATGTTAGGGTTAAGGGTTAAGTGTAGCACGTGTGTAGAGATGTTTTGCAGGAATAATGGGCTGGTAATGTTTAATTTCGTATCCCGTAATATACCCGCTGAACAAAGAAGTCGAGGTCGATGATATGGAATGCATGGATCTTGGAAGGGGATTGGATCGGTTAGAAATAATGTGTATTATCTTCTACTGTTAGATTTGGGCGTCCCCCTTCTTTTCCTGCTTTCCAAGCATTCGAATTTGCCCTCGAACCTCGAACCTCTCGGTCACAAAATTTGTTTGAAACAATAAATTTAATCAAACCTCCAAAATTCCCCCCTTGCCACAGAGTAGGCTGACGCAGAATTGCTCTTGTCAGGCTTTTTGAACGGAGACGATCTTCCAACCCAGAAATTCACAAAAAATATATTTTGAACTCCAAGATGTCCACTGTCAAGGAGAAGATCAGGGTGGTTTGCCGACTCAGGCCAACCCTCGCAATGGACGTGCCGGCAAATCTGCCAACACCGCAAGTTTCACCCCGTTTGAATCCGTTTGATTCTCAGGATGAATTGGTTGTGCCTGCACCTGATTCAACTCGATCATCTCCTGCCACCATTGCTCCAGGAATGGGAGAAACGACAGGAACAACCTTTTTGTCTAGCAACGAGGATGTAGGTTCCGTGGAATCCACAATTCAGTCATTCACACCGGATGGTAAAATTGTTTACTCGAGCAATTTTGGAGGAGATTTCAAGACCTTTAAATATGATGCAGTTGCTGGTCCAACAGTGAAACAGAATGATTTGTACAGCTCCAACGTCAAGCCCATAATTGATGGAGTCTGGGAGGGCTATCACGGGACCGTTCTTGCGTATGGGCAAACGGGAAGCGGAAAAACATACACGATGCGCGGACCAGAAGGCGCCAGTTACACGGGCGATATTCCGAATGATGCGGGGTTGATCCCGCGTGCATTGAAGGATCTATTCGACAGAGCAGAAGGCACTGATGGCGAAAATGGAGATGCCTCCTTCACTATAAGTTACTTGCAAATATATTGCGAGATGTTGCACGATATGCTTGGGGGAGAAGGGGAGGGAGGCGCCCCCCCTCTCAGCATCAGGGAGAAGGGCGGACGAGTTTACGTGGAGAACTTGACCAGTGTTCCGGTAAAGTGTGTCGAAGAGGGTCTTTCGGTGCTCCAAGCTGGAGACGCGAAACGGGCGACTGCGAGCACCCTCTTAAATGCTCATAGCAGCCGATCGCACGCTGCAATGATTTTCACGGTCCACAGACGACAGGACAAGAGCAAGAAGGTCACCGTCAGCAATTTGGTGATGGTCGATCTGGCTGGTAGCGAGAGGGCGAAACGAAGTGGTGCACAGTTTCAACAATTCGAGGAGTTGAAGGCAATCAATCTCAGTTTGAGTGCCTTAGGTAACTGCGTCAGTGCGCTGGCGGCCGGGAGGAACCATGTACCCTTCAGGGACAGCAAACTCACGAGATTGCTCCAAAACAGTATTGGTGGAACTTGCGGCAATTCTCGGACGACTCTTGTGGTCTGTACGAGGCCGGGTGCGGACGACGGGGGAGAGACATACTCTTCTTTGATGTTTGCCCACAGAGCAAGCGCTGTGAAGGTTGTGGCAAAATTGAATGAGGTCGTCGACTACGAGAAGCTGTACAAGGATTTGATCAGCAAGAAGGACAACCACGAGGATGAGATTCACAAGCTCGAGCTTGAGATCGCCCAGTTAAAGACAGACTTGGAAAAGACTACTTTGAAAGAAGAAAGCAGCAGCCAGCAGAGGGATGCTCTTAGCAAACGCCTGGCAAGCGTTGAAAAGGGGTTTCAAGCGTCACTAGAGGCAGTGGGGGTCGTAAAAGGAGGAGATGAAGGTGACACCGACATTGTCGGAGCTATCGAGGCAGTAAGCGAAAAGTGGCAGTGTGAAATTGAGAGTCTGCAGCAGGAGCACGCGAGGGAATTGGAGACGGCAAAGGTCAAGTACGACCAAAAAATAAGCGCCTACAGAGCAGCGGCTAACAGCGCCAATTTTGACCAAGAGAATGTTGACCATGCACTAGAGAAAGAGCGCGAGAACCATCTTGACACCTTGACAAATTTGAAGGCGGTAAGCGACAAGTTAAAGGAGAACGAGAAAGAAAACAGCAACAGGATCGCGGAATTATTGGCAGAGTTGAACGAGAAGAACGCAATCATCGAGGAACATGATGCTGCAATGAAAACGAAAGAAAATACGCACAACAAGAAGATATCGGATCTTGTTGACCGACTAGGAGAGCTAGAGGTGAGCTCGAAGGAACGCATGACAAACATGGTGAGCCGTGAAAGTGTGCTGGAGATGGAGACACTTTTCAGCGAAACCATTGACAAGCTGGTGGGGCGCGTTAACCAGCTCGAGGCGAGCGCAAAGGAGAACAAGATCATGGGCGAGATAACGAATGTCGGGAAGAAACTCGAAAAGAGTCGGGACAGTAACATGGATAATCAGTCGCGCATGCTGCTTGAGCAAATGGAATCGAATCTCAACCCCTACGGGATTGGGGCGGTGGGGAGCAATGGTGCTGGACGGCAAATGGCACCAGGTGGCAAAGTTAGAGTAAGAAAGCAGGCGTTTTAGGAAAATAAAAGCACTTCCTTGTCTTCAATTTTATTGCTACTGTACTGTCTGTCGTCATTCATTCGTTCCACTCCAATTCAATTTTGAGGTGAAGTGGAACATATTTACACTCACAAAAATGTCAAATCACGCCCAGAATGGGTCATCTTCTTCCACAGCTCCTCTGTCAATTTTTATGGTTTCAGCAGATGTCCCTGCTGTCGAAGGGTCATCCCAACCCTCCGGCGGACCAATGAGTCCACTTAAATCAATCTCCTCCCCGGCCTTCCAACGACCTTCGAGGTCATAAAAGCTCCTCGCTTTTGCTGTCATCACGTTGACTAGGATCGAACCGCAGTCAGCAAGAATCCAACCAGAGTCGGCTGTACCCTCGGCTCGAAAGCTGAGTGGGTGAGTGGGTGAGTGGGTGAGTGGGTTAGTACTGGGCGGCTAATGATTCCGTTGTGCGTGCGTGTTTCTGTGGCCTTCTGGCAGTTCTCTCACCTCCAGTTATCACCTGCCTCCTCTATCGCATCTCTCACACCCATAGCAATAGCTTTGTTGCGTGGTCGAGAGTTACCCGTCACAAAAACTTGGTACTCAAACTCAGCAGTCATGCCACTTGTCCTAATTGCTCGGATGTCTTCCCCCTTGAAATCGTCAGCAGCCTTCACGATTGAGTGCAGCACAGCGACAGTCTCAGGATCAGCAGGAGTAGCATCTTTTGAAACACTGTCGTAGGCTTGATTGGTAAAGTCCTGATAACGACCCAGGCGACGTTCCTTAATCCGATTGACACCCTTGCCACGGAGGAGGGTTGAGAAACGGGCAGGTTGGAGGGGGGGCGGAGCAATGAAGGCCCTCAAACTGTTCGCAGGCACAAACGATAGTACAGCAATAAGAAGAAAACTCAACATTTGCGCGTGAGTCTTTCCTTTAATGCGGTTGTTTGGAGAAAGTGTGAGAGAAACGACAGAGGAGGTGTGGTGATTTATTGCTTTCTCTGTATTTCTAGCAAAATTTATAAACCTGTAAGCACTCTAAGGATATAAGAGAGTACACGAAGGCCAATGGTCACGAAAAAAATGGAAGAGGATGTGAAATTGCTACGGAAAATTGAGCCAGATTTTTGGATAAAATCTGAGCCAACTAATTTTCTGGTCGAGCTCGATTGTCTTGCCCACCACGACGAAGCAGTAGACTAAAGACGTCCCCAATCCATCGGGTATCAATTATTCGTTCGGTTAAGAATCCGGAGGAACGCTCCCTCCTGTGAGCTTGTGAGAAGCAACAATCCTTTATAGCAAAGACACTCCCCCAAACCTGTGGGTCGATAGGAGAAAAGCATGCTCGCTATGCGCACTTTTATTCCCCACTCGAGAGGTGCACTATCACCTATATCAAGAAGAAGCCTGGCAACAAAGAGGAGAAGGGAAATTCCCCCTGCCATTACCCTCAGTCAAAATTACAAACAAGTCTTCCATTCGCTCGTTGATTGGAAGAAGAACGACGAGAAAGTTACAATAAGTGAAGGGAAGCAATCAGCGAAAACAGCTGGAATTATATTGAGGTACGAGCAGAGCAGCGATAGTTTGTCAATGGCTTTCACTTTTGACTTTGTAAAGAGAAACGAGATATCGAAAATTTTTGATGAGGTGTTAGTGGTGGAGCCACAGCTAGAATCAAACAATGATGACGACGAACGCCTATTCGTTGTCCACCGCTCCGCAATAATGAAAACTTTGGGTGGGACTGTGCATGTCGAGGAGGAAGATGGTTTTACCCCATTCATTGTTGACAAGCACGGTGACCGAATAAACCCAGCAGATTGAGACCAAACTCGCTACCCCCCCCTCTGTTTTTCTGCTGAGCCGTGGGCTGTTGTCTCTGAGTTTCCTGGGTGCTCGTGAACAGAATTTTGGTTCTGGGTCTAGGAATCGGCGTTGGGGAGTGCCACTTTGCTGACGAGCCGTCTCAGCAAGAGAATCCGTCTAAAGCAGAAGCGCACAAAACTGAACCGAATGACGTTGCTTGACAAAATTTTCGTCATTCTTTTGCTCTTCAGCGGCTCTACTACTCTTATGTGCCTGGACACTAGCGGTGAAGGAGGTTTTGTACCGATGCGTATTTATACTTTTCTTGTCGGCTTTGCAATGGTCAGCGCCAGCATCGTTATGAAGCACTTAGTTATGGACTGGGTCGCAATAGTCGAAATGAAAGGAAGCAAAAAAATAACACCCATGTGGATTAAGTGGCAGTACTGGATCACTGTGTGCATGCAGACGTTCTCGGACGTTTTCTTGCAACAGTACGAGATGCACCAAGACCCTCGTGATGCATGGTCGTTCAACGGTGAGTAAAATTTGTTTGTTTTTTATTCTTGTTTGCAGCGCACTTGACACTCACCCAAGCTTGTTTCACTACTTTATCTAGGCACGATTAACGCTATCAAACAAATAATTGCCATGACCGACTACGCCAGCTGGACCTTTGTTGGGGTTTACTATGGGTGGAACATCAAAAAGATTTTAATGTTCAACAAAAAGAAACCAACCCCTGAGGTGCTCAAGATCGCAAAATACTGCAGGCTTCTCGTCATGATGTTGGTTTTATCGTGCAGCTACAAGGTCATGGCAATTGCCCGAGTGGGAAAAACTATTTACAACTCTCCACCCTGTGGCGGCGCAAGTTGGATCAAAATCATTGAGATCATTTGTATCGCGATCAACTACTACATGATATACGTGCAAAAACCAACTGAAGAAGCTATTAGAAAATGCGATGAGACATCTGATCAGACGTCCATGGGTCTGGGGAGTGCACTTAAGCATAGATTTAGCAGTACGAGTGTGAGTCCAGATGGCAGTTCAGATGGTAGCAGCCAGTCGAGCAAGTCGAGCAAGTCATCCAAGACAAACAGTCTGTCGATGAGTAGTGCGTCGATGAGTAGTGTGTCGATGAGTAGTGTGTCGATGAGTAGTGTGAGCACTACTAGTGATGCTGCCACGTCGATGAGTAGTGTGAGCACTACTAGTGATGCTGCCTCTGATATACAGAAGCTGGCACTGACAGTGACTGATGGCACTGACAGTGATCGAACTGACAGTGATCGCACTGACAGTGATCGCACGAAAAATGCAAAGCGACAGTGATTGATCGCACTGACAGTGATCGAACTGACAGTGATCGCACTGACAGTGATCGCACGAAAAATGCAAGCAAAATAATGTAGTATAGAACTGTTTTTACTGCCAACTTCTTCGTTGAAATATTTCGTTTTTAAATTTAGACTACGTGAGGTTGCCTGCGTACGAGAAAAGGGTGTGTTAGGGTTTGATGGAGTGAGAAAATAGCAGGCGAGCGGAGGCAGCTATGCAACAAAACATCCCATCAACACGTCGCCTGACAGGGCGCAATTTCAGTAATTGCCAAGAGGTTAACCTGGCTCTGAAGTCTAACATATGTATTTTTGTGAAAATCCTTTGGGTGTTGTTGAGCATGCGGTAAGCAACAAGAAGCAAGCGACACAGGGGATAAATGGGCCACCAATTTTTTCTCAGAGAATACAAACTTTTTCGTATCGTCAAAAACCCCGTGATAAAGTCAGGGATACATCCGATAGAGCTAATAATTGTTCGTCATTGAAAAAAAGGGGGCTTTATCCCACCGTGAGGCAAGCAACGTAGGGATCAGAGCAGGAAGGACCTACCTCTACTTCAAGTCTGTTAACCATCTCTAACATATTAGCAATCAAAGCATAAAGGGGGTCGACGCAGACTCAGCGAACCATTCAATGAGAGAAGATGTCGATAGGGCCATATTAGAGATCGAAACAATTTTTTTTTTGCCTGATCATGCCATCATATTCTTTCTATCTGCGCCGGTCTCATTTCCTATCAGAAATTGCCGGCCTTGCTTACAACACGCTTCATTTGATTGAATGGATGGGTAAAATTATTGGGGCATAAATTAAATTAACTTGACTAGAGAGCGAAAGCGCTGAAAAATTCACACAACCACACTGTACTGTACTGTACTATGTACGTTTATCTAATGATCTGCATGGGTCTTATCGTTGTGGCCGCAAATAGCTTTGTGTTTTCTGAATCATCACAGCAGACAGCCCACCCGCACCCGCACCCGCAGCCCTTCAACTACCGTCGCAAGCGTACACGCGTATTCAACGCGCTCGGAGATATGGGCAAGAATTTTAAGATCAAGCTGACCGAAAAGATGGCCGGAAAGTACGATCAGGTTGCTGTCAAGAATTTGCTCGACAGCTATGTTCAGGATAGTGACGATGGAGTGGTGATGCTGACATTTGAGAACTGTCCGTACTGCGTGAAGGCCCGAGAGATATTAAATGACCGCGGCATTGCCTTTACTGACATTAAAATTGACGAGATGCCCGAGAACGCTGCTCTGCGATGTGAGTTGGGAAAGGCTTATGAGCAGACAAGTGTTCCCGCAATCTTTCTTAAAAGAGAGTTTCTCGGTGGTTGTAACAACGGCGGGAAAGGCGGGCTCGTGCCTCTCATTGAGAGCGGCGAGTTCGACAAGATGATGGCGTCGCAGTGAGTGAGTTAGTGAGTGAGTGAGAGACAGAGAGAGAGAGAAAGTAATCTGAAAGTAGTGAAATACAAACTGAGTATTTGGTGTTTGTTGTTGCGCACTTGCGTCTAGCGAGCAAATTTTGGTAAATACATTTTCTGCGTTACTTTCTGCCTTCCAATCTTTGGATTGTCCCCTCATAGACAACAAAAAAGAGCGCCACACTGGGAGCAATGAGCCCGACACGGGGAGCGATTCCTGAGAACAGCCCGCCGATGCCATCCTGCGCGTAGATAGATGCAAAGGTTGCACTCCACCCCTTGGTTGACACCCCCGTCATCATCTGACTTTTAACCACATCAAGAGGGCATGTCAAGGCAGCACTGCGGAAGGGGATGATGATGTTAGTGAAAAGTTTGATTATGATTGCAGCATGCATGGCTGACCACAAATGATTGATTCGAATCTCTCACCTAAATGAGCCGCTCACAGCCCCACACGCCGCCGCTTCAATACTGCTCAACTCTCCCTTCTGACCCTTCTTAACTTTCCATTTGATGAATCCCTTCTTCACGAGCTCAAAGCTGGTCATCTGCAAGACTCGAAAGCTCACATCCCGCCCCATATTGGAGACATAGCCTTGATAGAGCCCACCGAACCCCTTCTCAGAAAGAATCTTCTTCACCACCCCCACAGCACCTCCTCCACTCCTCTGCATGGTTTGCTTTACCACCTCGCTAGGACAAAGCCAGCCGCTCCCTGTCAGGTCACCTCCGACAGCTGCCAAGGTGAAGGCCAGAAGCTCTGGCGTTTTGGGAAAGCGTTTCAAAATCTCTTTCTTGTAGATCTCGTAGCTGCACCGAGCCGAGAGTGAAGAGGACAAATCACGGAACCAAAACAATAAAAACAAACAAACATTATTATTAGAGAAATGTTGGTAGGGTCTGGGTGCCCCATTGGCCAAAGAATGCTAATATCTCGCTTACTTCGCTTGTTTCTTTTTGCTCCGTTGCTTGCTTTTTTGCTTACCTGCCAAAGGTCAACACCCCGTATGGAATTTGACCGATCATCGCAGGCCCAACGCCCGAAAAATAACCGCCTAGACTCGTCCTTGTCAGAATGTCACCAATGGTGGAGCTTGTCGTCTGCAATTGCGTCTTGATGGTGTCAACCGGAAAAAATGTCAAAATTGAGATTCCGCGAGCCAGACCAGCTGCAACTAGGTGGTTCTTACTCTCCCTCACGATCGCAAGTAAAGAGCCGGGCGAGAAACCAGAAGAAGATTCAGAAGCCCCTCCTCGAGAGACAGAGAGGTAGGCTTTCTTTTGAGGAATTCTAAGGGGCGAACTTATAGCGATCGGCGATACTACGCCGAGAGCGGATGTCAGCAACATCACCACGAGAGCTAGCAGGAGGAGGAAACCCATGTTGACAATGTCCTCTTTATTGTTCGATGGTTGGTAGGGTCCGGAATATTAAGAATATATTGTGAAGAAAGTTTAGATATAGACAAAGACGAGTAGTAGCTAGATGATTAAAAGTGATAACAAGCCTGTGTGTGTGATGCTTTTGGGCGGTGACGATTTTTAGGAAAAAATCGGGAGACGCGTTCGACACCACCATTCGTGTAAATACCCCTTTAAATAACACGTCCCTGATCGCATCATCCTTCATCGTCCATAATACCGCAATTTATCCTCAATCAATCATCTTATCTCAAAGAATTGACGGCATTGGATCTTGACACGAACTCCTTGCGCCCCCTTCCATGTCTGTTAATCCAGGAGCCCAAGAAATCGTCATTGACGAGGACGTTGATAATGTGCTGCACTCCCATGCCCTTTGGGAGCGATTGCAGGACCCATCACTCGGTGAAGGAACCATCACCCTCATCATCAGGGACCCCAATATCAC
>ERZ651776.3129-NODE-3129-length-16949-cov-2.836297_pt1 | contig 16949 bp, 18 predicted proteins | sample MGYA00514761_ERZ651776 | MGnify/ENA metagenome assembly ERZ651776 | reverse complement strand
ATTCTAAAGTTTTGTCTTCAGGAATTATTGACTTATAAATATAATTAAGTCTTTTTAGAATATCCAAATTGATAGTGTTGTTAGCTCTATTTTGTAAGTTCTGCATTATCTAATTCAACAGATGTTTTGAACCTATCGAGAAAATCAGGTATGGCGCTTAAAACTCTATTCCATGTTGGTATAAAAGGTGTTTCCATAGGGTTCTCAAAAAATGACTCCCCTGCTTTCATGATATTTAAAGCAAAAAGTTCTACAGCCTTTTCTTCAAGATGAGAATCAAATGATAAACCATTCATTTTCGCATCACTCCTATATATATCAATCATGTCTAAGGCGGCTCGATAATATGTAGCCTTAATACTCCTAAAAGTTTCTAAACTAAAAATATTTCCTTGCGTGGCTAGTTTTCTTATTAATGCTTTTGTAATATCAATAGACATTCTAGATAAACCTGCATTGTCATTGTTTTCTGATAAGTCTTGATGTTTATGATCATATGTTTGAGCCAAATCAACTTGACAAATTTTATTACTAGAGTGATTTCTTTGCATTTCAGAAAGAACTCCAATTTCCAATCCCCAATCGGAAGGAATTCTAAGTTCAGGTAATAAGCTTTTTCTAAACGAAAATTCTCCTGCTAATGGATAGCGAAAGGATTTCATAAAATCTAAATATTCACTCCTTCCAATAGTTTTTTCCATAGCTAATAGAAGTGGAAAAACTAATAATCTAGAGACTCTTCCATTCATTTTTCCTTCGGCAACTCTGGGATAATAACCCTTGCAAAATTGAAAATTGAAAAATGGATTTGCTACTGGATAAAATAATTTAGCTAACATTGATTTTTCATATGTTAATATATCGCAATCATGTAAAGCAATGGATTCAGCTTTACCTCTAGCCAAAGTCATACCTATACAATACCAAACATTTCTACCTTTACCAAACTCACCAGGAGCTAAACCTTTTTCAGAAAGCTCTTTATCAAGCTCCATGAGTCTCGGGCCATCATTCCATAAAATTGAAAAGGGAGTTTTTAACTTCTTAAAAAAGTTAAATGCTTTTATATATTCTTCTCTATTTGCTCTGTCTAATCCTATAACAATATGATTTAAAAATTTAATTTTATTTATTTCGTCTATAATTTTAGGAAGTGCTTTTCCATTTATCTCTGAAAACAAACAAGGAAGTATTAATTCCATAGGATTTGTATTTGAAAATTCTATTAGGTCTTTCTCTAGCTTTTGATAATTATCATATGCTGACGTACCATAAGAAAAATCATGTAAGTTTGCTACAATACCATTTTGATAAAAACTACCCATTTTTTTAACCTATCATATTAATGTTTATTTTTTTTAGTGACAGTCTTATCACTTCTTCCCAACCTTCTGGAGCACATTGCTTGGCCCTTAAAATATTATTCATTTTTAGATTATTTAAATTATTTTTATTAGGCAATGGAACCACACATGGCTGATTAGCTTCTTTCAACATAGAAATGTCATTGGGACTATCACCCACTGCAATTACATATGGGGTTAAAAAAAAATCATTTCTAAGTTTATTAACTAAAGTATTTAACGCAGTGCCTTTTGAGCAATTATCACTAATATTTAAAACTCTTCCACCTTCATGTAATTTCATTCCTAAACTTTCTAAAATTAATTTAAATTCATCAAAAAGTTTAGAAGAACCATTAAATATAAATGGTGTTGAATAACCTCTGTTGAGAGCAAAGGGTAAGTAATCATCATTTAAACCTAGAATTTCTTTTTGTTTCTGTTTTTTCATATCTTTAACAAACAAACATTTATCTTTAAAAATTGTAGGAACTTTTTTTTTAAAAATTTCTATAATCTCATCAATTGTACGGCTAAATATTATTGAGTTAGTGTTTGATTTTAAATTAATATTAAGAAGATCAAGATTATGAACGGCTGCTCCATTTTCTACTATAAATGGTAATTGTTTTCCTAATTGATTTGAGAAAACCTCAATTTCTCTTTTTGTTTTACTAGAATTCGGTATTATTTTAATTCCACAATTAAGACAATCTATAATAAAACTTCTGATTTTTTTGAACTGAAAATCATCATGATTTAGTAAAGAACCGTCTAAATCAGTAAATATAATAATATTATCTGCATTCATGATTAAAATTTATACAAAAAGATTAAATTATAAAGATTTTTGTTTTGCTAACTCTACATTTGACTGTTTATTAGGCAAAAGCAGTCCCGATATAATTATAGCTATAGAGATAAGAGCTAAGGACTCAAGAATAAATGAAAAGTTATAACCATTTTGAAGTAAAAAGGAAGTCACAGGTAAAACACTCGCACCTGCACATAAGTTTATCATAAATTTTATCGAAAGGACCCGCCCTCTCCAACTATCGTTAACATATTTAACTAATATGGCATCAGTTATAGGAACTTGTCCAAAAACAAAAAGCATAGCTACTAACATTATAAATAATAAATCATAATCAAATGAAATACTTGCAAAATAAATAAAAATTAACTGCCCTAAACCCATTGCCGATAAAACAAATTTTGGAGGTATCTTGTCTACCAACCAACCAGTTCCAATTTGTGAAAAAGATGCTACAGCATAAACAAAACCTGCTAACAAACCTGTAATTGCAACATCATTTGATATCTGCAACATATTTACTTCGAATAGTCTTGGTATAACAAAAGTTAAAGAACCAAATATGAACCCTCCAGACAATGTAACAATACCAAGACAAATTAGGACTGTTTGCCAATTAGAAGACATTATAGATTCTTCTTTATTTCCATCGCTTAAACTCTTCCTTGCAGGTGCATCATCCAATTCTCTAAATGCAAAAATTTGTGATAGACCAAATAAAAAACATAATATTGCTGGAACAATAAATGCTAACCTCCAATCGGCATACGCTATTAGAAAACCAGTAAAAATGGGGGCAAAAGCAACGCCCATATTCCCCCAAACACCATTAACACCTAATCTTAAGCCTACTTTTCCTGGTCTTTTAATTAACATAGCAATACCAACAGGATGATAAATAGCTGCAAAAAAACCTAAAACACCTAAAGATAACCCTAACATCTCAGTAGATTGAGACATAGATGCTAAAAATGCTCCTAAAGACAAACCGAATGGATATATAGTAATTAATATTGCTCTTGAAAATTTGTCAGCCAACCAACCAGCTAATGGCGCAGCTGCTCCAAACAATACCACGCCAAGAGTTCCATAAACGATAATTTCTTCATACGAAAGACCAAATTCTCTACCAGCGTCAAAAGCTGCTTTTGCAAAAATTAACATCATAAAATGATCTAATAAATGCCCTATATTTAAATATAAATCTGGTATTGAATAGCTTTTAGAACTATCAAGATTCATTATTTTCAAAATTAATATGTCCTTATCAAATTAATTAAAAAATAATTAAGAAAGAAAAGTTGTGAAATCTTCACATTTAAGTTTTTCAACTCTTAAATCATTCTCCGGAGCTTTGGTATCTTCATACCCAATTGATATCCCACAAACCAACATTTCATTTTCTTTAAAACCAAGGTGATCTGCTATTAATGTATGAAATTTTGTAAACGCTACTTGACCACAAGAATGAAGTCCCTCACCTCTCGCTCCAACTAAAATACTTTGAATAAACATACCAACATCCATGAACGTTCCTGTTGCAAGTCTTCTATCCATTGTTACAAACATGCCTATTGGGGCTCCAAAAAAATGAAAATTTTCCTGCATTTGTTTATCTCGAGCTTCATAGTCATCTCTACTTATATTGAGAAGTTTATATAATTCAAAACCGACGGCTCTTCTTCTTGATATAAATGGTTCGAACCATTCTGTTGGATAATAATCAAATTCTTGTTTAAAATTTTTAGCTGTTCCATCTTTTATAGAAGCTAAAATAGAGTTTGTAATCTCTTCTTTCTTCTTTCCTTGAACTACATATACATGCCAAGGCTGTATATTGTGTCCACTTGGTGCAAAGGCTGCGCACTCTAAAACATTTTTAATCTTATCTTTAGAAACCAGATCTGGCAAAAACCTTCTTACTGATCTTCTAGAAATAAAGGCTTCTTTAACATTCATATTCATAGCCTCAAAATATTAGTAATTCTTAACTGTTGCTTTATAATATTAACTTTTTAAATATTTTAGCAATGCTTTATTTATTTTGAGCAAATATTTTTCTAAAGAAGTTTACTTTGTCTATTCTCTTAAACAAATAGGTTTGAGTATCTTTAATTCTTTCTGTTATTAAAATTGTATCTGATTTTTTTGTTTTATTTACATATTTTTTTTGTTTTTTAATTTTCCAAAATTTTTTTACTTTATTTAAATAAGGCTTGTTTTTTTTGGGATCAGAAGAATGATAATATTTTATTGCCTCATCCCATGAACCATGGCGATTTTTTAATTGTATTAAAAAAGAGGCTGCATAAGATATATTAGGCTCTAAGGCAAACATGTCATTAATTTTTTTAAAATAGTTTTTATGCCATTTTAAATTAATTTGCATGCAACCTACATCAATATTGTGGTCTTTAACCCTAACGTTTTTTAATACATACTTTTCCATTTGTTTTTTCGTATCAAAAAACAAGCTTTTGCCTGCATGGTTAACAGTCCATGGCCAAACTACATATTGTTTATTTTTCAAAAATCTACCAGACTCCACTTTACCTATTGCTGTTAAAAGACCTTTTGGTAAATCGGTATTAGATTCAATTTTATTTATTATATTTTCACAAGATTCAAATTTTTCTTTTGAAAACGTAAGACTAGAATAAAAAATAAAAACTACAAATGTAGTGGAACGAACTAAATTATAAAAAAAATTTTTAGAAGACAACATTCATGACTTAAGCAATCAATGTGCCATAGGAAATTTTATCTTAACTTTTTATAATTTGGTTCTCTTTTTTCTAAAAAAGCATCTATTCCTTCTATGCTTTCCTTATCACCCTGAGATTCAACCATGAAATCAGTTTCTAATTTTAACTGACTTTCAAAATTGTTACCATAAGCTAATCTTGTAAGTTTTTTAATTCTTGAAAGAGAATTTTTAGGAAGGTTTTCAAAGTTTTTAGATAATTCTATTGCGGTTTTTGTTGCATTACCCTTTTGTGATATGCCGTTAATTGCTCCGATTTGATATAATCTTGATGCATCTATTTTCCCTCCAATCATTGCCATTTCTGCAAGCATTTGTCTTGGCATAGTCTCAGATAAAAATTTTGTTGCAGCACCATCAGGCGTTAATCCAATTTTTACATATGCAAGAGAAAAAAAACTATGCTCGCTCATTATTACTAAATCACACGCCATTGCTAGAGAGACACCTGCACCAGCAGCACCACCTTCAATTGCAGAAATAATGGGCTTTGAACAATTTAATATAGATTGAATAGTTCCATTTAATTGACCTAAAGTTTCATACCTTTGTTCTTCTGTCATTGTACGCCTTGTTTGAAGTGCATTTAAGTCTCCTCCGGCACAAAAGAAATCGCCTGCCCCATTAATGACAATCGAAAATACATCTTTATTTTCATCAGCTATTTTTATTGATTTTTGAAACTCGTCATGAAAGCCTTTAACCATAGAATTTCTTTTTGAAGAATTATTCAATGTAAGAAGTAACGTGTTACCAATAACTTTGTTTTCAATAATAGACATTTTATTCCCATCAAAAATTTTGTATAAAATAATTTAATATTGAATTTAATAATTTACTAGTTGAATTTTCAAATAAACCAATCAAAGCCATAGAGTTTTTATGCATAAAAATGACATTCTTAAATTAGTTATGAATAGCGCCTTAAAGGCCGCTATGCCAAAGGATAAATTTAAAACTCTTCCCCTAAAACCAAAAGGTAAACTATTAGTTATCGGTGCAGGTAAAGCTGCAGCTAGTATGGCTAAAGAATTTGAAGATAGTTATAACGACGGTCCCATTGAAGGAATTGTTATTACAAGATATGGACATAGTACTAAAACTAAATTCATAGAAGTCGTTGAGGCTTCACACCCAGAACCAGATAAAATTGGCTTAATTGCTTCAAAAAAACTTTTTGATTTAGCAAAAAAAGCAGATGAAGATGATCATGTGATATTTCTTATCTCTGGAGGAGCATCTTCTTTATTAACTTTACCTGCAGATGGTATAAACTTTGAAGAAAAGCAACAAATAAATAAAGAGCTTTTAATTTCCGGAGCACCTATTGACCAGATGAACATAGTCAGAAGAGCTCTTTCTAAAATTAAAGGTGGCAGGCTTGCTGAAGCAATCTACCCTGCAAAACTATCAACATATATGATTTCAGATATACCTGGAGATGATCCATCATACATAGGTTCAGGACCTACAATACAGGCAAATGGGTCAAACAATGATGCTTTTAAAATTTTAAATGATTATAAAATTGATATAAGTGAAAATTTAAAAGAAATCATAATTAAAAATCAACTTCCTAAAATATTAAATTCTCCAACGTATATGCTGGCGAACCCAATGATGGCACTAAAAAGTGCTTATGATGAAGCTGCGAAATTTGGATACAAACCAATAATAATATCAGACTCTCTAGAAGGAGAGGCTAGAGTGGAAGCCCAAAAAATGGCTGATTTAGCCATAAAGATCAAAAAAGAAAAAAAATTTAAAAATATTGATTTGAAACAACCTATTTTACTTCTTTCTGGTGGCGAAACAACCGTGACAGTCAAAGGAAACGGGAAAGGTGGTAGAAATACAGAGTTTATGTTGTCAATGGCAATACACCTAAATGAAGCTAGTGGGATAACAGCCCTTTCAATTGATTCAGATGGAATAGATGGAGTAGAAGATAATGCAGGCGCATTTATATCCGATGTAACTCTAAGAAAAGCAAAATCAAAAAATCTAATGCCACAAAAATTTTTGGATAATAATGACTCTTATTCTTTCTTCCAAAAGATTGATGACTTAATATTCACTAACCCAACATTAACAAATGTTAATGATTTTAGAGCCGTGTTAATTGAGCCTTAAAATTTTATTAATTAACCGGAACTGTCTCTACAAAACCAGGAAGGTTATGAGCTTTATCTTTGAACCATTCTTTAAGTTTTGGCCTGTTATCCTCCCATACTCTAACATTTCTGAAGGACATATACCCTAGTGCAGCTCCTAGACCAATATTTGCAGCGTCAAAACCTGATGGACTTGACCAATTTATAATATCTTTTTCAAGATAATCTAAAGTTCTATCAATTTTTCCTATTTGTAAGTCTAACCATACTTTAGAAGGAACTTGACCTCCAGCATACCTATCAGAATAAACTATTAACAGTGAAGCATCTATTAAGCCCTCAGCAAGGGCCGATCTAGTTAAAATGATATCTCTTTCTTGACCTTCTAAAGGAATTAAACCTCCACCTATTCTATTAAAATGATCTATAATCACTCTACTATCAAATAAATAGCCACCATCAGGTTTTTGTAAAACCGGTATCTTGCCAAGAGAGTTTTGTTCTCTAAGTAATTCGTTTTCATAATGATTATCTGGTGAAATCAACTCTAATTGATTTCTAATTCCAGCCTTGTAAGCTGATAACAAAACTTTACGAACATATGGGGACGCTGGGCTAAATGTTAGTTTATACATATTTTCCTCATCTAATTTATTTGTTTTTAAAACTTCAATAGCAATAAAGCAAACTATTTGATTTAATAAGAAATTATTTTAGGGTAAGGCTCATGAGATATCTTATAGTTACACAAACATACCCCCCTAGGACCGGTGGCATGCAAAACGTTATGCATGCAATAACAACAAAACTCTCATCTATAAATGAAACGCATGTATTCCCAGATCATTATTTTAAATTAAAGATTTCTAATTCAAAAATTCATATTCATAATAACTTTTCTCCTAAATTATTAAGACCTTTTATTAAAAAAAAATTAGTAAGTAATATTTATAAAGATGAAGATATCATTATATGTGATAGCTGGAAATCTTTGAATGCAGTTCCTTATAAAGCTAAAAAAATAATTGTTTTCGCTCATGGACAAGAATTTCTTTCAATTCAAAAGAAAAAGAAAAGAATTAAAGATAACCTTAACAGAGTCAATTCAATAGTATGCAGTTCTTCATACACATCCAAACTAATATCGCAATTGAACCTAACAAATGTGCCTAAAGTGGTTATTCCTCCCACTTATTCACTCAATAAAATTTCAAATTATAAAAAGAACGTAAATAAAAAAACAGATAAAGTGTCTTTGTTGACTATTTCTAGACTTGAAGAAAGAAAAGGAATTATTCCTGTTTTAAAATCTTTGTCTGAAATGAATAATAATGATGAATTAAAGCCATTTTTTTGGACTATTTGTGGTGAAGGATTACAAGCTAATGAAATTAAAGAGGCCATAAAAAATCTTAACTTATCCAATAATGCTCAATTAGTCGGCAAAGTAACGGGTAATGAAAAGCAGAGTTTCCTTGAGAAGGCAGATCTATTTATAATGCCATCATATAAAGTTAATGATTCAATAGAAGGTTTTGGCATATCTTATATAGAGGCTGCTGCGTATGGAGTACCTTCTATTGCTGGTATTGATGGAGGAGTTAGGGACGCCGTTATTGACTCTGAAACAGGATGGTGTGTAAACCCGTTAGATAAATCAGCACTCTCAAAAACTCTTCAGAACGCTATAAATAATAAAGATATTAGAGAACAATATGGTATTGATGCTCAAAAAAAATTCTTAGATTATTTTTTAGGAGAAAAAGTTTTTAGGAAATTTGTGGATACCATCAGCTCCTAATTCTATAGGGTATATATTTTGGGCAAAATTTGTTTCTAAAAACCCATAATAATGCGGAAAGAGATCACCATTCCTTGCAGGTTCCCACATTATATTTTCAACTAAGTCAGTTACTTTAAAGGTGATTATAATTAAATTTTGTTGTTTTTTAAAATGTTTATCTACAGTTTCTTTTAATTGTTCTTTTGTTGAAAAATGAATATATCCATCTTTAATATCAATTTCTGATCCTTTATAAAAACCTTCTTCAAGAGCTTTTTTCCATTCATTATTATTACAGACTTTATAAATTAAACTCATTTGTGTTCTTTAATTTCTATAATGAAATCTTTAATCAAATTTATTAATATCTCTGGTTCGTCTTCTTGGGAATAATGTCCCGCATTAGGTAATTTAACAACTTTTGAACTTGGGAAAAGGGCTTTAAAGTCTCTAATGGCGTAATCAGGTTCAATCGCTTTATCTTGCATCCCATAAGCTAGAATTGCCGGTTTAGAACATAAAGACTTTAGATCTCCTCTTTTAAAACCTTCTAAAATATAAGGCACCATTCTATTTAGAAGAGCATCTAACGGGAAATTTATAGCACCTTTACAACTTGCCCTATCAGGGAATTGTGATGAATAAGCTTTAATCCAGGTATCATTTATTATTCCACTATTGGTAAAATTTGGGATCTTCATCACTGATAAAAGGGTAGAACTAAGCTCTCCTAGGATGCCATCTAATGTGTTTTCATCATGATGTTTTTTGATCCATTTAAACCAAGGTGATAAATTATTAGGTCTCTCTTCTCTGCTATATCCAAAAAGTGTGTTTATTAAAATATAACTTTTTACATTATTTATATTTCTTATTGAATATGCCCCTATTATCGGGCCACCCCAATCTTGACCAACAAAGGTTATATTTTTTAACTTCAGGTGATCTATCAAATTACTGAGATTTTCGACATGTGTTTTTAAAGTATAATCTTTATCTTGAGGGGTCTCCGATTTTCCAAAGCCCATATGATCAGGAACAATTACCCGGTTTTTTTTAGACAATTCTGGAATAAATTTTCTGTAAATATATCCCCATGTTGGCTCTCCATGAAGCATTACAATTGGATTTGTATCTTTCGGACCTTCATCAACAAAATGCTGTAAAAATCCATTCCCTTCAAAAAAATTAGGTTTAAAGGGCCAAGTTCCCTCAAATGTTTCTGAAGATTTTATCAATTACCATACCCATAAACAAAACTTAGATTTCGGTACTTGCGGCTTCTTTTTCATATGTAAAAGTGCATACACCAACAAAATTATTTTCTTTAAAAACCAAACTTCCTTTTAAATCTGCAATAATATCTACGTAATTATTTTCAAATTTTTTTAATGAATCAGGATTTTCAAATTTAATAGAAACATTAAGATCTCCAGATTGGCTAATAAAAATATTAAGACCCACAATATTAAATTCAGAAATCTTAGAGCCAAATTTCTCTGAACAAAATGATGCGGCTAATTTAGCTTCACTTACAGATGTAAATTTAAAATTTAAAATCTTTCCAAACATCTTTAACTTTCAATCTGATCAAACATTTTCATAAGTTCACCTTCATTATTTGAAAGATTTTTAATTCTTTTTAATGTGCCAATATTTAAATTCAATTCTTCTTGAAGTTTTTTACCATTTTTTGATATTTCAATATGATCATCAGTATTATTAGCTAAACCTAAATCAACCATTTTCTGTTTTTGTTCATGGGAAAGAATATCATTAATAAAAAATTTTAAAACTATTACTGCATCTTCCAAGTTAATAGCAGGTAAGTTTAACCTTAATTTATTCATAGTTTCAATGCTAGCTTCGGCTGTTCCTTTTCTTTGTGTCAGTTGTACCTCAAGTTGATATGCAAGTTTATCCGCTAATTTAGTTAGAAGATCGATTTTATGATTAGACAACCTTCTTACTTTATTATCACTTACACATAAAGTTCCCAAGATATATCCATCTGAAGTAACTATTGGAAATGCAGCATAAAATTTAACACCAAAATCTTTTACTGCAGGATGAGACATAAACCGTTTATCTTTTGTCATATCATTTATAAGAAGTGGTTGAGCTTTTTCTATAGCAAACTGACATAAAGTTTGATTTCTTGGCATTTCAATTGGTGAATCTTCTGGAAAACCATCTCTAGCTAACATGAACTGTCTATCAGTATCAATTAACCCAGTCCAGCTTACTGGGCAACCTGTTATTTCTTTGGCTAAAAAACAATATATTTCATAAAGTTCTGTTGAGCTGGTATCTAAAACACCTGTTCTTAGAACAGCTTTAACTCTTTTTTTATCATTATCTGGAATGTTAGCTGGTTTAAAATTCATAATCTTCTAATCTTTTTGAATCACAATATATGAACATTGTTAAAGAAACAACGAACAGATCAATATAAATTATTCATTTTTAAAATTCAAAAGAAAAGAAATATGCATAGCTTACAATTATTGCCGGTACTCCAGAGTAAATCGTAGCAATTAAAGCAGCCTTAGGATGCAAGGCTATGGCCGGAAACAAGGCATCACCATCATTAGAAATTGCATTACCTATTTGGGCAGACAAAGGTATTATCCCGTTTAAATATAATGTGGTTACCAATATTTGAGGACCACATCCTGGCAAAAAACCAATTAAAATTCCAATGAGTGGTATCAAAATAAAATAAGATTGAAATGATGCTTCTAAATTTATGTTTCCTAGATGTACTGTTAATTCATAGGCTAAAAATGCTAAAATTACCCAAGTTGTTATGAAATTAGAATCTGCAACTGTCCTTCTTATTACATTCTCATCTGATTTTGATGGGCTATACTTTAAACCACTAATAACAGGTATAATCCACATTATTAAGCATAAGGAACCTGCAAAAAAACCAAAAAAAGTTATAGGATTTTCAATTATATCATTAACAAAATACTCTTCTAAATTTATTTGAAATGCAGATAAAACGCCCAAGATAATCCCTGGAATTAAGAGTATTACCCAAAAAATATCCAGCGTTTTAGAGGCTTTATAGTTTGAAGGTTTACAATTTAATCTAATGATATCGCAACCATTAATCTTCATAAAACTTTTACCATGAATTTTATTTACTAAAATACCGGACACAAAACCTACCAAAAACCCAATTATCATAATTAGAAAACCAATTTTAGGATCTTTGGCTAGTAGTAAAAATGCAGCATCACCCATAGTTGCAGTGAGAGTGGCAACTACTGAACCAAATGATATTTTACCTCTCGAATACTGTGTTAAAACAATAATAGCCCCTCCACAACCAGGAAGAGATCCTAAGGCCGAACTAACAAAAACTTCTAATTTTGGTCTGTTATGATGTAATTTATTTAAATCTATATTGAAAAATTTTTCTAAAAAGAAAAAAATTAAAAGTGTTCCTGCAACAAAACTAGTAACATTGATATATGCATCAGCAATAGTAGATTTTATAATTACCCAAGTTTCATTATCTATATTAAAAAAAAGAAAAGCTGCAATAAGAAGAAAAAAATAACTCATCACTTGCTGATATTTCAGCATAAAAGGGGTAAGTGCTAAATTGGGATTAATTTGACTCATGTAAACTTCTAAAAAAAATGTTATTACACTATATATTGCACATGCCATATATAGCGTCAACTAACTAATAAAATTAGCCTTAGCTAACTTTATTTTTTATTCTTTTTTTTAAATAAATTTTAATTATATTGTTAATATTTAAGGCATATTGTTGTTTCTCTTTATTTTTAATTATATGATTTATTAATAAGATTTTGAAAAAGCCATATTGAGGGGATCAACATGCAAATTGATAAAGATACACAAGCACTTATAGATGAACGTATAAAAAACAACGCTCCACCCCTTGAAAGCTTTACTCCTCAAGAGCTTAGGGCATTAAGAGCAAAAATGGCAGAAACGCCTGCTGAACTTCAGGTAAATATATCAAATGTTGATGATTTTTATTTAAAAGGCTCTTTAGGTCCTATAAAAGTTAGAAAATATTCCAATAATTTGTCAAAAGAGCCCAACAAAAAAAATCCTCTGATAATTTATTTTCATGGCGGCGGATTTGTAATGGGAGACTTAGAAAGCCATGACCTAGTATGTAGACACCTTTGTAAAGAAACAGACGCAACCATTATCGCAGTTGATTACAAACTTGCTCCAGAAAACAAGTTTCCAGCATCCATAACTGATGCAAAAGATGCAATTGCGGAAATCATAAAAGATGCTGATAACTTGCAAATAGACAAAGAAAAAGTCATTCTCTGTGGAGACAGTGCAGGTGGAGCACTTGCTGCTGTGGGAACTATAATGTCTAGAGACAAAATAGTGCCTAAAATCCATGGTCAAATATTAGTATATCCTTGGGTGGACTTAACCATGTGTAGAAAATCAATGGACATTGATATTGAAGGAATGATCTTAAATAAAGACACAATTAAGTATTTCGCAGATCATTATTTAAATTCTTATGAAGAGCAGGTTGATTGGAGAGCATCTCCAATTTTAACACCCGATTTATCAAATCTTCCACCTACTTATATTTTTGGAGCAGGTCTTGATCCTTTGGTGGATGAAGGTGATGCTTACAAAAGGAGATTATTATCTTTTGGTAATGAAGTTCACTACCGTTTATTCCCAGGACAAATGCATGCATTTTTAAGTAATTCAGTACAGCTACCAACGGCATTAATATGTTTAAAAGAAATGGGTGAAGCCGCTAAAAATATTTTTTCTAAATTATGATTTTGAATAAATATTGTCTGAATTTAAATCATGAACATCTCTTCTTCCACATAAGGCCATAGTCATGTCTGCCTCATTTTTTATAATTTCAAGAGCTTTGGTCACACCTTCCTTGCCTAAGGCACCTAGACCATACAAAAAGGCTCTTCCGATATAGGTCCCCTTTGCTCCTAAACACATAGCTTTAACCACATCTTGCCCTGATCTGATGCCACCATCTAAGTGAACTTCAACGAGCTTTCCTACTTTATCAACGATCTCCGGTAGAATATTTATTGTTGAAGATGCACCATCAAGCTGCCTACCACCGTGATTAGAAACTATAATCGCATCAGCTCCAGTTTTTGATGCTAAAAGAGCATCATCTGGGTCAAGTATTCCTTTAATTATTAATTTTCCACCCCATCTTTTTCTAATCCAATCAACTTCCTTCCAATCAAGTTGCTGATCAAATTGAGTGCTTATCCAAGAGCCTAAAGACCGTACGTCTTTTATTCCATCAACATGACCAACAATATTCCCAAAAAAATGATTTTTAGTTGTTAACATTCTCAAGCACCACATTGGCCTACTTAACACTTGATAAACATGTTTAGGTATAAGTTTTGGAGGAGTTGATAGACCATTTCTAATATCTTTGTGTCTTTGTCCCAGAAGTTGCAAATCTAAAGTCAAAACAAGAGCACTGCATTTAGCTTCCTTAGCTCTATCTATAAGACGTTCCATAAATTTTTTGTCTCTCATTACATATAATTGAAACCAAAATGGATTTTTTGTTTTTTCCGCCACAGCTTCAATCGAACAGACGCTCATAGTTGATAAAGTATAAGGAATACCAAATTCTTCTGCTGCTTGCGCTGCTAAAATTTCACCATCTGCTCTTTGCATGCCTGTTAGTCCAGTTGGAGCAATAGCTACTGGCATTGAAACTTTTTGGTTTACCATCTTAGTTGCAAGAGTTCTGTTAGACATATCAATTGCAACTCTTTGCCTAAGTTTAATTTTTTGAAAATCAGAGACATTTTCATTGTACGTCGTTTCTGTCCAAGATCCTGAATTAACATAATCAAAAAACATTTTAGGAACTCTTTTTTGAGCTAAAGTTTCTAGGTCTTTGATCTCCAATATATCCATAAAATTTCCTTATAATTTATTACGAATTATTATTAATTAAAAATAGATTAAAACTCAATCATACATTATGAATATCATATATGATTTTATTTTGGAGATTACTTTGAATATTTTTGAATTAAGGACATACACTCTTCATGTAGGAAAACTTTCTAAAGCCATTCAAGTTTACCAAGAATTAGGCTGGCCTGCTTTAAAGAAATATAAAAAGAATATTGTAAGATATTATATTGGCGACGTTGGTGCACTTAACCAAATCATTCACGTTTGGCAATTTGAAGACGATAATTCAAGAAGAGAGTTATGGAAAAAAATTTATGCAGATGAAGATTTTATAAAATTTGCAAGTGAGTTTAGGCCACTTGTTTTGAACCAAGAAAATAAATTAATGACGGCAGCTCCCTGGATGCCCGTATCAGATTAATAAGGAATTTTTATGAGTAAAAATAAATATAACATTGCTGTAATACCTGGAGATGGAATAGGTACTGAGGTTATGCCAGAGGCGTTAAAAGTATTAGAGGTAGTTTCCAATAAATACGGAATCAATCTACAACTCGATCATTTTGATTTTAGCTCTTATGAGTACTATTCTAAACATGGTCAAATGATGCCTGATGATTGGAAAAATCAAATTGGATCTCATGATGCGTTGTTTTTTGGAGCTGTTGGCTGGCCAGAAAAAATTCCTGATCATGTATCTCTTTGGGGATCATTATTAAAATTCAGAAGAGAGTTCGATCAATATATAAACCTTCGACCTGTAAAATTAATGCCAGGAGTTCCATCACCACTAGCAAACAAAAAACCAGGAGATATTAATTTTTATATTATTAGGGAGAACACCGAGGGTGAGTACTCTTCAATTGGCGGTAAAATGTTTCCTGATACAGATAGAGAAATTGTAATGCAAGAGACAGTTATGTCGAGAGTTGGAGTTGACAGGGTTTTAAAATTTGCTTTTGAATTAGCAAAGAATACAGAAAAAAAACATTTAACCTCAGCAACAAAGTCCAACGGTATTTCTATAACCATGCCCTACTGGGATGAAAGAGTAGAGATAATGGCAAAAAAATACTCAGATGTTAAATGGGATAAATATCATATTGATATACTCTGCGCACACTTTGTACTCAATCCTGAAAAATTTAATGTAGTTGTTGCGTCCAATTTATTTGGAGACATTCTGTCTGATTTAGGTCCAGCTTGTACTGGAACAATAGGTATCGCACCATCTGGTAATATAAACCCAGAAAAAAATTTCCCTTCATTATTTGAACCAGTTCATGGCTCAGCTCCAGACATTGCAGGAAAAGGTGTTGCCAATCCAATTGGTCAGATATGGGCAGGTGCAATGATGCTTGAACATCTAGGACACAAGAATGCATCTGATAATATTGTAAAGGCTATAGAAGAAGTATTAGAAAAAGAAGAATATAGAACAGGAGACCTTGGAGGTAAAGCTAGCACTTTATCATGTGGATCAGCTATAGCCGATGCCATTTAAAGTCAGGTTTTGTTGAGTCTTTCTTTTAATTTCTGCATCCCACCAATCCACCTGGAGTAATTATTTGCTTTATTTTGAAAGTAACCAATAACTTCTTCATGAGGTGAAATTAAGAAGATTTCATCTTTAATTGCTCTAATTACCTCAACTGCCACGTCTTCAGGTTTCATCATACCATCTAAAGCTGAAACTTCGTTTTCTCTTCCCTTAGTCATGTCAGTTTCAACTGCTTGTGGGCATAAAATTGAAACACCAATACCTTTTTTTCCATATGTAATTGCAAGCCATTCAGCCAATCCTATAGCTGCATGCTTTGTTGTAGAATAAGTTATGGAGTCAATATGACTAAGTAATCCAGCAGCCGAAGCAGTATTAACAAAATAGCCACTTCCACGTTTCAACATATCTGGTAATAGTTTTTTTGCAGCAAAAACATGAGACATTACATGTAAGTTCCAGTTTTTGTTCCAATCATTAACGGATACCTGTTCATTCCCAAGAGATAAAACGCCTGCATTAGAACAAAAGATATCAATTAAACCATACTCACGGTTAACCTCATCTATTAGGGCATTAATGCTATCTTCATTTGTGACATCACATTCTTTACAGATCAGATTTTTGTCAACAAATTTTAATTCATTAAATTTTATATCTACTAATATAATTTTTTTGTGTTTT
>ERZ651776.3127-NODE-3127-length-16958-cov-4.960429_pt1 | contig 16958 bp, 11 predicted proteins | sample MGYA00514761_ERZ651776 | MGnify/ENA metagenome assembly ERZ651776 | reverse complement strand
ATGGCATCAACATTAAAGTCAACGTTGTTGTACAGCAGCCCACTCTTTCCAAGAGTGCTGCCGAAGTCAAGGTCCATGTCGAACTGGTCGCTCAACGCCCTGTCCTGTCTCCTCTCTCCCCTCGTCGGCGAGCTCACGGCGCTACTGCTGGCCGACTCCAAACCAGGCAGATCCTCAATGGGGGCTCCATGGCGGTTGAAGTAGTTACTTCCGGCAGCAGAAGAGACAATACGCGGCGCATTCTTACTGTAGGCGCTCGCAAGTTCCTTAAGCTTAGCAGCGTCCGCCAGGATGGCGGCGCGCTCCTCCTCATCTTCCGATTCGTCGGACTTTCCGAAGAAGCAGCGCGACACATTCCCGGCGGTGCTCTGGAGTGTGACCTCCGGGTGGAGATAGTCGCAAGCGAGTCGTTTGAGAGCGGCGGCGTCGGCTAAAATGGCCACTCTCTCCTCCTCCTCAGTCAAGTCATCGTCAATTACACCCTTGATTTCCTCGAGGTATCTGACCTCCTTGGAGGCTCTCTCAAAGTAACAGCGTCCCATGTTGCCATTGCTGATAACAGGGAGCTCAGGGTGCAAGTAATTCTTAGCAAGCTCCGAAAGTTGCTCGCAGTCTGACAAAATATCGTTGACAGTGGAGTCGTTGGTGCATTCCGAGTCGTCGAAGAAGTTCTTGGAGGGGACACCGTTGGTGGTGACAGGGACCTCTGGGTGCATGTAGTCGACAGCAAGCTGCTTGAGGGCAGCCGCATCGGCAAGGATCTCAGCACGAGCCTCCTGGTCAACTTCGTCAGGTGCATTGACGCGGCGGAAAAAGTTGTTGGAGGAGACACCGTTGGTGGTAACAGGGACCTCCGGGTGCATGTAGTCGACAGCAAGCTGCTTCAATGCAGCACAGTCGGCAAGAATCTCATCACGAGCCTCATCAACTTCCAGAGCGTTGACGCGGTGGAAGAAGTTGTTGGATGGAACACCATTGGGAACCTTGACCTCGGGGTGCATGTAGTCAACAGCAAGCTGCTTCAAAGCTGCACAGTCAGCCAAGATATCCTCAGTGTCCTCGTGCTCCTCCTCCGGCGCAGAGGCACGGTCGAAGTAGCAACGAGCTTGCAGGCCACTCTCAACAGGAGCCTCGGGATGAGCGTAGTGGGCGGCATACATCTTCAAGGCGGCGCAGTCGGCGAGGATCTCGCGACGAGTCTCCTCATCGACCTCCTCCTCCTCAGCCTCCTCTTCGAAGTAGCACCTTCCAGCATCCCCGTTGGTGGTAACAGGGACCTCTGGATGGGCCCACATGATCGCATGCTGCTTCAAGGCAGCAGCATCAGCCAGGATAGCATCACGCTCGGCATCGACCTGGACCGCAGAAGCACGGTCAAAGTAGCACCTAGCAGTGCTAGCCCCGGTTGTGTCCAGAGGAAGCTCGGGGTGCGCGTAATGAACAGCAAGCTGCTTCAGTGCGGCGCAGTCAGCGAGAACAGAAGCGCGGTAATCCGCGTACTCCTTGTCCTCCTCAGGCTCCTCTTCAAAGAAACACCTGGTGGCGTTCCCGCTGCCTTGGACAGGCAACTCAGGATGAGCGAAGTTAACAGCCAACTTCTTTAAAGCTGCGCAGTCCGCTAGAATCCTGTACTTATGACGGGCCGCTTCGTAGCGGGCCTCATCAACTGAGTCCATGTCCTCATCCGAGTCCATTTCCTCATCAGTTGACTCAATGGAGGAGATATCCAGTTCGCAGAACGAACTGGGACTTACACTGGGAGACGTGGTCTCCTCCATCGAGCCGGGTTTTCGCACGAGGGGAGCAAAGCTGTTGCTCTGCTGCTCGGCGTGGGCTAGCTTAGCCTCCTCTTCGCAAGATTGCTGTCTCGACATCTGTCTAGCAGACGGAGTGGCATCCTTGGAAGAGGAGGTCTATGTAAGAGTGCAGTTATAGCGATTATCATGGATTCAGACGATTTTGTGTTAGTTCAACGGTCTTCTTAAGAGAGGGGCAGATGGGTTTTATTCTTGACGGAGTTGACACCCTTTTTTAAGGGCCGTGTGTGCATCTCCTAGGAATTTTTTGGATCGAAGAATGGACGAGGCGGCAATTATGGGTACATGGATTCCATTTGTCACTTTAAAAAACCAAAAATAATTCAAGGGCTATCACAATCACCAAAGAGCTTTTGCAAACAGCCCCCCCCTAACTTAGGTAAGTGCCAGGAACAGCCCCCCAGAGCAATCTCCAGGCTTAAAAAGCATCTCGAATGACAATCCACGTTACTTACATTCGATCCCATTTTGTAAGAAGTTTTTTTCGCTGTTTTTGCTGGGTGTTCAGAGAACTAAGGCGGGTCAGCCCATCTTGGCGAATGGCAGCTCTGAGCAGCCGGCTCTTCAACTCCAAACTAAATCCTTACATCCTTAATAATGGAGACGAGAGAAAACTCTCTCTCTATACCTCTAAGGCCCAACTCTGAGGACCTTATAGAAGAGAATGATGGTGAAAATTTTCGCGCAACAACTGCCCTTTCGACCAGCTCAAATTCTACCCTATCCTTAACTTCCTCTCCCTCTCTCACTACTCTTGGGGGGGACAATGATGAAGAAATTCAGGAAGGTGACACCGCAGTTGCAAGCCTTACAGGAGAAGTTACCAGGAGAACTCACGACGACGTAGTACCGAATTTATCCAGACCTCACAGGAAGACCAAGTTCTTTTTGAAGTCTGTCTCTTGTGTTCTGCGGGATGTTTGTAATTTTCGTTGTTTCTGCTGGAAACGAGAGAGAATTCCCGGTGTAGATGATACCTTGGATATAGACAAGGGAATGGTCGACGGAAAACGGAGCATTCTGTGCAAGTCGGTGTTTCTGTCTTCAGCTGTTCTGACCACCGGAATCCACCTCTACCTTCTCCAAGACTATTTGGATGACCTCCAGTCGACCCCTGCTTACGCAGTCTGCGCGTCGAACAACCTCATATACTTTGCACAGATTTACGTGTTGTGGGAGATAATAGGCAACAAAAGGCTGCACTTAACCATCGATTTCATCATGGCTTCTGCTTGCGCCATTTTCTCACTTGCCTACCACATTTGTGATAGCATAGATGATGCGTCAGATTACGATTACAAAATGTGTATAAAAGATATTTGTCACCAGTGCGGTTCGATCGACGAAAGTTGCGAAGACTTAATTCTACCTAGCGGGGGGAAGTGGTTCGATAGCACCGGTCAGTACGATTGTGGTAGTTTTGGAGTTTTGAATTATTGCCCAACCTACGGTGCCATCGTCCAGCCTAATGGGCACTCGGCGAACGAAATTTGCTGTTCGTGCGGGGGGGGGTCAATACCTGTGGGACGGGATTGTTGTCATCAAGAGAAAGACGAGAATGCGTATGAGATACTTCAACACACTGATTTCGCTCTGTCGTTCATGGTCATGTTCATTCCCTTTTTGTTGATAATTCAAATACGCCCATACTTCTTGAAAATAATTATTTATGGTGCATTGATTTACGTCAATTGGTGGAACACGAATTCCGATAGGAGATTCGACGACGGCGAGTCATTACAGTATTTTGGCGCTGCGATTGGGCTAGCATCTATTCTGGCAGTTTTCCGCATCTTAATGTATGCTGACAAATTATACACAATCAGTCGAGAGTCTTGTGTAACTTTTCCGAAATATGTGCTAAAGGTTCTATCTTGTTTTGACGTATGGGCTGTGCTTGGGACGTTTGCAACATTCATTGCCGGGTTTTACATTAAGCTCAACGTTGAGGAGGACTATGACGATATAGACGACAATGTCGGGCGGGTTTCTCACTACCGATACTGGCATGGCATCGGCTGGCACGGAAACGTTTTCTTGGGCAGTTTTTTTGTCGCCAGATTGACGGTGAGATTTCACGACGAGGTGCGCCGAGTCCAACTGATTATGGAAAAGACACACGGAGAGATGGACTCCAAGGTTCACCAGCGAATGCAGAGACAGCACCCTAGCTCGAGGAACAACGTCTCAAAGCACCACGATATGCTGTAAAAAAAAATGAAAGGAAAGGTAGGGATGACGAAGACGGCGGTTTTTATATTACACTTCAAAAATTAAAAACACATCACACAAAAATTTTTGTGACTCCTCTTCACTCTTGCTGAGCGTCAACAAAAACTTCCAGACTCACTCCAAACTCACTCAAGTATGGCCGAAACAGTTATAAATGCAGCCTTACACCGTCGTCAAGTAAAAAAACAAAATACATCGCGATCAGCTCAACTCAGCAGCTCCTGCAATTTGGGAGTCAAGAACTCGGCAACCTTCATCGTGTCGATCGCAATCTGCAAGCTGGCGACCCCCTCAGCAGCAGTGCCGTTTGCGCAAAACTTGGCGACGCGTTCCTTGACTGTGATGTAGTCGGGGTCCTGGCTGAAAAAATATGGCATCGCCCCTGGATACTTTGCCTCAAGTGCCTTGACATTCGCGATGTCAGCCTGCAAAGAAGGAGGAGAGTTAATTGCTGCTTCACTCGTCGCACGCACGTCATCGCTTCCTGCTCGCATACTCACGTCATCCGGCATCGAGTAACGAAAGATTTCAACTCCCTCCTTATCATGGACAACTCCATAGCTGACGTCGCCGCCGCAGCGATCGGCCTGCACACTGACACTTTGGCCATTCTTGGTGGTGACACTGAACTTGATTTTGTCAAAGTCCCTCCTCAAGGTTCCGCTTGGTCCTGCGAGCTCCTGCATAGAGCTGAACTCTTTGTCGGCGACAACAGAAACGATCGTATCAACCGTAACACCATAGAATGACACCAATAGTGCAAGCTCATGTATAGCCATGTTCTTCAGCATTCCTTCTGCGTTGCGCTCAAAGCATTCTCCCAAGCTCTCAGGAGTGTTCTCATACGTGTTGTTGCTAACGAAAGTAACGTGAGCACCTTCTCTGACAGAGGCCGCAAATTCACGCACCTTGGAAACGTACTTGCACACATTCTTGTTGTAGCCCATAAGGACTGTTACACCACTTTCTTCAGCTTCCTTGCTCATCGTCTCGAGCTCAACGACGGTAGGCGCACCTGGCTTCTCGAGGTAAACTGTTTTTACTCCCAGCGCGATGCATCCGGTAAGAAGTTTCGGATTGTCGCAGGTACGGCCACTGATCAGAACGAGACGAGGCTTGTCGCTGGAGGTGGGGGCGGGGATCGTATCAAGCGATTTGTGGAACTCAATCTGAGGGTTCGCTGACACAAACTAAACTTTTTGGGGCGACGAAAGAATAAGGTGCACGTCCGTGCAAAATGTTATCGTTAGTAAGAAAAGTGGCGGCCACTACCGGTCCTGCTGACAAAGAAAACACCTAGAGGTGAACACTAACACTCACATCAGCAAACTCCTCTCCTCCTGGTCCGTCCGACCCAGCACCAAGGAACCAAGGCTCGACAACGAATTTCAGGCTAGCACTGGGAATGCGCCCTTCAATAATTTGAACTGCGTGATACCTAGAAAGAATTGTGAGACACGTCACACGTCATTGAGGAACACTGACGATGTGGGCTGGACAGACGCTGTAAAATGTCAATAGGAATTTTACTTACCACCCCATACCCCGCGAAGGCGCGCCACAACCAACAAGTATTACGTCAGACATATCGACAAATACAAAAATTCTGTGATTTTTGCATTAAATTACTGTTTGAGTATTTGCTGGGGCAAATGAAACGTTGTGGCTGCCACACATATTCAGCATCGACTGACAGTTTCCTTTGCCGCCTCCCTCTTTTCCCCAGACTGAAAAACATCTATGCGATAAACATGCAGTTCATTTCCCCGCACATGGGACGATCCAACGTCAGCTGCAGAAGGATGTGCAATTGGTTCCACCCTCTGTCAGTTCCTGATCGGCGTCGGCTTTTGGCAGCGCCCTTATTATCGCTACCTTCGAACTTCACCAAACATTTTGTCGCAACAACAACAACAACAACAACAACAATAACAACAACAAGGCCAGCAAGACGTCTCAATGGCCTCATCAACAGAATGAAGAAGGACAAGAACGTGGGCGGTTTACTAGACCTATTTACGAACGTGGGCGGTGTACTAGACCTATTTACGAGAAAGATTCAAGCAAAAGAAATATTATTGGATGACATCCATTTTGGTAATATTTTCTCTGCACTTGCTCATGGGGTGGTCTCAAGGGAAGGAACCGAAAGGCTTAAACGTGATGAACGCTTCGATGCGTTATTAGCGTCTACAATATCGAGATTAAAAGGGAATTCGTTTGAAATTCGGCCCTTGGCAAATATCTGTCATGCGCTTGGGAAGCTGGATATCAAGAACGAGGAATTGTTCATGCTGGTTGCCTCTCAGAGCGAGCGACTTGCAAAGGACGGGAGCCATTTTGACCTAAGCAACATAGTTTGGGCGTTTGCCACCTGCCAAATCAAATCGGCTGCACTGTTTGATGCCGTTGCCGGTCAGGGCGATCGGGTTGCGAGAGATGGGGCTGTGACGTCCTTGAGCAATATTGTTTGGTCTTTTGCGACGAACAAGCACGAATCAACGGCTCTTTTTGACGCGGTAGCGAATCAGCACGATCGAATTGCACGAGATTGCAGTCCTCGGGAGCTCGCCAATATTGTCTGGGCATTTGCATCGAATGGCCATACTTCTACCGCCCTCTTTAGTGCTGTTGCCAGTCAAAGAGAGCGAATTGCTTCATGTGGAAACTCCCGGGTTTACAGCAACACACTCTGGTCTTTTGCTATCGCTGGATTTTTGTCGGGAGATAAAGGGACCGAAGAAATGTTGTCGACCTTATGGGAGCTTGCAAACAGTGAAGAGATAGTCTCAAACGAGACACAGTTGCAGCTCGTGAGCTTTTACCTATTGGCGAAAGCTGAGGCTCCAGAGCTGAACCTAACCCCTCCAAGACGACGCCCATGTACCCCGATGACACTCCAAAATACAATCTCTGCTGATCAAAAAAAATTGTCCGGAATTTTATTGAAGGTGGGCTTTCAGCACGAGATGGAGGTGTCACCATTTCTAGCTAATGCTGAATTATTCACTGATTTATTCACTGAAGACATGGAGGCAGAAACTGACCGATTTTTTGCCATTGACTTTGCTAATGTTGAAGAACTCATCGCTATAGAATTCAATGGGCCGTCTCACTACCTGCATGATAATAGGGAAGACGGTCGTACTGTAGCCAAACGCCGGTTATTAGAGAAACTAGGATGGGAAGTCACTTCTATTCCTTGGTTTGAATACAAAAGAGTAATGAGGATGAATCGGGAAAAGAAACATCTCAGGAGTCCCCAGAGTATAGTTACACAATTACTGAAATGAAAGAAGTAAAAGATAGACGTCGTGACCCAGAAAAACAAAAATTGCGGTCTCAAATGTCCAAAACCAAAATTTATATCTACCCTTAACTTGCTCATCACATCACATACTGTCCCGTCTCAGAGTCTGTAGGGTTTCTTTCACGGCTTCAGAGGCTGCATATCGAGCTGCAGCTACCGACCGATTTTCCGCAGCGGGGATGTTGCCGGGGATGGTGCCGCCCCCATCCGAAGATTGCCCACTTAAGGGAGCGACCTTTGATTTGCCCCCTGAGCTTTCCGGGTAGGACCTCCTTTCCCTTGGTTGGGTCAATTCTTCTGAACCCATCAACGACACCCGAATGGACCGACGTTCCTGTGTGTTTTTTTGCCCGCTTTCCCTCTTGAGCTTCGCCAGATTGATACAATTCTCTACACTGGCATTTTTTTCGATAAATTGCGGAACCAAACTGACCTTGAAGCCGATTAAGCTGAAGCACAAACATACACTTCCAAAGCAGGTGAGGAATTCAAAATTGTTTACAATTGGTTCGCCCAGAGAGCTAGCATTGCAGGTAGACATCGACTGCATGAACCACAGAGTAAGGGGAACGGCCCAGACCTCTTGAATCAGCATTAAAACCAGACTCTGCCGATGAGAAAACATTTCGCGACTCAAACGGTGTGCTTGAACTTCAACATCTGCACCAGTAAGGAATCCGCAAGTGGGGCTTACGACGGCTCTGCAGCCGCAATTGATATCTTTCTTGATATCTTTAAACAGAAATAGTCTGTTTTTCATCGTCAAGAACATGGCCGAGTTCAGACAGAAAGCGAATACACTGTAGTTCAAGATGAAGTTTGGGGAAGCATCGCTCGATAAAATGAACAAGTATACACGTAACTTTGCAATCCAATCAACGAGTTCTACCCCCGCTGTCACAGAGTTTACCACCAACTCAACTTTTAGGCCGTTGTGGAGCTCTTCTGAGCTGTCAGCCCTAATCGTATTATCGCTGCAAGACTCTTTTATACCAGCATTATATTCACCAAAGATTTCTTCCGCGATTGTGTCTAAGTGGCGTCCGAACAACTTTAGCCGAATCAACTTGATGTACATTACTTCACCCAAGTTAAACCTTGGCAAGGCACAGGGCAGTACGATCACAAGAAAAAATGAGACCAGAGACAGAGCCACGGTGGACAGAAGATAAATGTCCTGGTTTTCCGTCATTTTTGCCGCTGATAATTCCCTCTTGTCTAAAAACGTCAGGCCCTGTCTGTTGATTCTACCAGGAAAATGTACCAGCAGTATGCATTAAAGATTTATCAAATTTTGAGAATAATTTGGCCCTGTGATGAGATATAAGTGTAGTGATCTGCGATCCGATTATCAGACGGTAAGACCAGAAGAATGAGGTTTATATGAGCATCAGCAAAATACCATGTCAACTCAAGTGTCACGAGTCACGAGTCACGAGTCACGAGTCACGGAAACCAGTACAAAAACGCTCAAATTAAAAAACCTCTCTAAAATGAAAAGTTAAGATACCGTAGAACATCGAAACATGGCATTTGACACGCGTCCGGCACCCCCTGGGTCATTCGGTCCACCGCCTGCACTGAAAACACGCACTGGTATGTTGGGAAAGAAAAACCACCTGAAGAACTTGATGAAGATTATCAACGATGACCCCACCAGGAAAGAAAGAAAAAAAGAAAAGCCAGTTCCGGAGGGGTGGCGCCGCTGTAGCAAGTGTAGCAAATGTTACACAGATGAAATTTGCACAGTTCATGAGATGCAGTGTGAATTGTTGAATGCCAAGTCGTTCCACCACTCTCATAACCAGAACAAAGACCGCCGAGAACGACAGCAGCATCAATTTGACTTTGCCGAGACTATGTCATTCGCAAGCAAACTCAAATCAAACAAATTTTCGGGATTTGTAGACGGAAGCTACGAAGGTATGGCGAGAAGAAAAACTGCAAGAAGCAAAGGGTCATCTCTTCCTGAGTTTCACGAGTTTTTGTTTGGGGAAGAGAAGGAAAAACCGAAGATGAAGGCCGCAGTTACAGGAGAAGAAACCAAAAAGTTGCCGGCACATGAAGCAAATAAAAGAGAAGAGGCGGACAAAACAGAATATGAAAGAAACGAAAGTGAATGGGCGAAATTCACTGCTGTAACAAGTAGGAAACAGAAATTAAGCTTCTCTGATGTACCCATGTTTCGACGACTTGATTTCAGTTACCAATCGATCTTTGGGTTGCATCCGGCGAAGGCAACAGTAGAGGAAAAACGCGCTAGGATGCGCTGCATCATGCTGCGCTGGCACCCCGATAAATTTGCCCAGGCGTATGGTTCGAGGCTCGATGATGAAGAGAGGGAGGCAGTCATGGAAGGTGTAAAACGGGTCTTCCAGCGTATTAATGAGCTAAAGAAATTATGAACGGACACCACAATACAATAATACGATACAAATGTCTTCCGTTGTAGTGCAGGAAAAAAATGAATATACGTATAAAAAAAGATAGGAAGAAAACAACTCGTTTCGAAAAAACCCCACAAAATTGTGTGCTTCAAATTTCACCCTATGCACAAGTTGTCATTGTCATTGACATTGTCATTGTCATTGTCATTGACATTGTCATTGTCATTGACATTGACGGTTCCACTTCTCTTCTATAAAATGTGGCAAAAAGAATCACCGCTCTTCAGGCTTCCCTCATTCCCCCCCCTCTTTGCGTCTTTCTTCAGAGCATTCCACTTATAAAATCGCCAGTCTGGGCCGGCTTTAGGACCAGCAACACTAGAGTAACCCAAATATTTCAGTTCGAACTGCGCCATTTGTAGCCGGAAACCTTCGTTAGGCTTGATAAATGGGCGCACCTTCTTTATGTGCTTGTAAATCTGATTCAAGCATATCCCATGTTCGGCCATCATGTACATCAAAATCATGCAAACACTCCTTGACACCCCTGCGATGCAGTGGACAAGAACTCTACCCTTGCAGTCTTCCACCTGCTTAATAAAATTCCGAGCAGGTTCGAAATCAGCGACTATGTTATAGTTATCTGCATCGAGACAGTTGATCTTAAGATATACAAAGTCATCCGGATGGAAGTTTTTAAGCTGTTTGGATACATTCAACACATGAGTTACCCCGTATTTTCTCATCAAATCCCGATTATTTGCCTCGTCCCTCCCACCCAACACAACGTTATTGGTTATGATCGACAGACCCCTCAACTTCTCGCTCCATCGGACCTTATGTACACCCTTTCCGTGGATTGCGCCGTTGAGCACCTTTGGACCTGGATTTTTGCGAATCGATTCGCGGCTCCTTTTTAATATCTCAGCTTCCTTTTTGCTAGTAGGAGCGGGGTTGTTAGCACGCCCACGCCCACTGTTATTATCACTGGTTGGTGTACCAGCCCTGCTGTTATTTCGAGAGTTGTTTGGCGGCGACGTAACTGGGCTAGAAATCCTAGGGGATTTTATTTTTCTTGCCGTGGTCGCCGAAGCTCCCGCTCTACCCTTTATTCTCTGCTCATAAGTTGCACTCCCCTTTGCAAATCTAGGACATAAAGAGTAGTAACAAAAGTTAGATTACGTTCAACGATGGGTCGATGATTCGATGGATCGACAGAAAGAAAGAGATGAAGAGAGAAAGAAAAGCAGAATTACATAAGCACAAGACGAGGCGTGGCGGCCCTCCCGACTTACCTATTCATAGCAACAGCCAGGTTGCCAGCTTTCTTCCAATTTTTCCTGGCCCTCATACTAATTTCCTCATCTGACAAGAGGCGGTCACGCCTCGTTCCATTTGTCTTTGCTTCGCTGGAGCCCCCCTCTTTCCTCCTTTTCTTCTCTAGCTCTTCGAACTCCTCTGATCGCGTTCTTTGTCGCCTTTCACCACTCTTTTTGAAGGCAGAGGCTGCGACTGCCACTGTCTTCAATTTTTTCCATCGCTTGCGGGCGTTCTTGCTTTGTGCGGGGGAATTTTTAGTTTTCATGGTCGGAGGAGGAGTCCTCGACTTCTTGTTCGATTGCAGCTCTTTCATTTGCGACAAATTATTTTTCACAAAGGATGACCCAGCCCCATGTATTGCTTCATCAAGAGCGGAGTTAGTGGGTGAAGGGCCTATGTATATTTTTGCCTTCCCCTTCACAATACCCGAGGAGCCCATATCTCTAGATCTGCGGCGTTTAGGCTTTAGATTTGACATGCTAACTTTGGCGGCCATCTAATTTCGTCCAAAATACCCTATTTAAAAAGGTGGCAAGTTGTTGGCCGAGTCGTAGTTGGGAAGGACGATTGATGGGACAGAGAAGCAAAAAGATTAAAAATTCTTCATCTCGGTGCAAATCATGTACGAGAAAGACCGTTTGTAAGGATTAAAAGTGCAAAAATACTTGCATGTACACGAAAAATTTGGATATGATATTGTTGGTGGTGTCTCGATGTCGAGTTGAACACACTGAACACTCAAAATCAAAAATGAAACTGAACTTTTCTTTCTTTTCCCTGGTAGTTAATTTCACTCAGTCTATTCATGTGCAATGGAGGAGCTTATAGCAAAGGCAGAACATATAAAATCAACAGCCACCACACACTTTCAATCTCATGACTTTTTCACGGCGGCATCTGTTTTCAGTGAGGCCGCTGACTTACTTCCCCTGACCTCCCTGCCATCAGACCCAGAAACCTTGACCAAATACAAATCGCTCGCGTGCGCCTGCGCGTCAAATGCCTCCCAGTGTTACCTTAAGTTAAACCAATATGAGGATGCGAAAAACTCTGCCGAGAGGGCCATCATGGTTTATGAATACATTGACGCAGGCGGGCAGGGCGGGGTCAGCTTTAATGTCAACAAGGCGCGGTTTAGGTTGTCATCGGCTTTGATATCCATGTGCGAGGGCGACATCACGGACATAGACAGCAGTGCATTAATGGACGAAGCCCAAAGTCACTTGAAAATAGTTTTGAAGAATGAGCCTGATAATCTGCAGGCGCTTGACTTGGCGCGGAGAGGACTCGAAGTCGCCAGGAAATACAGAGAAAAGTTGTCGCACGACACCGCCAGCTCCGACTGCTTCGACGGTGTCGGTGTCGTTGACGGCTCGGAGGGATCATCAGATGAAGAGAAGCAAATACTCGCGGCTATAAATGGAGGGGGAGCGACGGGCGGTAATGGGGGCTGGTCGATGACTCCAGGATGGATCGAAGCACAAGAATCATCGCCGGTTGCAGTGAAAACACCCAGCAATCCTACTTTTGATGACATACTAAAAAATATAAGTGAAAAAACCAACGGAATGGGAGTCAATGATTTGGTCAAGGGAGGCTTGTCAGAGGGATTTGGAGACAGCCAGTCGGGAAAGAGCGCGAAAAACAGCGCGACCGTTAGCAAGGCGTGGGGGGACCTAGAGAATGGCACAAAGGTCGAGGAGCAAGAGTTTTCTAACGTGAGATCGCAGATTTCAGCAGCAGCGGCGGTCAACCTCAAGACAACTGAAAATAACTACAGCAGCGGTTGGAGGGCTACTCATGCCCGACGCCGGTATAAGGGCAAAGAAACAGAATTTGAGAAGACCATAGGGGCGGGGGGGGCCTGGGAGCAGCTAAACGTGGAGGAAAAGGCTGCCGTTCATCTTGTTGAAAGAACAGAAGGAACAAAGAAAATTCTCGCTCAACAGGAAGACGGAAGGCTGAGGGGCGAGATCACCAAAAAAAAAGACTTGGACGAAAATGTTGAAGTTGCAGCTTGGAGAAACACTTTAAAGCAAAGGCGACGCGCAGGGGAGGAAATAAAAATCTCCAAGAAGAAATCCCAAAGTGCATTCAGCTCTCTCATGGGCATGGAAGATGAAGAAATAGAAAAGGCCTCGAAACTCCTGGAGGAGAGGAAAGAAGCGGAGAGACTAGCCGTCAAAAAGAAGAAGAATTTAGCGAAGAAAAGGCAGCAAGATAAAATAAAGCAGGAGCTTGGTATTTTTTGAAAATGCGATGAATGTTTTGTACTTGAAAAAGGTGTGCAGTGCAGTCTTACCAAGTAAAAAAACTCCACACTCTTAACTTTTATATTGCAGGAGCGACCTGGTTTTTAGCGATATTAATCTTGACAGCGGCGGAATTCTTTTCCTCTCCATCATTTGGTTTGTTTACGGTCTTCTTTTGCTCTGACAACTGGGGGCTGGAGACATCACCTCTCTTGATTTCTTCATACATTGTCTTCCATCGTAAGTAGTTTTTGTTCATCATGCTTAGCCAGAGGTCGCTCTTGCAGTAATCGCTGAATACCTCGACAGAAGGTCGTACGACAAAGTCCACAAAGTCACATTGACTCTTGGGGAGAAAGTGCTTATCCTTGTTGCAGAGGGGTGAGACCGGCAGTCCACTATCCCTTTCCCGGTCACCCTGTAGAAAGAACTCATTGGAGATTAAGTTGGACCACTGCACGTGAATGTTCCACATCTTACAAGGATGACTAACGTCAGCGACTTTCATAACCATCTGCATGAGCAGTAGCTTACCATCCTCGGAATCGAATGCATGTCCTGTCTGCACCTTTCCCTTGAATTTACTGACATACTCAAATCCCTGTGCGAGATCTGTGGCTAATATCGTCTTGACGCACATGTTTCTGAAACTCCTCAATTCCCTCGGGTCCATGCCGGATAGTATGTGAGTGCTCGGGGCAAGGAGTACCTTGAAAAGCTCCGCTGCGTGGAAGTTCTCCAAGACTGACATGTCGTTGTACGTTATCGCAATCTCGTCCTGACTGTTGATAAGGAAAGCGTTGGTGACTCCTGGGTGCCGATAATCGTGTCCCATTGCTGCGACGAATAGCGCAAACCCGTGTATGACGCGGAGGCGTTTCTGCACAGGTCCAGTAGTCGCAAAGTGCGCTGTGGTCTGAAGCACATCTGCAGCATGAACGTGGTTGTGATAAGGATTCACAGTCTTTTCATCATACACGTACGTACCCTCCATCTTCAACAAAAAGTTTGACAGCTTCGAGTTATTGATCTGGAAAATATCGATTATCTTGTAGTGCTCGAAGAGGATCATTCCCAGGAACCAGAGGGAATGGGATTTAGTTATCTTGTCCAATTGAAAGACGTCGAATTCCCAGGCGTCAAAGTGGTTCTGCTCAAAGAATTCCTGGATGGGCTCCACAGTTTCATCCTGTGCGTTTTTTGATGGGGAGGGGGGGGGGGAGTGTTAGGTAAGTCTCTTACGAAAAACAAACAACACACGCCAACACACGCCAACACAACAGAACATTTTTTGGTTTTTGTTTTTGTAACCCACCTTCATACCCCTCACAACAGGAAGCGCAACCTCCAGGCACTTGGGGTGACTAACCCTCCTCGTCCGAACGGTATTCCTCTTCTTCACCTGTCTACCTGATGGAGATGGGGCCAAATCTTCAGTTGACCCCGACTCATCATCCCCTTCCCCCCTGAGCTCTGATTCACTATGAGATTTCTTTCTCTTAAGAGCATCCTCATTTACCGGCCCCAACCCCTTACGCTGCTTCGACTTACTGTGAGCTATCCACCTCATCAACGGTGTCATCGTTGATTTAATCAGCATCCACCTGGTCTTAGCCTCCGTATCCTGCTGTAAATTGATATCCCCCGGGCCTTTCTCATCCGCCGAAGTCGAATCAGAATCCGAAGTATAATCATCCTCCATGGCGATATCACTTGGTGTGACATCCGACATTGTCTTTTTCATGGCCACTTTTCTCGAGGTTACGTCGATAAATGACGTCTTCTCCCGTTGACCTAGTGAGCTTAAGTTTCTGTCGACTGCGAAACCTTTACCATCTTCACCTCCGTTGCTCCCACCGCATCCATCACTGGCACCGTTCCCACCCTCCGCATTATTTCTCCCAGGGCCTGCCTCTCCATTCTCATTCACACTCTCCCGTCTCTCTGATCCCTTCTCACTATCATCGTCAGTGATTTCCGGCGCTCCTCTCAACACATCCTCGAACCATTCTTTGGTGTCTTCGTCCATACCCGCCAGTGCAAGACCGTCTTTCGTCCCTAAGTTACTCTGGAACAGCAATTCAGGTGACCCGAGAATGTGCAGCACCCTCGATATCTTCGTGGTCAACGCGACGGGGAGATCGTCCATTAGCATAATGCTCCCAAGAAGTCCAACACATTCACCGAGAGGAGTCTGTATGGCCCTTTGCTTGTCCGTCGTCGTCTCGCCCTGCATCTTGACGAATCGTTTGGAAACCTTCCTCTCCTCCACCCGCTTGCCGCCGTCCGCGAGCTCGACGATGGAACGGCGTCGTACGCTCCCCCTGCGTTCGGAATGCACTGATGTTCTCCTACGGCTAGAATTGGTGTTGGCCTTGAGGGATGCTGGTTCACCGGAATTGGCTTCTATCTGCGCGGCGTGGTTTTGGATGTCTGTACCACCAGCGAAGGTTAAGGATAGGCGGCGACCTGGTCGCTTAATTTCCAGGATAGGGTCGATTTTATTCGAGTCGGAGGGAGCAGTCATTTTGGGAATTCTGCTGATGGGTTGTTTGTTTGGAACTGTTCCGTTGGTATTTTAACAAGGGGTATAGAAATCGAGCTTTTGCTGTCTCTCTCACGTCGCCTTCTCTCTAGCACAGAAAAAATCGGACAAGGTAAGGTAACTTGTGTGTGTGCTGGTTGGTGGTTGGTGGTTTGTGTAAAATAGGACAACACTTCAGGGAGCTCCTATAGTGAAACCCCCGGGCTGTTGGGCAGTTTATAAAGTTGAAATCCTCTCTTAACACGGGTAGGAAATACCAGCACAAGCAGCAGCACTTCAATAGCGTATTCTTATCGGTGTGGGCTCAATCTAGACACTCCGGAGATGCACTCCCGGGCAAAATGTCTAACTCTCTAAAAAAATAACTTGCTTGCAAATAATACTGACGGCAATGTGACCAGTGAGTGCGTCGCTTTTTGTATCAGGAGGCGCTACAGAAGTAAAATTTGCCGCAATTGGGATTTTTGGGAATGAGGGTGTGCAGCAACTGCCATGCCAAGGAACCCACTGTCTGACACTGGAAACTGGAAACTGGAAACTGGAAACTGGAAACTGGAAACAGTCCATTTCTGAGTTTGATGTTTAGACCACTTAATTTGTAACAGCCTGCCAGCTTTTATAAATTTAGACCAACCAAAGGGCACCAACAGACATTTTATAAGCTCAGGGAGGAAAATCAGCACATATATTTAATATCATCGTTATCGGTGACTGACGCCAACAAGAATTATCCTGATCAGGCTTGCCCGGGATTCAAGTCCTGGATCGAGCGTTGGCACGTGGGCGGGCACTTGCGCCGATGATTGGGGGCTGTGCCGTCCGTTCCTCTTGTCGCAGTTAACAAACGGTTGCATGTTACATGCAATCAACTGCAACATGCAATTACAGTAACACCTCGCTGAAAGGATATAAGTTGCCGCCAAATTAAACACCCCCAAATTTTCATTTCAACAATTACTCCCATCAATCATCTTCACTTAGTTCATCCAAGCTCTCCGGTTTTCCCTTACTCTTATCAATATCCCCCAGGCTTCCCAACCCCCCCCCAAGCCCCCCAAAAAGCGCCCCCCCCCCCCGCCCCCCACCCCCCCACCC
>ERZ651776.3126-NODE-3126-length-16959-cov-7.547329_pt1 | contig 16959 bp, 12 predicted proteins | sample MGYA00514761_ERZ651776 | MGnify/ENA metagenome assembly ERZ651776 | reverse complement strand
AGCACACCCCGACTCTCTGTATTCACCAGTGAAAAGAAACACCGATCCGTCTCGTTCAATTTCGGAAGCACGTGCGATACAAACACATCCTTGTGATGCACCACCAATCCCGTCCATATCGGTCCATATATATTGGTCGGTCCAAGCTTCAACCGCTCCATATCCGCCGCAGCTTCCTTCGCGGCCTCTTCTTTCTCCTTCTTCTTCTTCCTCTTCCGCGCGCCGGATATCTTTTTCCCTCCCATTATTCTTCTTCTTCTTCTTCGTCTTAAGTCGGCGTTCTTTTTCGAAGAAATATCGATCTCTGTCGTGTTCAATTTCGGAAGCGCGCGCGAGACAAACGCATCCTTGTGACGCATCCTCAGAAAAGACACGAACGTAAAAAAAGCGAGAAAAAACTCCACACAAACACCGAACGCTCTCGAAACGACGACGACGACTCAAAGCGAAGAGCATCGCACCACTGAGAACGCAAAAGAGAGAGAGGCGCGCAGAACAAAAGATCTTTTAAACAGAGGCGTTCAAAAATCGGGTGGTGGTAGCGCAAAAGCGACGAGAGAAAGCGTGACGTAGGGGATTTGTTCTTCGTGTTCTCCGTTTGAATTCGAAACGAACGGAGGAGCGAAATGGACCGATTGCGTCGAAAAGTGTTCGCGAAAGCAAGCAGTAGTTCTGGACCGATTTTGATCGATTTGAAGAAAAACATACCACCCGGAGGGGACCCGTTGCTCTCGGGTTGGGTGTTAAACGTCACGTCTCTGGTAGAACGAGTTCCGTTTTCGCAATACGCGCCGAAAACGAAAGAGCAGGTGTGGCAAATTCTCGTGTCGATTCTCGTCTTGGTGATTAGCGGGAGGTGGTTTCTCGCGCAGTTCGCGCAGCACAGAAGAGAGCGAGAAGGGTGGTGGCATTTCCTGAAGAAATCGAGGCACGTGCGGTTGATATTACCTCCCGAGTGCGTGACGGAAGCGCCGATGCGGAGCCCGCTGAAACGGGTGACGAGGAAGATTAAAAAGTACATAAAGAAGAAAGGAAAGAAAAGCGGGAAGAACGGCGGGATGAGTAACGGAGGTATTCAGCAGTATTTTATGGACGACCAGGACGCGTATTCGCCGATTTTAAGCGTAGACGTGGACTTGTTGCCGGAAGACGCGATGCCGTTGCTGGTGTTTGTGAACTCGCGGTCTGGAGGACAGACGGGGAGGCATCTGTTAGAAGCGATGCGACAGAACTTGAACCCGCTGCAAGTGGTAGATTTGCACAAGACTGGTCCCGCGCCAGCGTTGAAATTATTCGCGAGCGTACCGAACGTGAGGATTTTAGTGTGCGGCGGAGACGGGACGGTCGGGTGGATTTTGCAAGCTTTGGATGATTTGGCGCAAGAGGATTTAGACGCGAAAATGGCGCACGCGAGCGATGCCGTGATGAACGCCTCGGGAGGCAGTAACCACAGTAGCATGAATGGAAACACCGACGCGTCTGCTTCAAATACTAATAACAACAACAACAACAATAATAATAATAGTTTAGGCGGTGGAGGAGGAGGATTATCGACCGCGTTTAGAAAACCGCCGGTTGCGATTTTGCCGTTGGGTACCGGGAACGATTTAGCGAGAGTGTTAGGTTGGGGTGGTGGGTTTGGTTTCCAGGAAATCATCTCGGAGATTTTGTTGCAAGTGATGGAAGCGCACCCGACGTTGTTGGACCGATGGACGGCGACTTTGACGCCCTTACCGAAGAAGGAGCTTTCCAATCCGCAAACGCCGAAAAACGTGAGCGGAACGACGACTCCGGGAGGAGGCGGAAAGAGCGACGGAGAAAAGAGCGGCGGCGACAAAACTCCCGGATCACCGACGACGCCGAGGTTTGGGTCCATGGGAGGATTATCGACTGGAGACAATAAGGACGGCAAAACCAAAACATCTCTCCCGCCAAACTCCCCGCAAGTCCCGAAATCCATCGACGAACACGCGTCGGATGGCAAATCCACCGGTTCTCTCGTCATGGGCCCGAACGGCCAATCCGAGATTGTCTTCCAAAATTACCTCGGTATCGGCGTGGACGCGCAAGCCGCCTTACGGTTCCACCAAACTCGAAATTCCAAACCCAACCTTTTCTTCAGTCAAGCGACGAACAAAATCCTCTACGGCGTCTTTGGAGCGAAAGATTTCCTGGAACATTCCATGGCTGGTTTGCACCGCGATTGCTTAATCTATGCCGACGGTGTTCTCCAAGATATCCCGCAAGAAGCCGAAGGTATTGTCCTCCTGAACATTAACTCCTTCGCCGGCGGCGTACGCATGTGGGAAAAAGATGGCGATTTTGGCGCCTCCTCCATGCAAGACGGCTTGATCGACATCGTCACCGTCCACGGCGCGTTACACTTGGGTCAACTCAACTGGGGCGTGGACAAACCCGTCCGCATTTGTCAAGCGAGAGAAGTTCGCATCGAGTGTCTGCGAAAACTCCCCATGCACATCGACGGCGAACCGTGGGAACAACCCGCTTGCCAAATGGACATTCGCTTAAAAAACAAATCCACCATGCTCCGCCGAACGGTCGACAGTCGAGGCGCGTCCATCCTACAAATGCACGACGCCTTAGAGTGGGCAAATTCAAACGCCATCATCTCCCCGGACCAAAAAGAAATGATCATGAGCGAAGTCCACCGTCGCGCGGAGCGAGAAGACGACGACCACCGTCGCCAGCGCGAAAAAGAGAAGCGCGAAAAAGGCAGCTACAACAATTTAATGGGCCTCGCCACGGGAAGACGACACCGCAACGCTCGCGAAAAAAGACGAGGGTCCATGATGTGGGGCAGTCGAGACGCTTTAGCGTATTAGTTTTTAGAGAGAAAGAGAGAGAGAGATGCACATTCGATACTTTTGTTGTAACGCATATACTAAATACTCCTTTATAAGTATCAAACGATTCAGACGACGACGCTTCGTTTCCTCAAAGAAAAAGAGAAAAAAAAAACACCAGAGGAAATGGCAAAGCTGGGCGAAGAGGACCCGCGATGGATCGTGTCCGACCGCCCTGATGGCACCAACATCAACGGTTGGCACTGGGAAGAGACGAATAAGATGACTTTTTGCAAAGACTATTTCGAATCGCAGTTGAATACTGAACAGAACGTGTCGTTCGGGGAGAAATGGTTTCGATTGGTTTCGGAAACGTTCGGGAACAAATCGAATGTCGTCGTCCGAAAGTTCTCGATCTCGAACGCATCCGTCGAGGGCGAGTGTTCAGTCTCGACGAGGAAAAAAGGGAAAAAGTTTGGCGTGTTCGATTTGAAAGTGACGATGCAGTACGAGGTGGAGGTGGAGTGCATGGTGAAGACGAAGAAGAAGAAGAAAAAAGAAGAGGAAAACGTGGACGGATTAGACGGAGAAGAGGAGGAAGAGGAAAAAGAAGAAGAGGAAACGAAAGCGTGCGCGGTGAAGGGCGAGATTTCGTTGAAGGAGTTTTCCAGCTTGAACGAAGCGGAGGAGTACGAGTGGACGACGAAGACGACTGGTGGCGAGGAAGAGGCGAAGGCGATCGTGAAGACGTGGTTCACGAGGCCGGTGTTAGAGAAGATGTTTGCGGAAACGCTGGAGACGTTTGTGGAGAAAATGAACGAGTTTTGCGCGGAGTGATTTCGCGAGGATTGACGAGAGGAAAGGGTGGGCATCATTTAAGGGGAAACTCACACATAGCGAATATAGCAACTACGACTACTACAGCCACCACCACCACCGCCATCACCACGCGCGTAAGAGCACTTACGTAAAACAGACAGGAATAAAACAGACAGGAATATCGGTTTTCAATGAATAAAAAATATCTATTTCTAAAACTATCTTATCAAGCGAACGTGCCGTTCGTCCTCGGAGAGTTCGAACACGTCCGCGTGGTCTACAAAGAATTCTTGGTAGGATTCACCCATCGTCAAAGGTTTTTTGCACAACTTGAATAAACTCGGTTCGGATTTCGAGCGTAAACTAATCCAGGTGTTCTCGTAATTGTCTTCGTGTTGGAACCGTTCGGAGAGGAATTTCGTGACTTGTTCGAAATAGCGCTCGCGAGCGTTTTTGAATCCGGCTCCATCGAACCCGATTTCTCTTCGGAGCGGTTCGTGAAAGTTTGGAGAAGAAGAGGTTGGTAACGGTTTCGGACCACTTCTTCCCATGATGCCACCTCGAGTGAAGCTTCCGGGAGAAGTACCTAAACTTCTCGGTGAGCTGCCTAAAAATGTGCCTTCTCGCACTCGAGGCGAAACAGACGCCGCGTGTTTACTACTCGTGGACGCGGGAGATTGAGCGTACGCATAGAACGCCACCGGCGGAGAATCCGCTCCTGCATTAATCACTTCCCCGGTTTTAAAATGGAAAGCGGGTGAAAATGCGCTCGTATCGTTCACGTCGAATTTATCTCGCAGTCTATCAATCTCCTCTTCAAATTCTTGCGAAACGCGATGCGCGTTTGGCGCTCGCGGCGGTTTTTCCGTGCTCGATGCCAAATCAATCGCGCTAAATGCCGATGATAATCCACCACGTCGCGGTGACGATATCGATGATGGTCTGCGAAACTCATCCATCGACCTTCGCCTCGCGCATTCGTCCTCCAAATCCTCCTCGCCAACGTCGTTTGTCGCGTCGTCTGCGTTGGCGAAAACGCCGCCGCTCGACATCAACCCCCCTAACTTTGGCGTCCCAATCTCCAAATCCTCCTTAGAGCTGAAGCCTCTGGGAAACGTCACGCTCGGTTCTCTTCTCAGCGCGGAAAGTTGGTCGCCGTGACCATCCTCGTTTTCCTCGCCGCCGTCGACGCTGCTTTCGTCCTCGCTCAACTCGAACGACCGCCCTTCCATCTCGCCGACTGACGATCACAACCACTTGCTCCCGTCTTTTTCCTCCTTATTTTCCTCCTCTTTCTCGTCGTTCGCCTCCTCAGAATGATGCTCTTTGCTGCGATGCTGTTGATGATGCTCAGGTTGCAACTCTTTTAGTCTCGCGCTAATCTCCAAAATCTTCGATTGGTACTCCGGTACCAACTTTTTGTTTTCTTTTATCGCGCTTCTGTATGTTGCCAAATCTTCCTCCGAAACAACGCCTTCTTCCCCTTCGTCGTTTCGTCGTAAACTTTCTCTCTCTAAATATCGATTGCTTTCCTCTAACTTTTCCACCGCGTTGGTGAAGCGATCGCGTGCAATCTCCAGAAGTTCCACCGAGTCTTGCTCGAGTATTTCTTTCGATGATGAAATTCTCGAATTCTGCATCTATGTGTGCACTCGCAGTGCGCGCGCGTGTTCTTCTTCCGCGTGTATCTTTCTCTTTCCTCTCTCTCTCTCTTTACTAAAATCTTTCTCTTTAAACCCCAAAAAAGCAAAACTTTTCTACACCACGACGAGGAAACCGTGAGAGAGAGAGACAAAAGTGTCTCGGACGTGTTGCGAATTTATGCCGCAAAACTCCCCAGAACGAAACCTTCTCTCGAAGCGCGCAAAGGGAATCGACAGACACGCAGACAGAGACGAGCGCGTCTTCTGGAAGTCTCACAACGCGGTCCAAAACAACTTTACACAGTAGTAAAATGGAATCCTTACCTCAAACGGCACCGACGATCACGATCAGAGAACTCATCGAACGCATATGCCAAACCTCCCATCGCGAATTCGAACTGGTACTCGACGCGTTATCGAGGAACGACGGGAAATCGATCGCACCGATCGAAAAGAAACGAGCGCTCGTGCATCACTTAAACGCGCTGAAGCAACGCCTCGTACGCGCGCACGCCTTAATAGCCTGGGCACCGAAGAACGCGAAAGCGACGCTGGTGGCGGAGAACGCGTGCAACGCGTTAGACGAGCACGTGGAACAGTTTCGAACCGCAGCGGATGCGTTGCACGGAATGCACCAGAGGTTGCTCTGGGCGCGAGCGCCGATGTTTGACGTTTCGGCGAGTTTTGACGTTTTGTGCAGAGGCGGGTTTGATTGTTTAGATCGCGTGGAAGGGATACGGAAAGTCGCGACGATGCAGAAGTGGAAGGAGGAACGCGAAAAGGAGATTATGATGAAGAAGACAAAGAAAGGCGAAAATACGAGCGGGGACGGCGGCGCGGAGGAGAAAGAAGAAGAGAAGAAGAAGGAAGAAGAAGACAAAGAAGAGGAAATAGATTTAGCGAGGAGGAAAACGTTGGATGCGAAACACGCGTTGATTGTGGAGAAACACGCGTTGAAGAGGTTTCCTTCCATGGAAGGAGACGAGGACGGCAAGATGAAGTTTACCATTTTCGACGTCGTCTCGGGAGAGGTGCGGTGCGGGGTAGAGAACATGTACGAGATGACGCTAGTTTTAGACGACGCGCCGACGGAGAAAGAAGTTCTGTGGACGTGTACTGGAGTGGAAATTTTGTGCGGTGAGGAATCGATGATGGTGAGTGACGACGATGGAAAGAGGAAACGCATTAGCTATCAAGCGACGAAGGAGGAAATTCAAAGTTTGACGTTCAACGCCACCATGCGCGCAAAAGGCGACGGGACGGAACAACATCCAGCGAGAGGGATACTTGGCGCGCACGAAGCTATGATGGACGCGGTGACGCGGCTGGTTTGCGCAAAAACGCTCGCGCAAGCGGGTATGTTGAGAGATTTAGCAGAGGCGAAGAGCGATAAAAGCGACGAAAGCGGCAGCAGTAGCGCAATCGAGTGGACAAAAAGGGGCAAAGTGGTCGCAGAAATCGTGAAACATAAAGGCGACGTGACAGGTTGCGCGATAACGCTTTGGAACGCGAGGAAACGGTTGGACGTGAAGTTTGAAGTCGATAAGCGCAAAATCACAGCTTCCGTCGTCAGCGTTCAAAAAGAAAAAGAAAAGGAAAATAAGAAGGACGAATCGGCGGAGAAGGCGACGCTACCATCCGCGGCACTCAAGACATTCGAAGATACGAGAGAACCGATTGATTTTGACAACGGTACGATTTCACTCCTCAATGCTCTCGATCTCGCGAGCAAAACCGCGACAGTTTCGACGTTAACATCCATCAGAGACTTTTTAGTCAACTCCAAACAGAAAGAGACGTCAACGCCAAAGAAGAGTCCTCAAAAGAAGAAAAAAGCGACACCGGCGGCGTCGAAGAAACGCAAAGCGACGGCGATTGAAGAAGAAGAAGAAGAAGAAGAAGAAGAGAGAGAAAAAGATTTTTTCAATTCTTTGGGCGGCGTTACGTTTTCTGAAGTCGATGATGCGACTTTGACATTTTCCATCGTCTTTGATCGAGACGAGGTGGACAAGAACAGCAAAGAACTAGCGTCTGTTTCTGCGGTGGTTTCGGTAAACAAGTACAAGGGTATCGTCCAGTGCGAGTTTCAAGCCTATCCAGATTCCATCATCGACCGAGACGACGTCGACGATATCATCTGTTACGGTTCGTTTAAGCACGAACTCGCAAAGCGCTTGGAATCCGCGAGCGAATCCAACGACCCGCAAAATGTCGGTTTGGTCTTTCTTGAGCTAATTCCGGAGATGCGCAAGATTGCAAAGATGTTTATCGTTCGAAAATATCTCGAACCGTCCCTGAGCGCGTTGTTCGCGCCTTATTCCATCGAGAATCTGAAGGAAATTTTGAAAACGACTCGACGCGTTGCGGGCGCGAACGTCGCTGCGGTTATTAAAGCCGACGACGATGAACACCTTCTGGAAAAGGACGGCACTTTCGTGTGCGTTTGGGAAGACGGTGCGACGATGAGCGTCAAATGCGCAAAGAGACGATCGACGCTCGAGCGATGGCGCGTCGATTCGTGTTCAGAGATTACTCGAAACGGCGAAACTCTCGGCGGCGGTGGTGGTGGTGGTGGTGTCAAGCGCGCCAAAACGACGAAAGGAAAGACGAAAACGACTCCTTCTTCATCGGAAGGACCATTCGAAGGCGCGGCGACGATTTCGATCGAATCGCTCTCGAAAATAGCCGCAGATGCTGTCAAGCGCGCGTTGAAATAAAATAAAATACACATTTCCGCGCTCTTTAAAATCTACTAAAAGTGTACTTCAAAAATCAGTTATTAAACGTAAACTGAATCCCGCCGTCGGAACTCATCATCTCCTTCTTCGATTCTCCTCCTCCTTCCCCGTTGCTGTTTTCGCTCGGTTTTGGTTTCTTGCCGTACGAGCGTTCCTCGGCGGTCATCTCGCCCTCTCGCGTGCAGAGTTCCGGTTCAACGCACTCGCACTCCGCCCCCGTGACTAGTTTCACCCGCATCTCGTACCCTGGTCCGCACGCGCCTCCGGATTCTTTGAAGAGCGATTCCGCGGACATGCTCCCTCCCCCTGCCTTTGCGTTTTCAGCTTCCATCTGTTTCATCATCTCCTCGTACGCGTTGTTGTTGCCTTTTTTGTTCAACCCTGCGTGGGCTACACCCAAACGTGACGATGAAGATAATGACGATGGTTCGACGAAAGCGAACGGCCCGGAAACGGCGAGAAGCACAGAGAGCGACGCTGAAATCGTCGCCATCCGTGCGCATCTCCTCGTCTCTTCGTCGAAATCACGCGCGTCGTCGTTCCTTTTGTTTTCGGAAAGGGAAAAACGCTTCTCGGACGATGATGATGATTGTAACGACTTTGCGGATGAACAGGTCGACTTTGCCCGTCGTAAAAAAAGTGCTCTCGTTCGCGACGACGACGACGACGACGCTCTCGTTGTTCGCGATTTGGAGCTCGCGTTATCACACATCGCGTTTTGCCTCGTCGTCGTCATCATTTTCGGTGTTGTCATCGTCGTCGTCATCATTCCGCTCCTCTCGTAGTAGAGCGTTCTGTTCTCTCTCGTATTTAGTGAGGGGATTTGGAGTGAAAAAAAGTGGATAAAATCTCTCTTCTTTTGGGGCAAAAGCGAAGGAAAAAAGAGCTGCACTTTCTCACACGAACAGAGACGTATTACTCTTTTCTACTATTACTCTTTCTTTTCATTCGTGCGCGTCGACAAGACCAGAAAACCGATAGATAGTGCAGGCGCATTTTGTCTCATGTCCTCCTCTGCTCTGGCGTCCTCTTCCTCCTCGGTGTTCGTCTCTGAGCACGGCAGGACAAAAACAAATCGTGGGAAGAGGATGCAGCGGAACCAATCTTGGAAAAAAAACGATCGATTCGTGCGCGTGAAGCAGCGGAGGAAGAAGAACACGACGACGACGACGATTCAGACGACGGAAACGAAAGCGGAAGCGACGACGATGCGAGAACAACGGCGAAAAGACGAGCGACGGAGAGAACGGAGCAAAGATTTCAACCTCTCGCCTTCGCACTCTGCGTCGGAACGGAAAAACTGGTTCCCAGTCGCGTTTAGCAAAAACGTCAAGTTTAATCAGATGATCCCTTTTGATTTGTTCAACGTGCCGTGGGTTTTATTTCGAACGAAAGAAGGCGAAATTGGATGCGTGAAAGACGAATGCGCGCACAGAGCGTGTCCGCTCTCGCTCGGGGTGCAAGTGGAAGAGGGGCACATTCAGTGCGCGTACCACGGGTGGGAGTTTACCACGAGAGGGGAGTGCGTGAAGATGCCGTCGTGTAAGACGGTGTTGAAAGGCGTGTACGTGGACGCGTTGAAGACGGTCGAGCACGACGGGATGGTGTTTGTTTGGGCCGGGGATGAGGGGGAGGAAGTGCCGGATGAAAAGGATCCCAGGCATCCGACGAACTTGTACGTCGGGGAGAAGAGTTTACGAGCGCCGGGTGGAGGGAGCGTGAACGGGACGCCGTTTTTAACGTGCGCGGAGATTGAGTTGGAGTTTGAAAACGAGTGCGACGTGCTGACCGAACGATTGTTTACGTTGACGCAACGGGCGGTGAATAAAGCGAAATTGGTCGAGGAAAAGACGGGGAGTTTGGAGAAGATTTTTGATTTGGTGGACGTGAGCGCGCAAGTCGCCAAGGCTTTGCGATGGGGGTGGCGGCCGGTACCGAACGAGATTAAATTTGTTCCGAGTAGCGCGTTGGTCAGTTCAATTGATATTCAGAGGATGTATGGGGACTCTATTCCGAGACGAGTGCATCAAGTGCACGTGTGTTTACCGTCTAGACCGGGTAAGACGCGAGTTTTGTTTCGAATGGCGTTGGATTTTTTACCCGAATCCGCGATGGTGGCCGATAAGGTTTGGGAGAACTTAGCGAGGCAAATTTTGAAGGAGGAGTTGAACGACGTCGAGGAGTGCGAGATTGACGGGGAGTGTCCGCTGATGAGCGTGGACGAGGAAGAGGCGATGGGGGATTATTTAAGTTACCGCTCCTCTCTGAAGAATAATAATAGTTCAAGTAGTAGTAGGTCATCTAGTAGCGGCGGTAAGGAAGAAGAAGAAAAAGAAGAAGAGGCGCAGTAGAGAGAATTTCAGAGAGAGAGGACGATGATTATGGTTATTTATAATAATAATATGTATTGCGCAGCTACCATGGTACACGTATAACTAAGTATGTTCTTCTAGTGAGGATGATTCACATTATCGCAGCGAGAGACTCGCGCTCGCGACTTTGTTCTTCTTCTTTAACTTCTTCGTCGTCTTCTCCGTCGTCGTTCCCTCGTCGCTCTTCCTCTTGACAAACTTCATAAACTCATACGTCACCCATAACTTCCCACCAAACGTGATTGGTTTAATAAACGCTCTCAGCGTCAAACTCTCCGCTAACGCAACCGTCAGACGCGTCGGATCGGTTTTCGCTAACATCGGTATTCTTTCCACCGCTCGGCGCGCCGGTTTCGAAGACGTTTCCAGCATTTTCAGGAACACCGGTTGGACGTTGTTTTTAATCACGTGCACGTTTGCAAACGGTTGGCAGAGCGTTTTTGACGGTTGAATGCCGTACGCGGCGACCCACGTGGACGCGGCGAACGCGATGGAGAAGATTTCGTGGAACCTGTTTTTACGTAAATTGTTGTTTTACGTTGTTTTATCCGCGTCGAAGCAGCGCACGTTAAAGAAGAGAGAAATGGTATCAGAGCGCGTCAACATCATCATCATCATCATCCGATGATGATGGAATATATTTCAGAAGAAGAAGACAACAAAGAGAACAAAGAAGAAAACAAAGAAAGCACGCACGCGAACGCCAGCGGGATATCTCTCGCGGTCAGGCCTTTGTCGAGAAAGTATTCCTTGATCCTTCCCATTCTTCTTCGTTTCTTCAGGAGTCGTGAGAGAGGTAGTCGCAGGGAGTAGAGATATCTTTTCGTGGTGTCTGTCTTTTTTCTCGTTTTTTTTTTACTCGCTTTAAACTTTAGGGTGTTCAACCCTAGCCTTTTTGACGAGACCAATTTCCGCAAATTTACGACGAACACTTATTTGCGCGCGCAAGAAAGCGCTCTTTACTTTTTTATACGCGCGCAAAAAGAGAACAAAAGTCTCTCAGACGGAGAAAGAAGAGGACAGACAGAGAGCGAAAAGTGACTTTTTCTGTTTCGTGAAAAGAGTGCGATTGTTTTGGTCTCTGAGAGTTGTTTCTGTGAATTATATAGCACACATCAAATCACAAAAGCCGCGGCGAAGAGATACGAGGATGGAGGACCACGAATCCGCGACGTTAATGACTGCAAACGACGACGAACGCGTCGCGCTGCTTCTCAAAAGCGGCAGTAAAAGAATGATGACACCCGTATCGTCATCATTCACACAAAAAAGAACCGCCGCTCCAACGATGAAAGCGGTATCGATCGCGTGCTTCGTCTGTTTCTGCGCATTCGCATTCGTGAGTCGTAATCACCCTTTGAAGACGTATTTGGAAAATCGACTCATCGTGCAAACGCTCGGGGTGAAACCAAGCGACGTGGCGTCGTCGTCATCGTGCGAAGATATCGTGGAACGAGAGACACAAGCGATGACGTTTTACGCGACGGATTTATTCGGGTGGTCGCCGTTCGTGGAGACGAGATTGGACGCGTCGTACAAGAGGCGAAGTTTGAAATACTCTTTGAGTAGGAGCTCGGCGAGCGCGGCGGAGAGCTCGGAGCCGTCTGAAAAGGAAGAAGAAGAAGAAGAAGAAGAAGACGAAATGGTGGCAATCGCGAGTCCGACGGAAATTGAGAACGAGGTTGGTGGGACGGACACGTCGGAAGACGAGAGAGGGGAGAGGCAGCAGCAACAGTTGGTCGTCGCCGGGAGCGAAGAAGAAGAAGAAGAGGTAGAAGGAGAAGAGGCTGCGACGACGACAGCGACGACGACTGACGAAGATAATAACGATGCACCCGATGACGATGAATCAACCGCAAAGACGACGAGTGAAAACGAAGAAGACGGAGAAAGCTCCGTGGGAAGAAAAGAAGTGCGAGAATACGAAAACGAAGACGAAGAGAGCACCGAAAAAGCCGCCGCGGAGAAGTTGGCAAACGCGAAAGAGCTGCTCTTTGTTCCTCCAGACAAGACGCCGTACAGGTATGCGTTTATCGATTGGTTAAAGCCGGCGTTACAGGACGATCCGCGGATTGCGAATCACATCAATGATGCCGATATGGTGTTGTTTACGGATTCATTCGCGGATGCGAATCCGTACATGGCGAAGTTTTTACACGAAAACGACGTCGAGGACGAAGAATCGCGAGCGAAATGGTGGTCGGAGCAAAAAGACAACTCGAAAGTGTTGGCGCAAAACTTGTTCTCGAGAATGTCCAAGGAAAAAGATCAAGCGAGCAGAGCGGTTGCATTTTCGAACTTTTTGTTCCCGTCTGAGCGTTTTATTTTGCGTGAAAAAGACGAGATTGGAGTGCCGGAATACGCGCAGGTCGGCAGCGACGCCGTGGTGGGCGATAACAAGAAGAATTCGAACGTCTTCATAGCTGTAACGGATGTTTCGCCGGCGCATATTTGGGAAAAAGCGTACAAGACGAACGGTATTGCCATGCTCGTGCCTTTTACCGCGAATTCGGACATTGCTCGAGCATCGCTGAAGTTGAAAAATAACTTTTTCTACGAGCGCGAACGACCGGAAATGTTTTACACCGGCGACTTGGAGTTTCTTCACGACACCATGCAAGCGCCGATGAAAAACTTAATCAGCGCAGAAGGTCAGAACATCCACTTGGGTAAATCGAAATCGTTGAACTCCGATAACGACGTCAAAGATTACGCCGAAGGCTCCTTGCGTTCGTCGTTTTGCTGGATTCCGAGATCGTACGATAAGGCGCGATTTGAGACGTCGACGAGAGTCATCGACTCGATTGCAGCCGGATGCATCCCAGTCGTTGTCGTTGATTCGATCGCGGAGTCTCTCCCATTTAAGTGGGCGGTGGATTATAAATCTTTCATGTTGCAAGTGCCGGAAAAAATCTTCGTGGAGAACCCGTTGGAAGTCGCGGAGGCGGTTTCTAAAATTTCATCCAACGCGTTGCAAGCGATGCGCTCGAAAATGTTGGACGCGAGAGCGAAACTCGTCTGGAACGACCGAAACGATGCCGGGGATGCGTGCGATAAAGATACGGGTCGATGCTCGTTAGCGCCGAAATTATTTTTGGACGAGATATTGTATCGCGTGAAGCAAAATAACGCGGAGATTCAATCCGCCATGTGCGACAGACGCACGGACGGAGATGGGAGCTCAGATTGGGTCGATGGCGGCGTGTGGACTGGCGAGAAACTCTGTGCACCGTGGTTGGCAAAGACTGGATTGTGCAAAGCCTCAAAGAAAGATTCAGAACGCGAAGAGAGAGAAGAGAGTGCGTCATCGAAGGAGGAGGACGGGGGAGAAACAGCCGCGGAGAAGGCCGTTGACGCCACCACCAATGAAGAAACAGACGAAAAAGCTAAAGCTCCGGAATCTGGAGGAGAAGAACAGGTTGACGAAAAAGAAGAAAAAAAAGAAGAAGAAGAAGAAGAAGAAGCTGGGTCCAGCAACAGTTTTGACATCAACGAAGAACTCGAAGCGGCGATTTCGGGGAAGTCTCGAGCGGAAAAAATGGAAGAAATCGAAGCGGAACAAAAGGCCGCCTCGGAAAAGGAGAACCTCAAGAAGGCGCGGAAAGAATCCGAACGCAAACAAATCGAGGAAGCATTGAAACGCCAAGAGGACGGAAACTACGAGTTGGAGGAGGAAAAGTCAATCAAAAAAGAAGATTTGAAGGAAGAAATCGAGGAACAACCTGAAACGGCGGAGGAAAAGATGGACACGAGCGCTATGGAGAGCAGCATCGAGGATGAAATCGCGGCGACGGTACAACCAGAAGCTAAGATTAGTACGCCTTCGAACGACTCAATCGCGAGTGAGGGAGAAGAAGAAGAAGCCGGTTCTGATGTAAAAAAGGAGAGCGACGACGAGCAGGAAGCGAGAGAAGAAGAGGAACGCAACACGAGCGCGATGGAAAGCGAGATGGAAAGCAACATCGAGGACGAAATTGCCGCGACGGTACAACCATCCGCCGTAATCACCAGTGCTGCTGCCGAAGAAAGTAGCGAAGAAGAAAAAGAAACAGGAGGTGAAGAAGAACAACAGAAGGAGAAAACGCCCGAGGAAGAAGCGCAAGATCTCGCCGAGGACTTCGCCTCCGCCTCCGATTCCGGCCAAGACTCCAAATCCTTCGGCGAAGACTTGTACAACAAACTCATGGGCGGCAACTCCATCAAGAGTGCCACCACCGACGATAGCACAACGTCATCATCACCAACATCTAGCGCCTCAACGGAAGACAACACCGGCATCGATTTAGACCAGTTCGAGACTTCGTCCAAAAAAGCCTCGGACGTCGAGGACGGAGACCCCGACGGCGACGACGCTTCGCGCGACGACGCCGACGACGGCTGGTCCAGCTCTTTGGACAACGAATCCTACTAAAACGTAATACTACGAATACTACTACTAACACTACTACTAATAAACGCCGCATTTATATGTAGTAAAAGGCGTGTCCGCGTTGTGCTCTCGTATATATTTTTCTCGAAGCTTTTACCGCTTACGCAAAAATTCAAAAGAACACAAATCATCAATCATTTGTTTCATCTCATCATTGACAATTGACGTCATCATCCATTCGCTTTGGCGACGTTTTTAACGAAATATCTTTCGTCGTGCCTCGCGCTAATCTTTCCTCACATAACTCGCTTTGCGCGCGCGAATCAACACCCAAGCAAAATGCATCACTCGTCGTCAAAATCGCTTTCCTCGTGCTCCTCTCGTTCTTCCTCGTTTGCCCTTCCTCCGTCGAGGTGTAAGACGAAGGCGCACGCATCCTCGAGACGAGGACATCGAACGCCCACGACGCAGGCGATTTTTGGTCTCTTCGAAGGAACGACGACGACGAAAACGAACGACGACGAAAACGCTTTGAAGAAGAAGAAGACGGAAACGACGAAAGGAAGTTCTCCACCTCCTGAAATCTCGCAGACGTTGCAATCCTTGGACGACTTACTCGGCGAGGACCCGAAAATTATCGAGGAACGTAAGGCGGACGAAAGAGCGAAAGCGCAGTACGCGTTGCAGCAAGAAAAAAAAGAAAGGAAAGAAGAGACGAAAAAAATGAACAAAAAACGGTTCGAGAAGTTTCAGTTCGCGGTGAAACAATCGACGTCGATACAACGGTTACAGGCGGTCTTTTTGGAAGGTTTTTTACTCCCGAACGTTGCATCGTCGTCGTCGTCTTCGAGAGAAGAGAAGATGGAGTTCTTTGAGTTACCGAGCGAGATTATCGATCCGAGAACCGGGGATCGATTGAAGGCGAGCGCGAAGGCGTCTTCGTCTTCGTCTTCGGAGTCGACTGGGGAGGAGGACGCGACGACGACGACGATTACGAATAGCACGGTGAATAGATTACCCGGGGAGTTTCAGATTCCGATTATTCCTTACGGACACGTGGTCGTTCCAGGAGCCCGAGCGAAATTGAACTTGTTCGAGCCGAGATGGTTGACGCTCTTTTCGAAACTGTTGAAACCAGAAGACGCGGAGGAAGATCGAACGATTTTGACTTCTCACGAATGGGGGGGCAGTCGAGACGCGAAAACGATTGATTTTAGCAAAGTTGAAATGATAGCGGATTACGAATCCGGCGAGAGACGGTTCGATATCGTCCCCGGGGCGAACCGGTACCCGGAAGACGGCTTTGTGGGAACGAACACCTTTGGCGCGGTGTACAGAGGCATCGACGGTAAAATTGCCGGTTTAGGCGTCAAGATGGAAATCGAAGCGCACGATGTCGCAGTGGACGGAATTTTACTCTCCGTGTGTGCTCGTGCGAGCGCGAATAGGTTTAAAATTTTGCGCGTCGTCCAAACGGAACCGTACATTATCGTCGACGCTGTGCCGTACGACGACGATTTTGCCAACGCGTCCATGGACGAGGACGTCTCCGAGGCTGAACAAAATTTACTCGACGCCTTGGAAACGTTGAAATCCAACGACAACTATTACTACGAAGCCGTTGGATTACAGTACGACGAAGATCCATCGACTGGAAAGATTTCGGTGAAGAAACTCATCGAACCCGAGTTTAAGTCCTTCACGTTCTCGGAAATCTTTTTGTACAACAAAGACGACGTCGCGTTACAAATCCTCGCGAGCAAATCTCCAAAAGAGCGCGCGGAAATCGTCACCAACATCGCCAAACAAATGAAAGCTGGAATGAAGTTCGGCTTAAACCCTCGAAACGCTCGCGTGTTGAGAATTTTGACCTTTTGGGGGTCTCTCTTTGCCATCGGAAGCGGTTTGACGCTCGTGCGCGACATCGCCGGTTTCTGATTTTGATTGATTTCGTCCGTCGAGAACAATAACAACCGATTCAGACGACGTCGTCTGAAAAGCCAAACGTAACAGAGAGAGAGAGAGAGAGAGGATCGAATCAAAATTTGTAATAAAACAACTACCATATCGTATGATTACGACGCCGTTCGTAAAATTTTACTCTTCTTCTTCTTCTTCTTTCAACCAACCAATGCCTTCCTCGAACGAAAAAAATATACATTTTTTTGAAAAAAAGCAGAAAAGAAAACAGGAACACACCCGCCGTTGAAATGC
>ERZ651776.3125-NODE-3125-length-16961-cov-6.453032_pt1 | contig 16961 bp, 14 predicted proteins | sample MGYA00514761_ERZ651776 | MGnify/ENA metagenome assembly ERZ651776 | reverse complement strand
TTTGAATTCTTGCAAACACGACCCAGTTGGCATTCCAGGTTGCACCGATGCCGCCGCTTGCAACTACTATCCTCAGGCGACCACCGACGATGGGTCGTGTGATTTCGTCAGCTGCTCCGGATGCACAGACCCCACAGCGTGCAACTACAATCCTAATTCCATCTCCGATGACGGTTCATGCATTTTTGAAGAGTTTGGGTATGATTGTGACGGAAACGTTATGGGCATGAGGACTGCCCTTGACCATGCGTATGAATGTGAATCTGTTTTGGGGCCGCTTCCAAGATTTAGTTGCGCTGACGCTGTAGAAGTTCCATCTACTCTAAATGGTATTCCCCAAACCTATCCCACTACCGAGGAAGGAAATGGTAGTTCAGACCCAAGTGACTGTGACCATCCATGGGCCTTTGGAATGGCTTGTCAAACAGGGAATAAAGTAGGTCGCTATAATGGCTTGAACACAGATGGTTCTGAAAACCCAGATGTTGTGTTCATGACATTTTGCCGTGATGGAGGATTGGGTGTTATTGGTCATAAATTTTCTACTGGGGAAACCTGCTTCTTTTCAATAGTTGATGAAGGCAATCCGATAAATTCTCCAATACCAGGAGAGAACGGATACAACGATGCTTGGATGTCACCTAGCGTTGTAGCTGCAGACAAGTGCCAAAATTGCCACATGGCAAGTCCGTTTCTGCATAGTCCAGCGGTCGACCAGTTAACGAATCCTGACAATCCAACAGAACTACTTGTTCCATTAACAGGAAACAATCCTTATTCTGTTATCGGAGCGGAGTTTCCACAACTACATACTACATCTATTCAGAATTCTTGTACTTCTTGTCACCGACCTCAATGCACTCAACATTTTGAGAATTATCCTTTAGACGAACTAACGATGCCACCTCCATTTCAAAATGCGACTGATTTTGACCATAGCACAATCAGCATTGCAGATAGACAAGCGATAAGAGATTGGTGTAATACTTTGGATCTCAATTAAAAATACTGTTCCCAAAAAATGCCAGGAGTAAAGCTGCCTGATGTGCAAATCGCAACCTCGGTGCTTGTAGTCCGCCAAAGCTGCACTTGGCGTTTTTGTTCTATTTAGTTGAGGGTACTTACAACATTTCAAAATGAGCAGCGTTTTTTAATGCATGAAGTGTTTAAAATAGAGCATGAAAAGAACAAAATGGATTTCGTTTGGACTCGCGCTTGGCTTGGTATCAGCGTCTGCAGTTTGGACTTCTTGCAACAAAGAGCCGCAACCTGAAGGAAGAACTGCCCTTGAGTACGCCTACGAGTGTGAAGAGGTGCTGGGGCCATTGCCTCGGTTTTCTTGCGAGGATGCGGTGCTGGTGCCTGTGACCAAGAATGGCATCCCCCTGACGCCAGAGCAAGCAGGAGAAGGCGAAACCAACGATCCGAGCCTATGCGATTGTCCTGCGGCCTTTGGCAAGGCTTGTGACCCCGGGTTCAGAGTCGGCAGATACACCGGGCTGAATCAGGATGGAACGCCCAATGAAGATGTCGTGTTTCTGACCAATTGCCGGGATGGAGGTTTGGGCGTGATTGGGTACAAATTCTCGACTGGCGAGACGTGCTTCTTGCACATCAACAATGAAACGACGGGTGCGTTTGATTTGGACATCCCAAGGCCAGGTGAGGATGACTACAACAACAGTTGGCAATGGCCCAATGTGGTGGCGCACGACAACTGCCAGAACTGCCACATGGCCAGTCCCTTCCTGCATTCACCCGCCGTCGATCAGTTGAAGAATCCCGAGGATACTACAGAGCTTCTTGTGCCCATCACCGGAAATGGTCCGTATTCCATTGTAGGTGCTGAGTTTGGGCCGTTGTATGATTCAGACATCGACAACAGCTGCACGTCATGCCACCGTCCGCAGTGCACCGAACAATGGCAGAATTACCCGCTCGACGAGCTTCAAATGCCTGCGCCGTTCACCAATGCGACAGAATTCGACCACAGCTCAATCTCCAATGCCGACCGCCAGGCCATCCGCGACTGGTGCGCCACACTGGATTTCAACTGATTCCATCGTTGTTTGGGTTCCCTGAAACGCAATCAGGTTAACGTGATTGGGAGCGATTCAGTAGGGGTGCAAGCGGGGGTACAAGAGCAAAAATTCTTCAAAAACCCTTGTAAATACTGGCCCTTTCAAGGGGGTGTCGGATACCGCCGGCTCCACCAAGAAATAGTCACATGCTTGGAAAATTTTTAAGACGTACTACCTTGTAGTTCTCCAATTTTCACGACCTTTAAATACTCACTAAACTTACACTTTGACATGGGCATTTTTGGACCAACTAAAAAAGGAGGAGGCTTGGATATGCGATTCAAGTCAAACAGGGGGGGGTACTTGGGAAAAGCGGTGAGATTGACCCGAGCGCTTCAGAGTGGTTCAGAGGAAGAGGATACCAGATTCGAGCTCACAGAAAAAGAGAAAGAAGGAGCCAAGCTGCATTCCCGAATGTGTAAAATCACCGTCCCAGAAGGGAAAGACGAGTTGATTGAATTGTTGGATGAATTGGGACAATACATCAGTGACGAGCAGATCATGGCATTGAGCGGCATCACTGATTCCGCAGAAATAGGGTGGCATCCATATTTTGGTTCGGCCCAAAGACTCGCGCAATCGCTTTTTAGTGAGGCGTGCGAAAAACTAAAGGAACTTTCTATTGAGGAATCTCGGCCTTACGAGGAGTTGATGGAGCCGATCAGGGCGAAGGAACGGAGTCAAAGCAAAGTTCAAATGAAAAAGATGAAAAAAATTGCCGCTGTGGTAATTCTCCTCATCCTTTTTGCCATTGCAGTAAACGTCATCATGTGAATGGAGTCCATAGCTTGTTGTATGACACGACACATAAAATCATCACTGATCTAGAGAAAGGATGCAAGGCTGGAAGGAGATGGGGGTATGTCAAAATTCGCTTGAACTGGGGCTAGCGAATAGCCGTGTCCCCGAGTGTATGGCGGGTCTAACTTTGGGCAAAGCATGAATCAAACTGACATCCAAGATTTCCTTCAGGGGCTGCAGTCTCCGGTTAACGGCGATGCGCTTGATGCGGTGGTGGCTTGCTGCAGTTTTATTCAGCTGACAAGGGGAGCGAAATTGATTGAGACGGGGAGGCGGCACCCTTTTTTGTATCTCATTGTTCAGGGCAGCGTAAAATCCTATTATCTCAGTGAGGGAAAGGAGGTCTGCACGTGGTTTGCATTTGAAGGTGAAGTGGTGTCCACCATGGGGACGTTCGCGGGGCACCCTTCTAACGAAACGGTTGAATTGCTCGAGGATGCAGCATTGATTCGGATACACGTCAAGGATTTCAAGGCACTCTCCATCAACAGGGCCTCTGTCGCCCGTTTGATTACGGAGTGGGTCATAGAGCACGCCATCTTCTTGGAGAACCTGTTGTATTTGCAATCCTTGCCGGTCAAGATGCGATATGAATATATCCTCGAGGCACGACCTGAGATTCTGCAACGGGTATCATTGACCGACTTGGCTTCCTTTTTGGGCATGAGCAGGGAGTCATTGAGCCGAATCCGTTCGGCTCGATGACTTTGTGACTTAAGTCAAAGGAACGGGGTCGGGGGATGCGGACATTTGTGGCATGACCATAAATCTATTTGCGATGAACAAGAGTGCCTCCTTCGTTTCTGTTAGCGTCCTGCTTCTGTTAGTCATTGCCGCTTCGGTGATGGCATGCACCAAGAGCAAGGAGCCCACGCCTTGTGTCAATGAGGAAGTGAAGTTTGAAGGGCATGTGATCGTTGTGGGGGCAGGGGCTTCGGGCCTGGCGGCAGCGAAGCGGTTGGAGGAAGAAGGCGTCAGCTTTCAAATTCTGGAGGCCTCAGACCGGTTGTGTGGCAGGGTACAGAAAAATGAAGGATTCGCCGATTTCCCGATTGACTTGGGCGCGGAGTGGATCCACGAAGACAAGGCCATCCTGAACTACCTTCTCCATGGGGAAGGGGGTGAGCCCGATGCAGAGACCATTCTCTACCAGCCGATGGACGTCGATTACGCCGTCGGTTCCATGGTATATCCCATTTCCGAGCAGGACATGGAAGCGTACTATGAGGATTACATCTTGGAGTACAAGTTCAAGAGCACTACGTGGTATGACTTCCTTTACGAGAACTTTGCCCAGGGGGTAGAGGATCGTGTGGCCTTGAATGCAAGGGTGGCTGAGATTGACTACTCTGGAGACCAGGTGAAGCTGACCACAGACGAGGGAGTGGAATACTTCGCCGATAAGGTCATCTCAACGGTGTCTGTTGGGGTTCTTCGGTCCAATGGCATTGTGTTTGAACCGCCGATGCCTGAAGAAAAGTGGGAGGCCCTCCAAGATGTGGAGTTCCTGCCCGGTTTCAAGCTGTTCTTGAAGTTCTCAGAGCAGTTTTATCCCGATGTAATTTCAGTAGAGACATCTAGTGGCGAAAAGACGTTTTATGACGTCGCATATGGCAAGGAGTCAGAGAACCACATTTTGGGACTGTTGTCGACCGGAAGCTCTGCAAAAGCCTATTATGAATTGGAGAGTGCAGATGCGATTGTGGACGCAGCGCTGCAAGAGCTGGATGGGTTCTACAATGGCGCTGCATCCCAAGCTTATCTGGGGACTTACCTCTATCAGGATTGGGGGCAACACCATTGGACACAAGGTACCTGGACATCCGACCTCGATGCATGGCCTGAGGCGTTGGGAGCCCCGCTGGATGACAAGGTGTTTTTTGCCGGTGAGACCTTAAACCCTGTGGACGAGATCGATGGCTTCATGATCATTCGCGGCTCCGTGCAAAGCGCCATCCTCTCTGGCTACGCGGCTGTGGATCGCGTGTTAGACTGAACAACGCATCGGGCTCCCGCTCTCTGAAAGGCCTGAAATCATTGGGGGTCAGAGGGGGTGTCTACACTTCCGCCGGCTCCACTAATAAGCAGCTATCTTCTAATTAACTTGAAGGTTGTCTGATTGGTATTGTTTCGGATGGTCAAATAGTACATCCCTGGGTTTGTTGCAGGCATTTGTACAGGACCTAAACACTTTCCTTCGATGACATTTCGCCCCAAGAAGTCATGCACGACGAAGTATTCATCGCCTCGCAAATTCTCAACGAATATTTCATCTGAGAACGGATTCGGGTATATCTGATACCCTTTTTCGAAAAGGTCCTCTTCAACATTTGTCGAAGAAGTGCACGAACTGACATCAATTTCGCTGTACAAATTGGGGTCTTGGTTTGGGTCTTCGACCGAGTTGGCCATCATTGAAATTTTGACGATTTCATCACTGGTAGAAAAGCACAGTTGGTGAAAATTATCGTTGTCATTGATGTCTGCGATAGAAATCGGTGCATGCGGTACCAGAACTCCAGAACTGTCAGAATAGCCAGTGTAGTACTGAAACAAGTCAGACTCGGCATCACCACTAATGTAGGGTGTGACGCCACCGTTCCAAGCAACTTGAATTGTTTGTGTACCTGAATTGCATTCATTCAGATCACCCTCAATTTTTTGGGCAAAAAAGAGACTTGGACCATCAGCAAGCGGAACCACATTCGTGGTGGTCATTCCGTTCAGGTTGATGATTTCTGCACAAGCGGACTCTCCGGAGAAAGTTTCCGTTGTAAACAGTTCACCTACAACGCTTACTTCGACAGGGGGATTGGTAACCGCTGTACCAAATTCACCCAAGAGAAGCACCGTTCGATTCTCTCCGTTTTCATTGGCCGGGGCCAACAAAGCACAGATTGGGGTATGCACATTTCCAAGGCTATCGATAACTTCAAAATCAGTTTCCGACAAACTGGATGCATCCAGTGGGAATTGAAAATTGACCGGCATCCCATCCAACAGGCTTCCAGGTTGATTGCACAACATACCTGGAAGTGCATTGTCAAGTCCAAAAAAAGCCGACACAAGGGTGTCTTGTGATTTGGCATTTCCAACAGAAAACAAAATTGCTGTTGCTGCAACTGCGATTATTCTTCTCATATCATTTGACTTTTTGTGCAAGCTAATCACTGTTCATAAACCAGGGGAGCGATAAGGGGAGCGGATGTGGTGAATCTCTGCAACACCCGTAAAAGTTTGCAGTTCAATGAGCATAACATAAAGCCGCCGGCTCCACTAAATATGCTAATTTCTTTGGGAGCTAATAATGTTAATGGACATTGATTTTCTGCTGATGAGTAAAGGTGTTGGTTCGATATAATATGTATATATGCCCATTATTGCGTATATTACAAACCGAATTTTTGAGAATTGAAGGTTTTTCACCAGGAATCAATTTCAGCCTTGAAACTGACAACGGGTATCATCTGTTGTTATCTCAGGAATAGAATCACTTGATGACGACCACACTTGTTTTGCTAATCGCTCACAGAAATTCTTGCTTATGATGTTTTCATTCTTTCACATTCAGCGCCCTATTCAGCGCCCTATTCAGCGCCCTACTCAGCGCCCTATTCAGCGCGCCCCAGAGCGGACAGCCGCTTCCCGTTGCCTTCCTGTGTGCTCTCGGTCAAATCGCAGTGTGTCGCTCTTCTTTTTCAGCCTTCTGCTGCTTTCCGGCGAACTGAGTGCTCAGGTGGGCATTGGAACAACCACTCCTCAAAAGGACTTGGATGTTGATGGCACCTTCCGAGTTTCGGGTGCGATGACGTTGGGTGCTACTGAGATCACCTCCACGGGTGCCGAGTTGAACTTGCTTGACGGCAATACGGCGGCAACTTCCACGGTCGTCGTCGGCGCCGACCGAGTTGTCTTCAATGATGACGGCACCATGAAGCAAACAGCAATGTCGGATTTGTTGACCTATTTCAATCTGAACCATCGACTCGGGATAAAATCTCATCAGATGGGCTCAGACATTGACGGCGAAGCGGTGGATGATTATAGCGGCAGGAGCGTTTCCCTTTCCTCCGACGGCACGACGGTTGCCATTGGGGCGTATGCTAACAACGGCAACGGCTCTAACTCCGGTCACGTTCGTATTTACGCATGGAATAGCGCTACAAGTGCTTGGGAACAGCAAGGCGCTGACATCGACGGCGAAGCGGCGGAGGATAGGAGCGGCTGGAGCGTTTCCCTTTCCTCCGACGGCACGACGGTTGCTATTGGGGCGTATTTAAACGATCTCAACGGAGGTGGAACAGATGCCGGGCACGTGCGGATTTACACGTGGAGCGGCAGTTCTTGGGCACAACAAGGTTCAGACATCGATGGCGAAGCGGTCGATGATCAAAGCGGATACAGCGTTTCCCTTTCCTCCGACGGTACGACGGTTGCCATTGGGGCGACTGGTAACGACGGCAACGGCTCTGCTTCCGGTCACGTGCGGATTTACACGTGGAACGGCAGTTCTTGGGCACAACAAAGTTCAGACATTGACGGCGAAGCGGCCAGTGATTTCAGCGGATACAGCGTTTCCCTCTCCAGTGACGGGAGCACCGTGGCCATCGGAGCCAATTATAACGACGCAGCTGGATCAAATGCCGGGCACGTGCGGATTTATCAAATTTCAGCGGAGCCCTTGTTAGTTGACATTGAGTTGGGTGCTGATGTGACTGATGCGGAAAACGTTGCGGCTGCTGGAGCAGTTATGAATACAGGGGATCAGACCATCGCCGGTGTGAAGACCTTCTCAACTACCATCTCTGGCAGCATTAATGGCAACGCAGCCACTGTTACCAACGGCGTATACACTTCAGGGGATCAGACCATCGCCGGTGAAAAGATATTCTCGGGCAATGTCGGCATTGGCACGACCGCGCCGAGTTACAATTTGCATGTAGCTGGCGATGGGCGCTTCTCCGATGGGCTCACCGTTTCTAATGTGGCTGCTGACAGCTACACAAAGTATTTGTTTTTTGGCAGCGATACTGGTGTTTCATCCAATATACCATACATACAGGGTGGCGGGACGGGCACAGGCTATGCTATGGCTTTAAATCCGAATGGAGGCGATGTCGGCATAGGCACGACTGCGCCAAGTTATAAGTTAGATGTAAATGGAGATGGACACTACACTGGTGGACTGAATGTCGATGGCTACGTTGGCATTGGCACGACGTCTTCGAGTTATCCGTTGCATATAACTTCTAGTGGTCCTTCAACGTCTACACACGCACACTTCGGCATTTACAATTCTCCAGCTTCATACATGGACCCTGGCGAGTATAATAGAATTGGAATTGGCTGGACCAATGGATATTATACCAATACCTATGTTGCTTTAAAGGTTGATTATGGTATTTGGGCTTCCACAGTTACAACCACTTCCGACGAAAGGGTGAAAGACATTACAGGAATCAGTAATTCTGAGGAGGATTTATCAACCTTATCTTCTATCGAAATTACAGATTACAAAATGAAGGATGTCGTTAAGTATGGCAACCAAACAGCCAAAAAAGTCATTGCTCAGCAATTAACGAGCGTGTATCCTCAAGCCGTTTCGTTACAAACAGGAGTGATTCCTAATATTTACAAAGTAGCCGAGCTTAAGGAAGGGTATGTTGCCCTGCAAACAGATTTGAAAAAAGGCGATCGAGTGAAATTGATTTTCATCGAAAATGAGCAAGAACCAGAGGAAATAGTTGAAGTGTTGGATGCTGATCAGGGTGGCTTTACAATAGAAAACAAAAAGAACGGAAAAGTCTTTGTCTATGGTCAAGAAGTCGATGACTTTCATGTGGTAGACTACTCTGCAGTATCGATGTTGAATGTTTCGGCTACACAGGAGCTGTATAAGCTCATCCAAGAGCAGGAGGCGATCATCGCCGCTCAGCAGCAAGAATTGACCACTCAGCAGCAGATAAGCGATGCACGTTACGAAGCTGTTGTCGCGCGCTTGAACGCATTGGAGTCCATGGGGTCGAAGGTTTCAAACGACCAATAATGAGGCATCTTCTTTTGCTTTTCGTGGCGTGCTTGTTGGCGCCTTCGTTGTGGTCACAAAAGGGCCTTTTCATCGCATCGGGTGCCACTTTGTCTTTGGATCAGCTGGGAGATGCTGATGGCTTTTCGGACATCGTTGTTGTGCAAGGTGATGTGATCATTGAAGGCACGCTCGCTTTGCCTGCTACGGCGAATGACGCGGTGGAATACCAAGGCGGCATGGACGTCAATGGCGCAGGTGCTGTTACAGGATTGAAGTCCTTCCACTTCTCCGGCACAGCCACTGGTCAAAGCGTTTCGGATTTGACGGCCGACCGATTGAGGATCACGAAAACGGGTGGAACATGGTCACCCACCAATGTCCATGTGGAACCCACAGGTTCCGTATGGCTTGAAAATTCCGTTGCCATTGCCGTTGGAGGAAGCGGTTCCCTTACCATGAACTCCGATGCAACCGGCACTGCTTTTATCGGTTCACTGGGCGGTTCAGTCACCACGGGTGGAATCACATTTGAACGGTATTGTCCGCCGGACGCTGGCGGTCCTTCCTGGCTTTCAGTAGGCAATTGGGTGAAGGACGTCACCGTAGCCGATTGGGAGGATGATATGACGGGCCCCTTCACCCTGATTTTCAAATTTGACGAGACGCACGCGGTTAATAGTTCTGCTTCTGATGGCGCCAACGCTTGGAGCCTGGTGAGTGGTGCCACGGCTTTGGAGGATTCAGATTATGGCTACTATGTCTACCAGTTCACCAATGAATCACCTACTTTGACCGCAACGGGTGGGTTCAACAACAGCAACCAAACCATCGGATTGACCTTGTCAACAGGTCCCACACAAGGTGGCGGCTGGCACTTGTTGACCAACCCCTTTCCTTGCGCAATTGACGGTGCTGAATTCGTGGCCGATAACGCTACGATCAGTGCTTACCAGATGTACAACAATGCCAACAACTTGTTCACGATTTCGTCAGGCGAGGGAAGCCTAAAGTCTCCTGAAGCCATTGACATAGGGCAGTCGTTTTGGGTGCAAGTCAGCAGTGCTGGAAACATTGTATTTAACACGGATATCCTCACCAATGGAGTGAACAGTTTCCTGCGCGAAACAGACCCCTTGGACCAAGGTGGATTCACGGTACAGGTGATGAATGAATCCGGAGGCTTTGGTGCGACGGGCGTTCGTTTTCACGAGCTCGGCACGTCGTCATTTGAAATGGAATTGGATGCGATTTTCAAGCCATCCGGCAGTGCCAATGTTCCTCAACTGCATTCAGTCAGTGACGATGGGGTGGCGCTTGTAGTGAACTCCACGGGTTCTCTTACAAGTTCGGCTTCGATGCCGTTGGAGCTGTATAGCGGATTGGATGGCAGCGTCTCGTTGGCATTGGATCCGCTGACCACAATCCCCGAAGGGATGTGCGTCCATCTGGAAGATATGGAAACCGGAGAGATTGCAACGCTGGGCATGGAGTCCTTGGATGTGGCTTTGGAGCCATCGGCGTGGTATTCCGATCGGTTCATGCTGCACTTCTATCCGGCACCTGTTTTCCAGGCGATTTCAAGCTACTGTGCTCCGGGCGTATCCTGGGAGGGGAGCAATGCTGAGTTGTGGAATGTTGATTGGTTTTCAATCGAAGATGGCGCCTCCGGCAGCGGCAATTTGGACGAGCTCGGTCCTGGCGTTTATGAGCTCACGGCCACGCTGCTGGGAGAAGGGTGTTTTTCGGTTTCGACCGTGGAAGTTCCCGACCTCACATGCCTCGGCGACTTCGATCAAAATGAGCAGCGCGGAACGACTGATTTGCTGATCCTACTGGCGAGCATCAACGCATACAGCGATGCCTTCAGCCCGTGGCAAACCGTTTCGACGGATTGCGATTGCGATGGCAGCACAGGGATTTCGGATTTGCTGCTTTTCTTGCCTGTTTTTGGGTTGAATTGCGACTGATGACGCGAGATTCACTTGCAGTCCTTTCCGCTGACACAAGTTTGAAAGAGGAAACAAAAGGGGCGCAAAAATTATCAAGTTTCGCAGGGCCTGGAATCATTGGGGGTCAAAGGGGGTGTCTACACTCCCCCCGGCTCCACCAGAAGGAATGTGGAAAACAAGCCCGTGAGCCCAGGGTTCATGGGCTTTTTTGTGCCGTAAATTGCAGCAGAATCAGGCCTTTTGAGGCATTTAGGCACATCCCATGAAATAAGGGATTCAAACGTCATGAAGCATCTTGAAGGTGCTAAATGAGGTGCCAATAATGATCTCTTCATCTGCGGATCGGAGTTCATGGCATACTTCCGAGTATTTTGAACTTCTCCGCTCATCGACTGTCATAAAATGGAACTCTGTACCGATTGAGATGCATTTCATGTCACGTAATCTGCGTTTTTTTCTTTTGGTGTCACGACAATGAAGAATCGGAAGTAACACGGAGTAACAATTTCAAGAAGAATGAAAAATACGAACACACCATTGATTTGGGTTTTAGTTGTCCTCCTCAGCCTCAGCAGTAATCTCGCTGCTCAATGGGACTTTACGCTTTACGACGCACTCAATGGGCTCAGCTATGCGACGGAAGCAAACAACAATGATCCTTGTTGCGGCTTTTCTGGTTATGCTTTTCAGGGATACAATTCAGACGAATTGTATGATATGGATGCAGAGTACACTGTTTTTGTTCCGAATCAGGCAGCTGTGGAAGAGGTCATGGCGCTAATGAACTTAAACCAATGGGACATGCTCGGCTTTTCTGACTTTGAAACGGCCCTGGATTACCACATCGTGCTAGGCACCTGGATGGCAGCAGATTTGGAGGACGGCATGTCGCTGGTGACCCTACAAGGTCAGAGTCTTTCTGTTTCTGTCGGTACGGGTGTCATGATTGATGACGCCAACGTCATCGAGACGGACATTACAGCCGATAACGGTGTCATTCACGTGATTGACGCCACGCTGGCACCTGCTGGTTACCCGGAAGCAACAGTGGTTGAAGTGGTGATGCAAAGTGAAGCCCACACGGCATTCGAGCAAGCCATCAGCAACGCCTACTTGGTTGATTACCTGTCAGCGCAAGCCCTGGAAGCCGAGGACGACAACAACGGCGATCCACTGCCCGGACCGTACACGCTTTTTGCGCCTACTGACGATGCAATTGATGCCTTTGCAGCATCATATGGGTATGCCGATGCAGAATCCTTCCTGGCGTCACAATTCGTGGATGAATTCATGGAACGACACATCGTTATCGGCAACTACGCGAGTGCGGATTTGAGTGATGGCCAGACGCTGACTTCCATGTCCGGCGAACCCATCACGATTGCAGTCGATGCTGAAGGTGTTTCCGCTTCCGGTGCAGCAGTAGAAATCGCTGACCTCCTGGCGTACAATGGCGTGGTGCATTCCATTGGCGCTGTCTTGCCTCTAGATATCCCGAGCGTTTCGGGAACATGCGGGACATGGACAATCAACTTATTCAATAACAACATGAATTCCGCTTGGGGCAACAATGCCTTGGACATTTACGTGAACGGAACGTTGCTTTCATCTGAAACCTGCAACGAAGTTGCTGTGGATACCAACGGTGATTTTTGGCCCGATGAAGCAGGGGTATGCACGTTTGCCTTTGCTGTAAATCAAGGTTCGACGATTGATCTTATTTACAATGGTGGTTCGGATTCATCCGAACTTGGGTACGAACTGATCGACCAAGATGGAAACGTTATTTTCTCCACATCCGGAGATACGATGTACCCACCTGGGAGTGTATTTGGCCTGAAACCATGCGGAATGGATTCTTCCTGTGGGTTGATTGAAGTCACCTTTTCTGACGAATCGGGCGAGGGTTGGATAGGAGGAGCATTTGATGTGTATTCTGATGAATACGGGTCGTATGCGACCATTGACTTCTTGGACGACGTTTATTTTCAGAGCATTTACCCGTTTTACCTGATCAAAGCCTACGTGCCTGTGAACAGCGGTGAATTGGGGTTTGCAGTAACGTCACCTCAACAGTATGCCGACCTGTGCGGATACATCGTACGTAATCCGGCGGGTGAGGTGATTGTCAACCAAAACCTACCCCTGGTGGCTCCAGAGAGTGTTACGGGTGTTACGGCGTGCGAGGCAAGCGAAGGCGGGATTTGCAACGCAGAATTTGATGTCGAGCAAGCCACGACTCCGAATGGAACTCCCATTGCTGGAGCTGTGAATGTGGTCATCTACGATTACAATCCAAACGCATCCTATGCCTGGGATTTCGGCGACGAAGGTGGTTCGAGCGATGAGCCGTTCCCAACGTACACGTACAACACGGATGGTCCCTACACCTTGTGTTTGACAGTTACGGATGATGCCGCAGGATGCAGTGACACCTTTTGTCAAGCAATTTCAGTGGATTCCTTGGGCTTGTTGGATGGCTTTGTGGAGGGCTTTGTTATCAATGTAATCGACGGTGGTGAAGGCGGCACAGTGAATGCTGTGGGAGAGTTGAATACCTCCTTTTCGGAGGCCAACGTTTATCCCGTTCCTGCTCATGATTGGTTGATGCTTGATGGCATCGAACCCAACGTCTTGTGGAACGCTCGCCTGATGAACATGACGGGCTCAGCCGTGCGGGAGTTCAGCGGCACAGGCATGACCCAGCTGTCATTGACGGGGATCACTCCAGGTTTGTACCTGCTGCAGGTGTCCGGCGAGATGGCAACTTCCAAAACCCTTCGTTTGATTGTGCAATAATGCGGCCAATATAGAAGAGAAGTAATTTTGAATGGGAAGCCCCCCTGCGTCTGTCGATGTAGGGGGGCTTTTTATTTCGGGCGTGCACTGATCCATCAGGCCTGATTGCCATTATTTTTTTGCTTTTCCTCAGTCGATTACCTCAATCGTTTAATGCGTTCTCTGCACCGACTGATGTCCTCCCGATAACCTTTAATCCGGTCACGGCATTTTGCAATCTTGTCTTTTTCATTGTCTAATTTTCGCGCATAACCTTCCCAATCTCGTTTCTTTTGAGCGCGAATGGAATGTTTGTTGGCAACCGATGAAGCTGATTTGAGCCTGCGTGTATAGCTGTCGGCGTCTCGGCTTTTACGAATACGAATGTTGGCCATATCCTCTCGACAATCCGCTATGGTAGATTTCTGCCGATCGATATCTCTTTTGTATCCTTCTATTTGTCTTTTGATGCTGTCGATACTCATTGGAAAAGGGACTAAGGGGACTGATAGTGTTGCAGGCAAGCCAACGGCTCACCTGAACTTGAAACTTTTAAACTAAGAGAAAACGCCACAAATGATTGCTCAAGCTCTCGATGCTTCACCGATCGTTAAGTCGTTATCAACTAAGCTTTTTGCAGCGGAGTCCTTGATTTGCACCTTGACTCCAAACGCACTTTCAAAAAGGTCTTCGACTTGCCCGACTTTCATACTAGCCTTGATTTTCAGGTCTTGGTTTGAAGATGTATTGACGTCTTTCGAGGTTTTTTTGTTCAACGCGGCCAATGTTAAATCACCTTCAGCAATTTTAGGGCCTTTGTAAAAAACCAAAGACAAATTGAATGCGGTCTTGAAGTCTCTTGAAATCGTTTTGAGTTTTTTATTCGGTGCTACCGAAAACTCAGCGTTTTTGAAGTGGTCTGCGAGTTTATTGAATAATCCCATGGGGTATTGTGAAGATAGGCATTAAGGCTTGCTCAAAGGCTCGCCCTAACTAATGAAGTTTTAAGATCAAATTGCAGAGGTTGAGTCTGTTTCATTTGATCGTCAGATAATCTCAGAGCTTTCCAGCTTGAGTCAATGTCATTCCGTTATCAGCGAGTTTTGTATCATCTGCGTTGGAAATCTGGACGGTAATACCGAACGTCTCCATGAAATACTTTTCTACATTTTCAACGCGGCTTCGGGCTCCCAATTCCAGCTCTCCTGTGGAGTTCTCTGTTTTTGAAAGCTCGCTGATTTTAGTCGCTCCATCGGCAAACTTCTTGCCTTTGTAAATCCGGAGGTTGCAATTGAAATCACTTTCGAATTGTCTTTGAATACTCTGCACTGAACTAGCTTTAGTTACTTTGATTGTAGCCATAACAGTTATTAATTAAGTTGTGCTTACTTCTTTTTTATGTTGTTTTTCAGCTTGTTTCAACAAGACGATTTATGATTTGACTTGAATTGGACTAAAAGGCGAACAGCTTTTGATATCAGCAATTAGCAAGAATATAATTTAGTTTTTTCAGTAAAATCAAATTGTCTATGCAAAGATAATGAACAAGTGGAGTTCTTCCTTGACTGGTGAAGCCAAAAGAGACAACGATTGGACTTTGATGCTTCTCTCCCAGTGGATGTTTCAGCTTGGAAAAGTCAATTTCTTTGCTACCTTCACCCCATGAACTACATTAAAAAGGCTTTGATTTTATTTGGAGCTGTTGCCATTGTTACAATGGGTTCCGCTCAATCACCGGCAACAATTTCTGAGGTCGGTAAGCTCACCGGTCCGCGGTTCGGATTGACCTACATCGGAGATGGTTCTACCTCTCAAGTGCTGAATCGCGTGAATGAAATGGACAGCACTGAGTATGCTAACTATGCCGGACTCCCTTTGACCTGGACTACGCAGTATGGATGGCAATGGGAAACGCGCTTTGCAGACACAGGTGGTCCAATTGTGGGTCTTGTGGAATGGGTTGCGTTCGTTGCGGGAATGGAGAAAGGAATGTTCTTACCGAGCTTTTCAAGTTTGGTGGGTGTTCGGGGTGAAGGAGGATTTGAATTTGCTACAGGACCGAACCTGTCCGCGTCAGGACTGGGATTTGTTTTTGCTGCAGGATATAACGTCAAGAAAGGTGATCTGAATATTCCGATTAACATTTCCATTGTTCCTAACAAACAGGGACCCAAGGACTCGGCTGCAGGCGACATTTTGAATTCGAACGAATATTTTGATGTCATTAAGATGCGTGACACAGGTATGCGTGTCACTGTCTCAGTAGGTTTCAATCTGTCGGGTAAGTGATTATTTGATCAAAGCTGGACTCACGGGATCAGGGAGATTTTGTCTCCAAGTGGAACGCTCAGTCTATTTTCCAACCTTGGATATTATAGGTGGAGTAAGCAGGGGAGTAGCCAGGGGGGGCGGGATTTACGTCGTTGAAGAATTCAGTTTCGTTGATCCACCATGCTTCTATACCATTGTCATTGAGGTTGTAGACCACGGGCGCGCATGTGCCACAATACGAAATCAATAAATCATTTTCACCGACACCAATGGTTACACTCCCGGTGCTGTCGTTGTGAGAGGTAGAGAAAGATTCAGTGTAAGTCCATTCGGGCTCCATGTCTTCCCCAAAGATGTAATACCCTGAAAAGGAATACCCGTTTCCTTTAAAATTCCAATTCCCCACGTACACGTTCCGTGGATCGTCCTCAGGCACTAAGCTGTCGTCTGGTCGGCATGAAACAGCGAAAAGCAGAACAGCCACGACGGATGATACGATGAGTTTTTGGGCTGTGATTCTCATTGATTTAGCAATCTAATCTGAATGTATTGCAATATACGCGCGGGATTTTGACCAAAAGAAAATCGACTGTAACTTGCTGAAATGAAAAAGATATTCTTCATCGGGGTTTTGTGTTTTACATGTGCAGGAGCATATTCACTCGTTGAATTTGACAATGCGGAATGTTCGTCAGAATTAACTTCAGCAGATTGTCCTTGCACCCCCGACTGCATGCCGGGAGATGCATGGTGCACATGTCCGCAAACCTGTAGCAATTAATTTTATTGATCTGCGTGTCGGTTTCAGCAGCTTCTCGAATCATCCGTTGCTAAACAAAACTGAGAAGGTATGAGTACCCTCGAAGGGATATTGCACTGATGCAGCAGATGAAACTGCAGATTATTTTTTTTAGTATTGTAAATTAACAACCGCATCATGTTATTTGGAAACCTACGAGAATTTGCAGAAGCCATTTTGACGGGGGATAAATACAAGGCTTAACACCTTCGCGCTTCTCCATCTCCTAGCTCAGAAATGGCTTGCATCGGCCG